>TARA_R100000773_G_scaffold44668_1_pt1 | contig 13134 bp, 8 predicted proteins | sample TARA_R100000773 | Tara Oceans TARA_R100000773 (sample SAMEA2623365) | marine metagenome | biome: marine biome (ENVO:00000447); feature: surface water layer (ENVO:00002042); material: "saline water (ENVO:00002010), including plankton (ENVO:xxxxxxxx)" | depth 5 m | reverse complement strand
CACACAACGTACCGCCTACATCACACACCAGGTATCAAAAGATTATTACTGAGTTATCTGATCGTGGAGACATGAAAGTTATGGGTTGTACTGCAACGCCATACAGAATGGGTCAAGGATACATATACGGCAAGCGTAAGGATCATTTCTTTAGAGGTCTAGCCTACAGTGTATCTATACCTGAATTGATCAGAGAGGGCTATTTATGTAGGCTCTCTGCCTATGCTGTGAATGACAAGGCTATCATTGATGCTGGATCTGTCAGCTTGAAGTTTAAGAATGGAGACTTCAGAGAAAAAGAACTAGAAGAAGTAGCTATCGTAGATGAAACCATAATAGAGGTTGTAAGTGATTGGATTGATAACGCTTACACCAAAGGCAGAACAGCAACAGTATTCTTTTGTGTGTCAGTCCTACATGCTGAAAAGATGACACAGTATCTAAAGCAGTATGGTATCAGCTCTGCTGTTATCACCGGGGAGACACCCAACAAAGAACGTAGTCAAACGCTTGCTGACTTTGAGTCTGGAAAGATACACGCTCTTTGTAATGTCGGTGTGCTTACAGAAGGTTGGGATGCTCCCAGAACAGATTGCATAGCGTTACTTAGACCAACACAAAGCGTAGGGCTTTACGTTCAGATGTGCGGTAGAGGCATGAGAATACACGAAGACAAGACAAACTGTTTGCTTCTAGACTATGGCGAGAACGTTGCTAGACATGGATGCTTGGATGAGGTTTCGCCCGGCGAGTCTGAAAACAGATACCGTCCCAAGATATGTGCTTCTTGCAACACAATCAACTCACCATCAGCTAAAGCATGTGCTGAATGTGGACAAGTCTTTGAGTCGAAACAAACTAAATCTTTGTGGACTAAGAAAGAAAGAGAGGTAGCTAAAAGAACTAAGGCAGAGAAACAAGCTGTGCTTTCAGATGAGAAAGCTAAATCCAAGCCCGTATTCAAACCTGTGACAGATATATTTGCCAAAGTAACTAAGTCTAAAAACGGTAGCGAATACTGTCAGGTGATCTTTACGGTAGGCAATGAGTTCTTTCCTAAGAAGATGCCCCTTATGTTTGGACACCCCACCGCACACAACATGGCAGTGCGTAAATGGAAGAAGATTACTAACGAATGGGGATCTCCAAAGCAAGCATGGATGGCTGCTGAGTTGATAAACAATGGAGCATTTGATTCTATAGCTGAAATAGTTGTGCAAAAGCAAGGTCAGTATGAAAACGTTATTGGTATCAGAAACAAAAAGAATGAAAGAATAAAGCTATGACGATTGTTAATGATTTATTAGATCAAGTTGAACTAGATGAAGAAAGACAAAGAAGATTCTATCTAGGAATTAGTGGGATAGGTAACTCAAACAATCGCCTTGTATGGATGCGTTATCGTTGGCTAATGCCAGACGATTGGGAGCCTAGAGTTCTGCGTCTGTTAGATCTAGGTAATGTGGTAGAAGAAGATCTAATTAAGAAGCTCAGAAAGATACCTGGTGCGAAGATCTATGACGTAGATAAGAATGGTAAACAGTTCAAAACTAAAGCCTTTGGTGGACACGTAAGAGGCCATATAGACGGTGTAGCAAAAGATCTACCGGGGCTAGAGTCAGACAAACCTCATCTACTAGAGTTCAAGACTGCTAATGAAAATCGTTTTAATAAACTAGAAAAGCTGGGTAGTTATTGCGATTGGTCAGAAGAATATGATGCTCAAATACATTTGTATATGGGTTTGTTCAAGCTAAGTCATTGCATAGTTATTGTTTACAACAAGAACAATTCAGCACTATACACAGAAGTTATAGACTTTGATCTTCAGAAGTTCAATATGTTTATGGAGAAAGCCAAAAGCATACTGTTAGCTAATACGCCACCAGAAAATAACATACCGGTAACTGACTATAGGATACGCAGTTACATGACACCAAGACAACAATCTGCATATCTAGGTAAGTCTTTGCCAGATAAGTTGCACTGTAGATCGTGTCGCTTCTCCAATCCTGACATTGAAAGCGGTAATTGGGTTTGCTCTAAAGATAACAGAATAATAAGTGAGAAGAGACAGTTGACTGGCTGTATAAATCACAACTATATTCCAGAACTAATACCAGCTACGCTTATAGAGAAAGATGAAGATATGGTTTTATATGAGAAAGACGGCTTTAGATTTCTTAACGTTCCGGCAGATAAACACTCTGATGAAAACAGTTTTTATTCTAGTAAAGAACTAATCCAAGTTGTTAACTCCGGGTTCCCTATGGATGTATTAGAGAAAGCTGATTGGATTAAGAAGTCTTTGCAAGGAACGATAGTAAAAATTAAGCCTTGGGTTGAGACAGGAGTTCCGTTTTAGTTATCTCCAGCTCGCACCTTGGATTGTCTTTATCCACACCACCAAATATATACACCACTTGTTTGATTTGATTGAAGCTATCGTCCTCCAGGATCTCAGCTTTAACCAAAGCATCACACGCAAATTTATCTATGATGGAGCAAGGATTACTTATATCTAGTCTTCTGTTGCTTCTAGCATAGTAGGTGTAGGTCAGGGTAACTGGCTCAGAGAAACTATCAAAGCCTTTTAGTCTAGGCACAAGTTCATCTGAGTAAAGTTTCTTAGCTGTAGACAACACCCGGTAATGAGCATTGCGGTAGTTGTTAAGGTTAAGGATGAACTTTTTTTTCTTAGAGTAATATATCTCTAAGGGTAAATCTATTTTCAAATTTAGGTTGATCCAGTAAGGATCTTATCTATTTCTTCTTGCCTCAGAACTTCTGATGCTCTAGCTGTAGATTGTACCCTAGGATCTCTAAATTTTCCTGTTAAACTTTGTCCAGTCAAATCCACTTGAGTAGAAATTAAATCTCCAATAGGAACTGGTTGAGCAGCTTTTCTTTCAGTTTTTTGTATAGCAAGTCTAAGAACATCATCACTGACCTCTATTGGCTTAAATATCCCTGCCATAACCATATCCCTATTAGCTACTCTAGCTACTTTTAATTGTTCATCTATCTCATAAGTTTTTAAGCCAAGCTTTCTAGCATCTTCAATTGCCGTATAAAGAGTTCTTAAAGAACTATATCTAGCTTCATTAGTATTAATGTAACCTTGAATAAATTCATCCGCTTCTCTTTTGTTGCTTGATCTTAGAAGCCTATTGTATTCGTTGGTTGTTTCTCTAATTGCTCGTTTAGCTTCAGCCGCTTTATAGTAAAGAGATCTATCAATTTGTGGTTTAGTTACTTTTATTCCTGAAAAAGCAGATACCAATGTTTCTGAAACATCAATTGGTTTACCTTTAGGGCTTATAACACCTTTTGTTCCTGTGCCTAATGAAGCAACTGATGTTATAAAATCTTTAGGCACAACTTGAACACCATCTGCGTCAGTCTCAAACGTTACAGGCGTAAGTGTTGGAGCTACTGCATTGAAAGAATGAAGCATACCTTTGGCAACTTTTTCTCCAAGTGGATCTGATTCATTGTAAATAAGTCTACCAGTTGCTGTCTTACCTACAGTGGCTTCATAAACAGAAGCTGCTCCTAAACTTGGAGACACAAAAGGATCAAGTAATTCACCAATCATTCCAAAAGATGAATCACTAAGTATTCTCATTAAGTTTGCTTCGTTTCTTTCTCCTTCAGAAACAGCATTAAATATTGCCTTAACAGGCCTTTGTAAAAAATCATATGGATTGGTGTAACTAAAATTGTAAAAGCCTGTAATGTTACCAGCAGCGTCAGTGCCAGTCGGTATCATGGTAGCTGTTTTCTCCCAAGGTGCAGCAAAGGATCTTTTGTAAGCATCTACTTGTTCTTGTTCAGCCCCGGTTAAAGACAATGCTGTAGCAGTCAAACCAGCAGGTATGCCAACAGTTGTTGTTAAACCACCGGCTATTCTTCTAGCCCCCACCTTCTGTAATTCAGCACTATTGCTTGTAAGTTCTTTTATACCTCTAGACATAGTGTTAACTGTATTTCTTATAATCTCAGCAGGAAAAGCTGTAAAGTTACCTATGACTGGAATGTATTTTAATTCTTTTACTATCTCTGGAACTCTTGAATAAGTAGGTGTTACGTTCAATGCTATATCAGCAGCTTCACCTTTAATAAATTTATCTACAACTGTATCTCCAGCAGCTTTTAATTCACCCACATTAACAACAGGCTGATTGTTATCTAGTTTGATGAATTTTTGAATATCTGGATCAGACATATTTTTGCCAGCAGATATAGGAATCATTGTGTCGTCTGTAGAGTTAGCTATAACTTTAGAGAGTTTAGATTGTTCTCCGCTCCAGTTAATTAACCTAGCAGCGTTATCTGATCCTGTGTATGCTCTTTCTGCAATACCAAGCGGTCCTTCTTTCAACCTGGTCATGATTTCACCTATTGGTTTTGCTTTTAACTTTTCTAAAATTTCCATGTTATTAGTTGAGTAAGCAGCAACGTCAGATATTTCTTGTAACTGAGTTCCTCTACCAACCATCAGATTGTATTCAGATGCTTCTTTTATTTGATCAGCGAGTTTTGCTTTTCCTTTAGGATCAAAAACACCAGCAAAAGCCAACTTAAAATTCTTTGCAAAGTTACCACTCGGTCCTAGATTGCCATTCATTAAAGCCATAAAAGGCACGCTAGTATTGTTTCTTATTTGGGCAGTCGGTCCGAGAATAGTTTTACCATACTGCGAAATAGCTTTTAAACCTAAAAGACCTTGATATGTTTTTTGTAATGGAGCTGGAATATTATTTAACCATTGTGTTGAAGTTTCATTTAAAGCTTTATGAAAAACTTCTGGTGCAAAAGTATTGTTTAAGAGTCCCATGTCCTCTCCAAATTTAAAATATTGAACTCCATCAATAACAGGAGTAGGGTCTGTTATCACTCCATCTGGAAACAACTCCTCAGTGGTTTTTAAAAACGATGTTCTACCTGTTGCTTCTGCTGTATCGTTTATTAGTCTTATCTCTTCAAACGCTTTTGACTTTCCGGCAAGAGAGCCAAGTTTAGACATAGTTTCTGAAGCAGCAACAGACTCATCCAATAATGCTTTTCTCCAATCACCGGGTTTAGAATAATCAAGTGCTGTAACTTCTCCCATAGCTTTTCTTACTGCTGGTAAATTTTTAAGATCTTTACCTTGAAGCTGACCAAAGGTTATACCTCCAGCAAACATCTCTGGAGTTTGATAAGCTTCTTTAGCTTGACCAGTATTAGTTAGTTTAAAAAAAGCACTTTCAGCAGCAACTTTAGATTCTAGCCCTGGTATCTTTTCTTGTATTTCTCTAATAGCTGCTTCTTTTAAATCGTCTGGAACTTTATAATTAGAATCTGATATAGCTCTATAAGTAGTTGTTCCATATAATCCAATGTTATCACCAATAGCTTCTCTTAAAGCTGGCGGTATAAATAACCTAGAAATCGTACCACTTGGATCTTTGTCACTAAAGTCATAAATCAATTGTTGTTCTTGTTTGAATGCTCCTTGATTTCTTTTTAAAACATTAGATATTTGATTCTCTTTAGAAATACCCAAAGCTTCATAATCAATTTTATTACCTGACCCCTCAAAACTTTCTACAGTTTTCATAGCATCGTTTTGATACTCTATCATTTTATTTTTTTTTGCTGTGCCTACAAGTTCAGGGAATTCTCTTTCTACTGCTATCAATGGAGCACGATAAGTGGCTATAGCTTTAGTAAGTTTTAAAGCATCGTCATCATTTAACTTGCCACCATTTGATGCTGCTGACTCTATGGTTTGCCTGATGCCTTTCATTGAATCATTAATAGGATTAACAAGATTGGCTGTGTATAACATTTTAGCTTGCATAACATCTGCTATGAGCTTGTTATTGGCTGCCGTTTGTTCGTATTTACCACCGTATCTAAAAAACTTTTTAATGTAATCAACAGCACTTTTATCTGCCTTGGCAGCCATTGCTACACCTTGAGATCCATCTCCTACAGTTGCTTTGGCTAACGCTGACATATAAGGAGCAGCTAAATCCAAACCAGCACCTACACCTTTGACAGCACCTGACACAGCTACAGGAGCTGCATACATCACTGCTGCTGTCTCTCCAAATACTTGAAGTCTTTCTGTTAGTCTTGCTAGAGCTGCATCTCTTCCCTGTAAAGTTCTTAATCTTTCTTCATCGCTTTCTTTATCAAATAACATGTCTGTAAAGGTATCGACATCATCAGTAGCTACTGCTGCATCTACCGCAGCTATGCTACCTAGCTGTTGTAGCTTGGTTAGTTTTGATAACGCACTAGCAACACCTATCCCCGGTATACCAAATTGAGTTATAAGTTGTGCTGTTTGTCCAGCTGTGCCACCTACATCTGGTTTGAAAGATTCAAAAAAATCATTAACGTCATCTGTTACGTCTGTATCAAACAGAAGATCTATACCAGTTGTGGGTATAGTAGCAAGTCCTTGAGGTATAGATACAACACCAGCAGCTATACCTCGGCCTATGTCTCCTACAACAGAGTCAGAACCTCTTGATTTATTTTTTTTTCTTTGAGCCTCTGATGTTTTTTTTGCTATTTCCTGTGGATCGTTGCTTTCAACAAATATATTTGTGCCATCAGGTAATTTTACATAAGGCATTTTTATGGTTGAGCGTAGTTTTCTTTAATTTTAGTTAGAGCTGCTGTGTCTCCTCCTAACGCAATAAACTCATTGTAAACATTGAAAGGATCTGCTGGTTGACCAGTTCTAATATCTACTGGTATGTCATCATCTTCATCAAACTTTTCTCCAAATATCATAGTTTGAAGATTTCTAAATAATAACTCTCTATTTTGTTGTTCTGTTACTAAATCAACAGGTTCTGCACTTCTTTGAAAATCTCTATATGCTTTTGCTAACTCTGGATTTTCTGCAAATTCTTTTATCAATTGTAATTGATCAGGTACAGCGTCTTGTTGTCTGGCTTGTTCCGCATACGCTGCTTCACCAAAATCAACCAATGCGTTTCTAGGTACAAAACCTTCTGTCGGTTTCATCATTGCCATAAATCCTGCCATCATTTGTTTTGCAAACTCAGGATCTTTACCAACCTTTTCAGTATAGCTTCCGGGGAAAGATGCAAGGTAATCCATAAATGAAGGCTCTGTTCTGCCAGCTGCTGTTGCTCTTTCTAAACTGTTTTGATAAAGAATGTCTTTTAGAGCATCTGATTCTTCTAGCTCTGGAGGAGGAGGAAGTTTAACTTTTGCTGCTGTAGAGCTTGTATCATCATCATCTGTAAGTGCATTGTATGCGGCTAATCCTAAACCTCCATAAATACCTGTTCTAGCAGCACCTCTTCCTATGCCACCTTCGCCACCTGCTTTTTTAAGAGCTTCTTTACTAAGCTTTAGAGAAGCTCCTATTGGAACACCTATTGCTGTTGCAATTTCAGGAGGCACAGCTCTAACTGCTTCTTCTTTAACTCTTTGCGTTTTAGTTTTCTTATCTTTTGTTATGTCTGTTTCTTCTTTTTTAGTATCAGACTTTTTCTTTTCAGCTTCTACTTTATCTTTCTTTTTAGATTTAACTGCGTCTTTTACTTTTTTTGCAGTTTCTTTAATTAAAACAGCTATTCCTTTATTAAATCCAGGTACGCCACCACTAGCCATCATTACAGGATCTAGATTAGCTATACCGCCTCCTGCGTATCTTCTTATTTCTGGAGTATCTACGCCGCTACTAGCAATTGTATATCCTCCTGTCATTTCTCCAGGATCCATCATGCCTTGGAAAACAGCTAACTGATCTTGTAATGCTCCTATGCCTTTCTCTTCTTCGCTTGCATCGTCCATGTCCTCTGCATCAGCTACTTCTTGTTCTTCTTTCTCATTTACTTTCTTAAGATCTTCATTAGCTTGATCTAGTGCGTCATCTTCAATACCAGCTATGGTTTTAATATCACCCATAAACTCTTCGTCTGTAGCTAAATCATAAGTAACATCTCCGGCTAAAGTTGCTGAAGGTATGCCTACATTTACACCTGGTTTAGATAAAAATGATTGTATGCCACTAGGTTTGAATGCTTTATTTGCAACTCGTCCGGCTTTAATAGCTCTGTTTGCAGCGATTCCAGCTGGACCTAACGCATATAAAGGTAACGTTGCAATATCAACAGGGTCTGTGTAATCAAAAATATAGTCTTTAAAATTTTCGTTGTAGTCCTCTGCTGTTTTTGGATTGCCTTCTTCATCTTTAGTTAAATATGAAATTGCTGGAGTAAGTCCTGATATGATACTCATTACAGCACCTTAGAATAATCTACAGCGTAGTAACCATCTTTAACCACTACTGCATCTGGTTTAACTTCTAATATTTCTTGAGCTAGTACGCCTTCAGCTGGCTCGCTTTCTGCACCTAACTCTTTAGCTTTGTCGTTCCAATCCCATATGTACCAACCAATACCAGGATCTAATTCACCAACCTTTTTAATGTTAGTTTTTAAATCAGTATCACTAAACATTCCAGCGAGTGTTCCAATAGTACCTATAGCACCTGCTGCTTTAGAGAAAGAACTTGGCTCTTGATAAGATTGAGGCTGATAAGCACTTCCACCAGTTCCGCCAGATATGCCACCCATCGGTGATCCAGCTAGTAACTGTTGGCCTGTGAGCAATCTTTGTAATGGCTCTCCAGCAAGTTGTTGTGCTCCAGCAAACTGTCTTGACAGTGCTGCTTGTTGCGTAGCCTGACCTTGTTGACCTAATTGATTCAATAGTCCTATTTGTGTGCCTAATTGGCTTTGTCCTTGTTGTCCTAGTCCAGCAATACCCTGACCAATCCGACCATACTGTTGTCCTAGACCAGCTTGTGCTGCACCTAGACCAGCTAACTGACCACCCAATGCTGCTTGTTGTGCACCTATGGCCGCTTGTTGTCCGCCTAATCCTGCTTGCATTGCACCTAGTCCAGCCTGTCTAGCTTGTTGTGATTCAAATGCTGATTGCGCAGATCCTAATGATTGACCAAAACCTCTGCTTCTAATTCCACTAACTGCTTCTGCTGCTCCTCTGCCTACTTGTCTAGCTAATTCTTCTTGCGATATACGACCTCTAGATCCGCCAAAAGCACCTTGAGATATTGCTCTATCTCTAAGGCCTATGTCTTCCATTGCTGCTTGTCTGTTAATATCTTCTAAAGTTTGTTGAACTACTTGATCCTCGTAAGGATCCATAAACCTAGATGCAGAAGCTGGATCAAACATTCTGGCAGAGCCTAAAGCAGTTTCTTCACCCCTACGCAAAGCACCTATGCCACCAGCTACAGTTTCTGCACCTGTGTCTATCATCCTTCTAGCTTCAGGTATGAAGCCCATAGCTTGATCTACAGTTGCTTCTTCTTTACCAAACAATCCTCTAGCTTTATCTAAACTTTCTTGAAAGCCACCTAATCCAGCTGCTTTTTGACGAGCTTGTATTTGTAATGGTGTAAGTCCTGCTGTTTGTTCTATAGGTATATCTCTAGGCTGAGATATTAAACCTTCGTATTCTCCTGGAGATCCAAAGTAAGAGGCTAATAGTCTTCTAGAATAGTCCTCCATATATGGAGATACAAAACTATAACCAGTTTGAGGTGTAGTTATTACTTCAGCTGCTGGTCCTCGTTTTGTTTTACTACTAAATATTCCCATTATTTATACATCTTAGCCATCTCTTCGGCTTGTTTTTGAAACTCATACATCTTACGAGCACCCATCAATCTTTGTTCGTATTCATCTTCAGGGTTTGCACCAGACATAATACCCATTCCTCTAACTGCTGCTGCGTTAAATACAAACTCACCATCGCTTAACATAGCTGGTATTTTATCCCCTTGCTCTCCTCCAGGACCTGTAACTAATTCATCTCTTTCTGGGTATTCTTCAGCGTCAACAAAAGTACCATCTTTTGCATATAGCTGACTTTGTATACGTCTTGAACCTAAAGTATCTACATAAGTAGCTTCTTTAGGAGGTGCAACTAAAGGTGAAAAAGGCACGCCTTTTGCTTCTGAATATATTTTTGATACTTCACTTGGATAGAATCTATAAGCAGCAGGAGTTTCATCTCTTGCATCAATTGATATATCTTGTCCTGGAGCTATGTTTCTATAGTTCAAAGCTTGATATAAAGAACCTCTGCCATCCCCTACTTGTGGTGCACCATAAGCCATAGCTACACGATCTGATTCAGGTATTTGACCAACAGCAACATTGTCAGCGTCAGGCGATATGCCCAATACATCTCTTACATAATCAAAATCTTCATCCCTTGCTAAGTACCTTTCAATGTCTCCAAGGTTAATACTAGCTATACCACCAGCCATATAACCGGGTACATCATATCCGAACCTATCTTCTACAAGAGCTGGATTTACTTTAGCTAGGGCTTTTATACCTTTGTTTCCTTCAGATAAACTTTTCATTGTCAATCTTATTATATTACTATTGTAGTATTTCCTGCTACGGTAATCGTAACAGAACCCAATGATGATTGCAGTTCAAAACCCTGTGGATCTACAGGAGTATGTAACTGTATCCATCGATTGCCTGTATACACCTGCAATACACCGATAGACGTATTCCATATTATATCACCCTGATTGAAAGCTAAAGTGCTAATTTCAGAATCATTAAACTGTGGTGTAGAGTTGGGATCAAACTGTCCTAGATTGATTTCTAATATTCTAACTAAACGGTTAAAAGTTGTAGAATCAACAGTATTTAAAGCTATCGGTAGTCTACTTTCTAAAAGTTTTGCCATTACCTTTTACCATCAGGCCTTATATCAAATCTATTAGCTCCAAGTCTCCATCTAAATCCTGTTCTTAAACCAGCTTCTGCACTATCGTCAGATTGAGCTCTAAATACCATTTGCCTAGATCTAGCTCTAACGTGGTTTTGTTGTGTGCTTCCGTTTACTGTATTAGTAGAGTTTATAGTTAAAGAATCTCCCGGAAAGTTTCTAGTCTTAAGAACTAAACTTATTTGACCACCACTAGAATTACTACCAAAAAATTTAACATCAGGAATGATACGTTTTACGAAGCCAAAATTTTCTCCATCCTCTATGTCAATGTCTCCTGACTCTATGAATACATTGTCCATTGGTAATCCATCTGCATCGTCACTATTTTCATGTGTGTATAAGTAATGAAGAGAGTTGTCTTTTCCTGCTGCTCTTGGTTTTTCAAATATTCCATCATCTAACCAAGCTGTGCGTGATAGCTCCCCTATACTCCATGCGCCCTCTAGATAATTGTAAGTTACATATCTATCATTTTCAGAAGAAGAACCTGAAGGATAAAACCAACCCACTTCGTTAAACTCTCTATTAGTAAATGCTATTACTTTATAAGATTGACTTTGATTAAAATCATCAAGAACATAATTTAATACTGAACAAGTTAGTCTGCTTACAGATCCAGAATAAGTATAGAAACCATCTCTAGCCATCCAATAAACAGCATCAGGAGCATTAACAGCACCATTTGGTGATATTAATCCTACGTTTTCGTTAATTAAATTTACTCCAAAAGTAAAAGGTGCGCCTACAAACTGCATGCTATATAAAGCAGTATCAGTCCATATTAGTATTTCTTGTCTTGATCGCAAGCCACCAACTATTTGAGATCCCGCTGATAATCTTAAGGATCCTGCTGTATTTGTAGAAGTTGGCTCCCACTCAGCAATATTTTCTTGATCAGAAAAAGCTATTAATAAAGGATCTATAGAACCAGATCTAGAACTACCCACTATTGGGTCTGCACCTAAAACAATAACATGACGATCAATATCACTAACTAAAACCTGTAATCCCTTGGTTGGTGCTAAATTTGCACCAGATAGGGAGGTAATATCTACGGCTGGGTTTGTTAATCCTCCACTTTCATCCCACAAAAATATGCTTCCGGCTCTAGGATTAATTATCAAATCTTCTCCAAAAGCATCATGTGACCATAATCTTAATTGGTTTACTTCGCTAAGTGCTGTACTAGATCCAAAACCGCCAGCACCCCAGGTATCTACACCCCAACCAGTTGAAGATACGTAATCATCAAGACCTACATTTATTTGATATACACCATCCACGCCTGAACCACCGTTGCCGATGTCACTAGAGTTTGCCGTGACAGTTGAACCAGAAGTGTCTTTAGCTGTTAATTCATATGTATTTGTTCCTGTAACTCTGTCTATTGTGTACTCTTGATTTAATACAGCAGCAGTTACATTACCACCTAAACTTACAGCACCGCTAATGGTTACAGTATCATTAGCTACAGCACCATGACTAGCATCAGTTACAGTAAGAGTGGATGAACCATTCGTTGCTGAAAAAGTTATAGAGTTAGTGCTTGTCTTTCTTATAGGAGTAACATCATTAAAGCTAGTTCCTGATTGAATGTAATATTTTGTGGTAGTTCCTAATCCTAAATACTTTGTGGCATCAAGAGCAACCCAAGCAGTTATAGCTCTACCTGTTCCTTGATAATCAGAACTAATTGTTTTTTCCCAACCGCCAACTTTTTCTGGTAGACCTTTCCTAAATCTAACTAAATTACCATCAGCCCATCCACCTTCATCCATAAGTTCGGTCAACTCTTTGTTGATGCCGGGATTAAATAGTATTTTAGTTACAGCCATTCTTCTCCTGCAAACATTTTAGCTTCAGCCTCTCTTCTTTTTATTAACCCATCAAGAACCTCTCCACCGGCTTTGTTCCAACGTTTTATTTCTTGTGGAACATCTGAGTATTTCTCTTCGTTTAATACCTTAAGCATAGTGCTGTTTTTTAAGTTTGTAGGTCCTAAGTTGTAAACCCAAGAACAAAGTGCATCAAATTGATTTTGCTCCAAGGGGACTTCAACAAAGTCATTTATGTAACTTTCATACTCTATCATCTCTTCTTGTAGTAAATAGTCAGCTTCGTCTCTGTTTATTTTGTCTCCTTCTTTTACATCTTTTGTATGGCCATATCCTATAGTCCAAACTCCGGCTGGACAAAGATATGCTTCAAGCTCGCACCCCTCAAACTTTTTTATTAAAGATAATCCTTCTTTTGATATATTCATTTTAATCATCCTTGGGTGTATTAGATGCACCAAAGTAAAAGCTAATAATA
>TARA_R100000773_G_scaffold22812_1_pt1 | contig 13184 bp, 12 predicted proteins | sample TARA_R100000773 | Tara Oceans TARA_R100000773 (sample SAMEA2623365) | marine metagenome | biome: marine biome (ENVO:00000447); feature: surface water layer (ENVO:00002042); material: "saline water (ENVO:00002010), including plankton (ENVO:xxxxxxxx)" | depth 5 m | reverse complement strand
CCTAATGAGCCAGTTACCTAATTACCAGATCACTGCCAATCCCGTGTCTACCTTTGAGACTTATGGTGAAGGTGCCCCCGCAGCACCCGCAGCCATGCCGGGAACACCTGCGGCTCCTGTAGTCAATCCTTTGTTGGGAAAACTTGCGAGTCTCTCGGAAACGGCTGCTGGGTTCTTTGCTGAGAAAGAAAGACTCAAAGCGATCAAGGTAGTAAAGGAAGGCTTGACATTGACTCCTCAACAGGAGTTAGACATTGCGGAGCAGCAGAGAAACAACAACGCATTGAGTGTTGCCAGCCTTGTTGACAAGGGAATCATGGCTGACAACGAAAACCCATACGTTCAAATGGGCCAGAAAGTGGCAATTGCACGTTTGAATGCTCGGATGCTTGCTGCGGATCTTGATGCCAACCTATACAGCGATTTCCATAATGATGTGGGCAAGGATCAAAAGTTTGGACTGATGACGGGAGATGACCCAAGGGCTGCAACTGCTGCATACCTTTCAGGTAAAATTGGCGACAGTTCACCACTGACTTTGGATAAATCTTTTACTGATGATTACTACTATTCTTCAGCGTTTGAAAAAGAATTCAAAAAGATTAGAGAAGCAACCCAGCAAAAGGTTAATGATCTCCGTATTGATAAGCAGAAGGCAGATGCCAAAGCAGGCATCGAAGCCTCTGTTGTAGATGCTTTGGGGGAACAGAATCCTATTGATGCAATGAATGATCTGATCAAGGATGGTGTCCCGCGTGCCGTCTTTGGGAACGAACAGGCAAACAGGATTGTGGGCGACTACCTTCTAAACCTCGCTGTGAGTGGTGATGCTGGAGCCTTGAAAGCGATTGAAGAAATAGAACTCTCAAGCGGGGCAAAACTATTTGAAAGTGATGACTACCTAAAGTCTGAACTTGCAAAACAGAAGTCTAAAATTAATAGGGGGCAGGCAGGGGCACGTACTAAAGAACTCCAACAGCACGACCAGAATGCTCACGGAGCAATCATGGCTCGGCTTCAGGAAGTAATCTCCGGTGTTGGCCCCGACTTTCCCACCATGCTTGGGAATGGTACTTCGGTGCCTAACCTCATGTACATGCCGGGGGATATGACTGGTGATGGGTACATTGAAGCAGTCGAGTCTGTGCTGCCTGACGGGTGGCAAGTATCCGAAACCCAAGATGGTATTTCAATTTCAACTACGTTGGACGATGGCACTTCCCACAGCCGGGAATTCAAATACTCCACTATTCACAAGACTGCGGTGAATAACGTGGCGGCCTCCATGACGGAGGAGATTACTCAATCGCTTGTCGGGGACACTAACTTTCTCGGATCTATACTGGGGCCGGAAGATCGGGAGCAACGAGAGCGACAGGCCCGAGCAACCGCTGAAGCACAGGTTGCTGTGGAACTGTCTCAAATGGGATATAAGAGTAAGGCGGTAGAAGACTCTATTTCAAGAGCCTTTAGTGCTGCTGGTGATATCCGAAGATACCCAAGTGATTCAGAGCAGTATTTTAGAGCAAGGCAGCAGATTGAAGAAGGTATGCAATCCGCGATGACCTTGATGCTGAGTGATCAAGATGGATCAACGCTCGGTAATTATGTAGACAAAACAAAAAGTGATTATCTCAGAGGCTTGTTCCTGTACGCTTACGGTGAACAAGGGGCACGGGTAGGTGACTTTACTGCAACCGACTTGTTCTTTAGTAAACCACCATCTGGATTTCGAGATGCTAGCCGTCAAGGAGATTCTGAAACTGCTAAAGCGTTGAACCTATACCTTGAAAAGGATAGGAGTATCGGGGTTACTCGGGATCGACTTGATGACTTATCAAGAGCCTTGCAATACTTTGGAAATATGTCTCCAAAAGATGCTTTGGAATCTGCTTTCACAACTCTTCAAGAAAACTCAACAACCATCGGCGGGTACAGATATTACAAGTTTGACTTTGGCCCCGGCTTCCTTGATGGAAGTAACATCCCCACATTGATGGACGGCGATATCGTGAAGAACAGGGTGAATGGCCAACGGCTCTTGAATGAGTTTGTTCTTGACTTGAATGAAAGTGGGCTGGATCACGGAGTTCTCACAGAAGGGATCGCTGACGGCCTGTATGGATTTGAGGGCGACCAAGGAATGTTGTTCCAGATTCGCCCCGAAATAGGTCGACCGGGACACTTCACGCTGCGGATGAATGAAGAAGGAGATTCTGAGTTCATTGACTTTGTGTCTATTCCGAACCCCAAAAGAGAAGATGGAGTGTTCACTACTGAAGACATTGTGAGCATTTTGAAGGAACGCGGCAAGATCAATGAGTATGGCAACTTCACCGTGGATCGAACAGGTATGGACGAGGTGACTGATGAGCAGAGGCGTAGACTGTCACTCGGTGAAAGTGTACCTGTGGGCGAGTTGGAAATCTTGATCCCGATGGGTGGTGGTACTGCTATCCGTATGCCTAGAACTGGTAGTCAAGGTATGTTCATGGATGAGACACCTCAATCTCGTCAAGAAAGAAATAGGATGAGTAGCCCATGAGTACCCTAACCCCCTTCCCAACTACATTTAACCAGTACGAAGACGTTACCCGTCGAGAACTGGACAACATGTACGGAATGCGGCTGGATAATCCCGGCTTCTTTGGCAAACTTGGCATCGCAGCCAAGTATGAAACCATGTCGGGGCAACTCCTTCAAGAACTAAACGATCCTAATTTCACCCCTGATCCAACATTCAGTGTCAACCAGACCATGCTTGATCGCTACGCAGGTGACATTACTGAAGAGGAAACTATCGAGCGTATTGTTGGAAACTCTAGGTCATTTGGTGAGTTCGTCTTTAATGTTGATAATGTTCGGCGTAGCCTTAAGAAGAGGCGAGAACTTTTTGAAGGTAATGCCTTTGATGCTTTCGGCGGGTTTGTTGCCACAATCATCCCCAACCTTGTTGAGATGGTCCCCGCAACAGTAGCCGCCACAGCACTTGCTGGACCCATTGGTGGTGGTGCAGCCTTTGTCGATCGAGCATATAAGACCAACAGAGTTCTTGGTGCCCTAAAAGGTATTGGCATTGCGGGTGTTGTGGATTTGCCTATTGAATATACAAAATATTCACTTGATGAATCTTTGACCCAGAAGCAGTTCCTCACGGCTCTTGCAACGGCGGGAGTAATGGGTGGGGCTTTCGGAGCGGCGTTCCCGAGTACGTTGTTCAAAGTATCAAAAGCAATCAAGAATGAACTTCGGCTTGAAGAGGCTATTAAAATCTCAAACAACTTCGGAGATGCGGCAGCCAAAGCGTCTGCTCGGAAATTGAGCAAGGGACGGAGGCTGTCTACCCGTGCAGAAGATGTGGCGACAGGAACAACTAGACTCGAAGGCCGTGCCACAGTTCGTAAGTATCTAACTTCAGACGTTATCGAAAACCTTAGAAAAGGCTTTGATGGCGTACTCCCTACTGCGGTGACACTTGGGGCCAAGAATCTTGGTGTTGTCGGTTCCGAACTTAATCAACTTGTTCAGGCAGCATTCAAACAACTACCTACTAAAGGTGCTTTGACTGGCAACAAACAAGCCGTTCGGGATGCAATCAAAAACCTTAGAGCCAAACTCAAAGAAGATGGAGCAATAGATAATCTTCTTGCTAAGGCTGAACGTGGCGAACAGACCACTGTTGCCAATGCTTTCTTCTCTATGGCGAAAGAGTCTGAGAAACTCGCGGCAACAGGTGTTCAGTTGGAAGTTACCAAACTTTTACGAAAGGTTGCTGGGGCCGTGGCTGAGGGCAAAAGGGTAAATCTCAGTGACCTTGATAAAGGACTGGCTGCCCTCCAGAAAAGAATTCAACGCAACGACATGTTTGAAGTTACCGCTTCACGCCCAGCAACTCGGTTTGAAATTGCTGATGACGGGGTGGCTCGTGGCCTGAGAACCGCTACTGATGATGCAGGCGAGACAACAATCATGGTGGATGGTGTACCTGTAGCGACGGGATCAAGTGACCTTATTGAACTCTCCGCAGAAGATTTGGCTAAGGCCGCCAGCACCCAGTCGTATCGAATGCGTGTTATGGAAGGCTTCCGTGACGAAGGATTTAGAGAAGGACTTGCTCGGGCCATTGACATTTTCGATATTCCCGGTACGGGAGGTATTCTCACATCTAGGTTTGTCAAGATGCTGAGATCAGATAGCCAAGAAATTAGAACCTTTGCATCCATCTTCTTTAGCGGCCCCCGACAAAAGGGCAGTGCCCTACCTGTTGAAGTAATTATCCGTACCAATGTTGAACGGGCAGTTACCAAAGTATCTAAGAAAATGAACTTGGCAAAGATCAACGCCGCCAAACGTGGCGTTCAACTTTCAGATCAAGACATCAGCCGTGCAGTCACCTCCGGTGCAACCCCATCAGGTGAACTGGGACAAGCGGTCAAAGCCGTGCGTGAGTTCTATAAAGACCTCCACGGTTATGGCGTGAGGGGCGGGGTCTTTGAGGATATCCCGTTTGACCCTAAATACATACAAAGACGGTACAACGATGTCCGTACGGTTGCAATGGTTGATGAGTTTGGGGAAGATGCGATGCTAAATTTCATCGGCTCTGCCATCAAACGGGCACCGAGGAAGACTCCCCTAAATAATGATCAGGCTCGGAAAGTTGCTCAACGTATTCTGGATTACAACAAGAACCCCAAACTGTATGGTCGGTGGCGTAAGGATAGTTCTGAAGCATTTGATGTATTTGAAAAGCAACTCCGCCGTGACTTAGATGGATTGTCGGAAGAACAGATCAAAGACATCATGGACATGGTTGCCCCGCAGCAAGCAGGTAATCCTCACTTAGGCATGACTTACCGTCGTATTGCAATGGATGAAAACTATTCAGCATCCATGACGGGTAAGAACGGAACTCGCACAGTCCACATTGACGAATTGATGGACAGAGACTTGAACGTTGGACTCACTCTTTATGCCCAGCGGGTTATTGGTGCAACCGAGTTACGACGCGGATTCAAAGCATTCCGACCTGACTCAGATGAAGTGATGACACTTTCACAACTGGATGCTGCCTTGCTGGCTACTGGGGATAAGCAAGCAGGGGCCGCGTCCAAGAGTCTGGATGCTCTTTACAGATTCAATATGGGGTTTGGCTACGGGGGTAGTGAAGATCTTCAGGCGTTCATGAAGTACGTCCGTGATGGGCAGGCACTTGCGATGGCTAACTTTGGCTCCATGATGGGTGTAGCCCAGATGCCTGAAATAGCCTCTGTTGTATTCCGTAATGGTGCAAGGTCTGCCGCTGTCCCTCTTACTCGGGGGACATGGTGGAAACAACTTGGGCGAACCTTTACTATGGGTCCAGAGAAACTAAGAAACAAGGCGGTGTATGGAACGCCTGTACTGGGTGAAGGACGGCGTGCCTCAGGTGAACTCGCAGATGACATGCTGGCCCAACTAGAAACATTTACAGGTGTTGGTGGGGACATGATCCGTGGCGACTATATCACTCGCAGACTGGACATGATGGAAGGCGAAGCCGGACTGGCTGGATCTATCCGAGGTAAGTTATCAAATTACATTGATACAACTCGACAAGTTGCCATCATGAATCCTTTTGGAATTCTTCCGGCGGACACCGTACTTCGTCGATGGATGGTTGAGTCAGCCTTCCAAGGGTTTGTGAACCGAGGATTCACTATTGCAAAAGCGGGGGGTATCAGAGCAGACATGGGCTTCTTTGGTGGTGGTGCAAGAAGAATGTTCAAAGAAACTGGCATGTCTGATGAAATGATTGATCGAGTAATCAAAGAACTTACCAGACCAGAGGGCGTTGCCAAAGTCGAAAGAGGTGCGTTCGGAAATTACAAGGTTAAGCGTATTGATTTTGAAAAAGTTCAAGATAAAGCCGCAATGGATAACTTTGCTATCGCACTGCGTCGGCATGTGGATAGAGGTGTCCAACGTAACTATCTTGGCGACATGCCTTTATTCCTAGATAACCCTGTGGCCCGTGCCTTGATGCAATTCCGTGTGTTCTCCATTGTGTCTAAGTCGAAGCAGTTGGGATACTCAGTTGCAGGTATGGATGGGCGCATGGCAATGAATGTTGTTGGCGGTGCATTCCTTGGGATGCTCGGATACAAGATCTTGCACTGGAAGAAATCACTGGGAATGAGTGAGGTGGACAGGATGCTGTATCTGAACGATAAGTTTTCAACGCCTAATCTTGTTCGTGCCGGTGTCACTAGGAGTTCTGTGTCTACCGTAGGCCCAATGATGGTGGACACCATGCGAGGACTCATGGGTGCTGACCCTGTGTTCAACCAAAGAACTACAATGGGTGCATCTGGGATCGTTACCGGAAGCACACTGTTCCAAATGGGCGATCAAGCAATGAAATCCACAAAGGAAATCATGTCTGCTATCGCAGGCAACGATGATTACTCTCAAGAAGATTTGAAAAACCTTGCGAGGTTTGGAGGACTTCTTAGTATTCCATTTTTATCAGAAGCAATCACAAAGGGATTTGAGCAGATCCCAATACCAGAAGAGGACTAAACATGCCTGACAGTTATAAAGACTACACAGTAGGTATCAATGAAACCACACAAACGGTGAGTTTCGAGAATACTGACTTTGAATACCTAGAAACAGCCCACATCAAAGTCGTAGCATCAAACACGACTGCATCTACCGAAGTCACTTATGCCCAATCTAATGACGGGTCAGGGGATACCTTTGTAGGTTTCGACGAAGTAGGGCCACCCTTTACCGTGGCAGTAGCCAATGGAACAACCACAATTACCTTTGGCAATATTCGAGACACATCAGGTGGTAATTATCTTCCTGACGGCACCAACAAACTTCGTGTCAAGCGTGTCACTCCCCGATCCTCTCTGCTGACTACCTTCAACAACGCCTCACTGCTCCGGGCGGATGACCTCAACAACAACTCTAAGCAACTCTTGTTTACTCTTCAAGAGCAGGTTGACATTGGTATTGGATCGCTTCCTCTCGATGCAGACAACAAGTTCAACGCTGGAACAAAAGCGATCAAGAACCTGATTGATCCTGTAGGTGGTACTGAGGCAGCCACCAAGGCTTATGTGGATGCTCTGACTTCTTTCAGCACCAACCCAACATCTGTGGCACAGTCATATTCATTCACTATTGGTGATATGACGAACGGTGCAGGGACTACCAAAACTAAAGCACTCTCTCCTCTTCCGCTTTCCAGCACCAACGAGATGTTCATTGTGAGTATTCAAGGGGTACTGCAAGCCCCCAACACAGACTACACCGTGTCTTCTGGAGGAGTATTCACGCTTCTAAACGGACAAGACTCAGGTCTGAATACTGGTGACACCGTTGTGATCTTGTGCTTCGGTAACAGTAAGTCTGTCTTTGAGTTCCCCGTGACCGGAACAGCGGCTTCTGCCTCGGAAACACCTATGACCCTCAAGGGGGCCGCTGTTCAGTCTGAACCTATTTTCAAAGTTGTAGATAGTGCAGATGGTAATCTTCTCAGGGTACTGCCCACGGGCACGCTTGAATGTGCAAGTTTCAACTCAACTGGTGCTGCCGATGTTGATGGGTCTTTGAATGTCGATGGTACTCTGACTGTCGATGGTACTTCGACCTTGACCGGCAACACATCTGTAGGTGGCACTCTGAATGTCACGGGAACAACCACCGTTCAAGACCTTACGGTTTCTGGTAATGCAACTATTGCTGGACTTACAACCCTTCCAGTGGGGGCCGTTACTCCGTTTGCGGGAACGATTGCACCTGACGGATACGAATTTTGTAATGGACAGTCGTTGAATAGAGATACTTTTTCCGCCCTGTTTGCAATCATTGGAACCATTTATGGAACGGGTGATGATGATAATTCCTTCAATGTTCCCGACATGCGGAGCAGGTTCCCCATGGGAGCAACTACAAATAATCCTATAACGTCTACTGGCAACGGTGAACTTACCTTGACAGAGGGCCAACTACCCCCGCACAACCACGCTTTTACTAGTTTTGTTAAGAGTGTCAGCGTATCCAATACGACTAGGGGTGCTGGTGCTTTCCCTGTTGTGGAATCAGTAAGTGTTACCACAAGTGGTACCAACCCCGAAACTACAGGCAACGGTGATCCAATCTCTATTGTCCCCGCCTTCCTGTCCCTCAACTACATCATCAAAACCTAAGGAGTAACCCATGTCTTCACCAACAAAAGTATCCGCAGGGTTAACCTCTGGGGTAATCAAAGTAACAGACAAAGCGTCTGCAACAGGAACCAGTCTTACGTCCCAAGCAGGGGCCGTGGTTCAACTTAACTCTTCCGAGAAGATCCCATCGCAGTACCTCAGCACTGGGGTTCACCTTGGTGGTATTGATTCAGCACACCTATTGGATGATTATGAGGAAGGCACCTTCACCTTGGTAGGCAACTCTAATATGACTATTAACGCTATTAGTGGTGCAGGAAACTACACTAAAATTGGTAACAGAGTCTTTTGTAATTACTTTGTGAGATTTACACATACAGGGACAGACGATGTAAAAATCAACCTCCCCTTTTCGGCGGCTGCCGACGTATCAGGATCTCCAAATATTCATAATGAATCGGCTAACGTTGTATGGATACCCGGTATTAGTGGAAATATTGCAATGGGGTACGTTGCCAGCGGTAATAGTCACATGAATTTCTACAACCTCACAGGAAGTGGACTGCTTGGCAATGATGACATGCCTGCAACAGCCGAAATTTACGCATCTATTTCATACATGACGGACCAATGAGATGGAAAGTGATAATCAGATCCTCTTGGCCTTGGGTCGTTTAGAAGGAAAAGTCGATGCAATGCTCACCAGACAAAAGTACCACGACGAGGAACTTGAGCGTCAAGATCAAAGACTTCGTAAACTCGAACAAGGACGTAGTTATATGTTGGGTGCTGCTGCTGTTGTGGGTGCAGTTTGTAGTTTTATTGCAACCAAAATAGGAATTTAACATGGCCTCACCAGCAAAAGGAAAGGCTCGTTTGAAGATCTACAAAGATCCAAAGACAGGCCGAACTCGTCGTACATCTTATGGTCAAGCAGGAAAAGCCAAGGACGGTGGACCCCGTGTCCGTCCCGGCACGTCTAAGGGTGACTCTTACTGTGCCCGATCTATGGGACAGATGCGCCAGTTCCCCAAGGCTGCTCGTGACCCAAACAGTGCCCTACGTCTCAGCCGCAAACGCTGGAAGTGTCAGGGTAGCAGGAGTACAAAATGAAAGACATTGAAAACAAACTACATAAAGTCCTAGCAGAACAACTCTTGGCTCGCGTCGAGTCAGGAGAGGCTACGGCATCCGAACTCAATGTTGCCCGACAGTTCCTCAAAGACAACGGTATTGATGGCACAGTTGAACAAAGTGACCCCTTGGCAAACCTTACCAAAATTCTTCCATTCACCGACAAGGAGGCTATGTAATGGCTACCAAAAAACTCAAAATGAACAAGTCCGTCAATCCTAAATACTTCTACGAGAACGGCGAAGTGTGTGACACGGGTGTTCACATGGGCCTTGGACAGGTCCGCCGTGCTGGTATTGTCCACACCGATGGTGCCCCTCGTGTCTACACCCTCGGCGAACTCACAGTATTGCGTGAGCGGAATGGCAAAAGTCCTCTGAAGTTAGGTGACTGACATGTCCAAAAGTAAACTCAAAGCAAAATCAAGCAGCCCTAAACCCACTAACTCTGCTCTGTACGCTCGGGTCAAAGCAGCCGCAAAGAAGAAGTTCGATGTCTACCCATCAGCCTACGCAAACGCTTGGCTGGTTCGTGAATACAAGAAACGTGGTGGAGGATACCGATGAGTCTGACCAAGTGGTTCAAAGAAGACTGGCGGGATATCAAGACCGGAGAGAAGTGTGGCCGTAAGTCTGCCAAGGGTTCATCTCGCCCATACCCTGCGTGCCGACCCAAGGCTGTCGCAGATCGCATGTCCGCGTCTCAGAAAAGAACTGCTTCTCGTAAGAAAACTGGCCCTGATCGTGTGACCTACCCCATCACTGCATCAGGACGTAAAAGGCTTAAGATTAAGAAGTAATGGAAGAACTCAAGGACTTCAGGAACTTCCTCTACCTTTGCTGGAAGCAACTGAATCTGCCGGACCCTACTCCGGTCCAGTACGACATTGCTGACTATGTTCAGAATGGTCCCAAGCGTCGAGTGATTCAAGCGTTCCGTGGTGTCGGAAAGTCATGGATTACATCGGCTTACGTCTGCCACCAACTCCTGATGGACCCCTCCAAGAACATCCTCGTGGTGTCCGCAAGTAAGCAAAGGTCCGATGACTTCTCCACATTTACCCTACGGCTTATCCACGAGATGTCCATATTGGAACACCTCAAGCCCAGAGAAGATCAGCGGAACTCCAAGGTTGCCTTTGACGTTGGTCCCGCTCCTGCCTCACACGCACCCTCAGTAGTATCCAAAGGTATCACCTCGCAGATCACAGGATCTCGTGCTGACCTCATCATTGCCGACGATGTTGAGTCACTGAATAACTCTGCCACTCAGATGATGAGAGACAAACTTCTTGAGACAATCAAGGAGTTCGATGCTGTCCTGAAGCCTGATGGAGAGATCCTCTACCTCGGTACCCCTCAAACTGAGATGACCATATATTCAGCCCTGTCAGAACGTGGATACAAGACCCGTATCTGGCCCGCTAGAATCCCCTCAGAGAGTCAGCAGAACCGGATGGGTTCTACCCTTGCTCCACTGGTGAAAGCCCTCACAGAGGACTCAGGGACTCCTGTGGACCCCCAGAGATTCAACAACGAAGATCTCATGGAGCGTGAGGCTTCCTATGGGCGTACTGGGTTTGCTTTGCAGTTTATGCTGGATGCCACCCTGTCTGACCAGAACAGGTATCCGCTCAAACTATCGGACCTACTGGTGATGAGTATCAGTGGAGATGAAGGCCCAGAGAAAGTCGTTTGGGCACCTGATAGAGATCGGGTGGTTGAAGATCTGCCCTGCGTGGGTCTGTCTGGTGATAGGTACTACACCCCCTTTGAGGTGTCCCACGGTTGGAAGAAGTTCACTGGGTCTGTCCTCGCCATTGACCCCTCAGGTCGTGGTGCTGATGAGACTGCTTATGCCGTGGTCAAGATGATCAACGGGTTCCTCTTCGTGACGGACGCTGGGGGTATTGAGGGTGGGTACGAGGATAAAGCCCTTCAGAGGCTCGCTGTGATCGCCCGAGAGCAAAAGGTCAATCTAGTCCTAGTGGAATCCAACTTCGGTGACGGCATGTTCACGGCCCTCCTGAAGCCTGTCCTTGCGAAGATCTACAAGGTCACCGTTGAGGAAGTAAGGCACAGCACACAGAAGGAACGTCGGATCATCGACACCCTAGAGCCAGTGATGAACCAACACAGGCTTGTGATCAACCGCAAGGTGATTGAACAGGACTACGACAGCACCCGACACCTGTCTCCTGACAAGGCACTGAAGTACCAGTTGTTCTACCAGATGAGCCGCATCACCCGTGGTAAAGGATCTCTGGCCCATGATGACCGCTTGGATGTCCTAGCGATGGGGGTGAACTACTGGACCGAGCAGATGTCTCAGGATGCCGACAGGCAGATCAAGGCTCGCAAGGCTGAACTGCTGGATCGGGAACTGGAGGATTTCATGAACAATGTCCGTGGCGTTAAACCTATGGGAAACCGATGGTTCTGAATGGTTGAGTATTAGGATACTATCCGTATCTGGGCCGACGGACTCACAAGGACTCAGGTGAAGACCTATGAGTGGCTCCCCAAGTTCCCCTTTGTGGGGGGTTTGGGGGGCCTCTGGATCTACAAGGATCTAGGTGAATATAGATATAGGTATATCTATAGTAAGAACTTAGGGGTAACGCCCCCATTAATTCAACAAAGAAGGAGATTAGATATGCCTGTATTAGGTGGTGGTAACCAAGTTCAACGACGCGGTGGTGATTCTGGGGGAAACACAGGAGCACGGACACCAAGTCGTAGTGCAAGTCAACGAAGTCAAGTCACCCGTAGACGTAAGCGAAAGATGGCTGCTCGTAAAGAACTTGAAATCAAAGAACTTCTGAACAAGTATTGATGGATATTGTCAAAGTTATCTGGTTAGATACTCACGGTCATGATGAGGCTTGGGTTGGTCCCGAAGAAGCCGTCGCCATGAACCCCATTGAAATGGTAACTATTGGGTATCTGGTTGAACACACAGATCTGTCGGTAACCGTTGCAGGAACCGTCAGTGATTGTAAGGAATATTTTGGGAACATGAACTGTATCCCTCGGGGCTGTGTCAAGAACATTCTGCCGTTGAAGGTGGACTGTGGACACTTGTGCCCCCAAGAAGACCCTGAATGTTGAGGAGAACAAAATGCTAAGTCTGCTGCTGGCTACGGCCTTGGATAGTACCTTTGGTAAACCTAGTGATCCTGATGCGGTCGATATGTGGATTCATGATCTGGGCAGACTTACACCCTTTGGACGGACCTTTGATGTCTACATTCAGTCTGGGTTTGATCCTGAGTTCTCATATCCCAATGGTGACCCTCGCCGCCCATACATGATCGGCAGTACCCGTGGCAACGAGTCTCCAGCACGTTCATTTGGTTGGGCTATCGAAGGTGATATCTTTAAAAACCATAACGACAACACCTACCCATTCTTGGACAACTGCCAAGGGTGCATTGACTACTGGCAACCCTACACCACCTTTGGTGAATGGGAACTGCCTGATGGCACTGTGATCCCTTGTAGTGAACCGGGGACGTATTGGGACTGTATCCAAGCCAACCCCTACCAACGGTGGATGTACCTTGGGGCCAAGTTCACGCCAGTCAACTGGAGAATTGAAAGTTGCTGCCCTAACCAAGCCGACTTGGTTGACCTTGAGTACGCTTGGTGTGACTCATGGATTCTGCACGGTCCACTGGGCAAGAAGTACGGCACGGTCAATCCCCAATACAAGTACCCGCTGGTTCAGCAGCAACACAAGGATTTGATGGACACGCCGGTGCTAAAGTTTTGGCAACCATACCCTGTCGGACTAGTTCCGTCGCAGAGATGTTGCGGTGCCCCATCACAGAACGACTACGGCGATCTCATCCGATGGAACGCTGATGTGGACTGGGAGAGCGAAGAG
>TARA_R100000773_G_scaffold11151_1_pt1 | contig 13225 bp, 25 predicted proteins | sample TARA_R100000773 | Tara Oceans TARA_R100000773 (sample SAMEA2623365) | marine metagenome | biome: marine biome (ENVO:00000447); feature: surface water layer (ENVO:00002042); material: "saline water (ENVO:00002010), including plankton (ENVO:xxxxxxxx)" | depth 5 m | reverse complement strand
GATATTTCCTCAGAAAAGAAAAAGAATATGTGAGCACCACCAGACTTGGATCTGCAAACAACACAAGGGACTTTGCTTTTGCGTAATCTCTTGTCTAATGCAGCTAAGTCTAGTGGATACTGGTCTATATCAAGTGCCCCAAAGGAGCACTTGTTTGTTTCTTTGATCGGGATAGATCCTATGCCGGTCTTACCTGATAGGTGACCGTCTATAAGATCTTTGGTGAGCGGCTGGCGCACAATCCGCGAGTGTGCTTTTTGCTTACCAGCTCTACGCTCTTCCGATATATCTGTCCGTCCATGTGCACCGCTGAAACCATCAAACGCTACCATGAACCTTTCGTTCAGGCTCATATCTGCCCCCTACTTGTGCAAAGAGCAGATGTTTAGAATGGAATGTCGTCTGTATCCTCACTAGATTTAGTGTTGTTCTGCATCTCCTCGCTAGTGCCAGCAGATGTCTGAACGTCACCAGCCTTGAACGATTGGAAGAACGCCCTTGCTGCTGCAAAAGCTTGGTCAGGAACGTCACCTGGCTCTACCCTAGAGACTGAGTAGTTGTACCACGTACCCCTATCGTTGCTTTCAGAAACGGTAACCAGCTTCCATGCAGTGCCCCACATGGGTGGATTGAACAATCCGTTTGCACCTTGGTACTGAACCATCTTCATCTGCGTATTCCAACGTCTAGACACTTTTAGCTGTGTCTTCTTCATATCGCAGATTGCTTGCTGGGTTGCACCAGTCTTCATGTCTACAATCATGACAAGATGTTGAGCAGATCGTTGAAGTTCGTTACCGTTTGGTAGTAGCTCGATTGAACCATCTCTTGTGGTTTTAGCTATGTCTGGGTGGTTGCTAGGTATCTCACCTTGATACCCCCCGCCTGTATCTCGTAACATAAACTCAAGATACTTCATCGTGTACCCACATGGGATCACGACCACACCATCATCTCCGTCCCAAGTTTCACCAGTTACAGTATTAACTAAGTCACCAGCGGATGCGCCCTTAATAAACTTGGGATCGTTCTTTTGTATTTCAGGTGACAAAGCCTGTAATATCCTGAGAAAAGGGATCTGCATATCCTCAGTGCCGATGCTGTCCATACCTTCACCAGCAAATTCAGCCATGTCAGCCATAATTGTTGATACTTCTGTTTTGTTCTTTTCTGTTACATTTGTTCCAGCCATAACTAGCTCCTTGTGATCTTTGCTTCTGTTCCAACATAAACTCCGAATGTGTCGAAGTCGGTTTCCTTACCGTCCTTGATGCGGTCTCCCACCCACTTCTTCAAAGTCTGTGGATGAACGTGTGTTTTTTGAGCAGGTTTAAATCCCTGTTGGCGTAGGTCATCGACCACCGCCCCAGCCTGATTGTCTTGTCCTGCTGAAAAAGAAACCGTTACATCATTCTTGATTATGTCGGCCTCACCTACAGATCGTAAAAAAGCAAAGGCCTCTTCACGCTTGTCGTCTGGAATTCTAGCATGAACGAACTGGCGCAGCGTCACCTTGTGACCATCCACGCTTATACTATCCATGCCCATGCCTTCCATGAGCATAGGTATGTCCTCTTCGTTCAGCTTTTTCTTTTTGAACTTCAGATCTTTCAAATGCTGTTCTGCATCTTTGATATCTTGATCGACCTGAATAGATCTGCGGATAAAATTGGAGAGGTCAGAAGCCCCTTCCTTATCCACGTTGTCAAACTTATCGGCGTTGACAGCCTCTTCTTCAAATAGCGAAAACACATCGCTCATCGTCATCTCCTTCGTAAAAAAAGTTTAACCCCTTCGGGTGCGAACCTTGATGCTAACACAAAGAAAACCATCAAGGGTAGTCTTTTAACTAGGTGCCTGTTCTCCCTCAGTCTTTTTCAACATGTATGAAATATGCCGACACATCGGCCTGTCATGCTCATCTGCAACCGCCTTCAATCTGTTATAGATGTCGATAGGTATACCAAGAGTCATGTATTTCTTTGTGGTTTTAGATTTATCTGTGGAATTTTTTGGCATTGATGCCTCCTTTCCTGTGTAAAATATGTGTAGATACTATAAAAGTCAAATCATTAGGCTTCCCACCTAAACTTCAACTGCCCATAGATTGGTTGCCAATTTCTGTCACCACCCTTCGGGGTCCATCTGTCATGCGGCTTGACCTCTCCTACAATCCTCCAGCCGGCGCCCTTCAAAGATGATCCTGACTCCTCTTTCAGGGTATATGTGACCATGCGCTTGCCGCCCATCTGCTGCCAGATTCGCCAGCACCGCCCGTAAAGAAAACTGCAAGAGTTTTTGGGTGCGTGACCTACAACACATAATCTGGTAACCTCTGCGGTTACGCCATCTTCTAAAGTTGCTGACACGGGCCTGCCCACGATAGCTACTCCAATAAGATCATCGCCATAGGTTGCACCCACCGCGAACCTCCCTCCTTGGGTTGGCTTGTTGTGCCGATGAAAGTTACTCACAAATTCATTAGCTTCGCGGATGCTGATGGGTGTGATCTCAAGCTTCATGCTTCCACCGCCTTTATTGTCTCACCAATCCGCTGTGCGATCTGTGGCACGATGGCGTTACCTAATCCTTTAAGTCGGTCCACCCTTCGGGGTATCCCATTAGCCACTCGACCCACTGGGGGTTCAGGGAGCCACGTTTCCATTCCTCGGGCGTCGTGCCCCGAATATCTGGGTGGTTTCCTAGCTGTCTTTGCATCTTGCCCTCTGGAGTACCCGCTGCGTCCTCGTTGGCCGTTGGTGTCGGCCACATCCGAACTTGATCTGCTAGATTCGCCCCGAACACCAAGTCTGGATTTGCCTGACTGATCCGGCGCCCCTTTTCGTCTAGCTTGCGTGGCCCTCCCGTCCCGTCTGTCGTTCTGGGAGTGGCCCACATTCTTGCATACCCGCCCAGAGTCGTGCCCCTCTTCGTTCCGATTGTCTTGCCCTCGCCCCGCACCTGCGGGTTGTCCTGTGTCGTCGGTGTTGGCAACAATCCAAACTCTGTCTCGTCTATGTGGGGCATCGACGGCGCAAGCTGGAACAATAAACGCTTGGCAGGTGTAGTCTTGCCCCTCCAGGTCAGATAGCACTTCGTCGAGGCCCAAGCTGACATGCCCATAAACATTTTCGCAAACAATCCAGCGCGGCCTTTTCGACCTAATAATGGTGAATATTTCAGGCCAGATGTGACGGTCATCTTCCTCGCCTCTTTGCTTGCCGGCAGCACTAAAGGGCTGGCAAGGATATCCTGCTGTGAGGATGTCGCACTCTGGAACAAGTCGTCTTGGATCACTTGCTAACTCCTTTACATCTGTTGCTATCGGCACGTGAGGCCAATGCTTTGCTAATACCTTGCGGCTCCAAGGTTCTATGTCACAAAAAAGAACGGGCTTCGACAGACCAGCCCACTCAAACCCCAGAGCAAACCCACCAATCCCCGAACACAAATCAACATGCCGCATCATTCATGTCCTCAAGATTAAATACTTGCGGCTTTTTAGCCTGTAGATCGTAATCATGGATTATGGATCCTAACTTTGGATTACCAACTTTCATTTCATCAATCCATACACGCTTTCTAATCCTACCAAATGCATCTTTAAGAGACCTCCAATGTCCGCGTCTCCAGTGTTCCCGTTTAGGACTGCCTTGTCCTGTGAACATACGTTCATATATCCGTTTACCACGCGGCTTGGGCAGATCAATTGTCACCACCTTATATTCACTTTTTGGAATAACCCGACCAAAACTTTTATGATCTATTTGTTTTGGAGTTGTCACTGTATCGTGAACAACAAGGTCATAGTTGAGTAAACCTAACAAGGCGATCAAGAACCTAGCATCACCTTGTAATGCCAATAAACTGGCCTTTTGCATTTCAATTTTTTCTTCATCTGAAAGCCCTCTTTCAAGTGCGTGTTGAGGCACCAACCAACTCATTGCGGAGGCCTCTCCAAGTACAAAAGAAGTCAATAAAGTTATTGAAATTTTATCGCTTTCTGTCCCTACACCACCAAAAGACATTCTTTTTTGTGTATACCATTGACCTAGAAGAGCAGAGTTTTGGTCTAGTATATTATTCCCCAAGTCTTCTCTTTCTTTTTCACTGTTTGTTTCATCAAGTTTCGTATTCCAAAAAAACCTGTTAAACCCACCTACGAAAAAACCTTTCGGTGCAGATAGGATTGCCTCACCTTTAGTTTCATCATCACTAAAATGAATTTCAAAAAAATACCCGGAGTTTAATTTCCGTATGTGATATCCAACTCGTCCAACCCCTGCGCGAGTTTTTAAAGCATCTTCTGGTGGGTTTTCTCCAATCTTTTTAGGATGTAATTTGTAATACTCTTCAAAAAACCCCATACGTTTGAACTCTCGTGCAATTATCTTAGCCCTAAATTGCTCATCCCATTCAATCCACATGTTATTGAATGGAGGTATGCCACGATCCAACATTTCAATTAAGTGTTTTGGCTTTGACAAACTGGCAAGGTATGCGTGTTCTACCAAATTATTACTGAGAACAAATTTCTGTGATGTTGCTACGTCTGCCTGTAAGTTACGTCTTTTTGATTCTGCATACTTACCACCTTTATACCCCTTTATTCCTCTTCTTGGTTCTGCAAGAGCGGCTAAAAACTTATTTGCTAAAATAGGAAAACCATCCTTCATATCAAAAACTCCATCTGTTTCATGAAACAACTAACGTGTCGCGTCAGTCTCTCTTTTTTGGGGTCAACTCCAACCATTGCCGAACCTCCTCACCTAGTGCCTTGGCCGACAGAGCAAGCTTCGACTGCAAACTCTTTACGATATGCTCATCCACCGTGTTGCGAACCATCAGGTCTACATACAGAACTTTCTTGTCCTGTCCGATCCGGTGGCACCTGTCCTCCGACTGCGTCCTACTATCCATGTTGAAGTCGTTGGAATAATAAATCACGTTGGATGCTGCGGTCAGCGTCAGACCACGCCCTGCGGTCTGTGGGTTAGCCACAAAGAACCTAGCCTTGCCTGCTTGGAAAGATTCAATCGCATTCTGTCGATCCTGGTCCGATGTGTCCCCGTAAAAACTAACAGTGGAACTCGCACCGTGGACCTTCTTTAGCATGGCCTCGATATTCTTTATGTCATACCTGAACCGCGCCCAGATGATAACTTGCCCTGTCATCTCATCAATGCAGTCGGACATTGCATCTAGCCTCTTGGATGGTATCTCCACCAAGTGCCCATCATCATCCATCACGTGCCCACACAACACCTGCTGAACCCGTAGCAACTGCGTCATGGCGGCTGGCGCGCTAACAAACTTACCCTCGTCCAGTATCGCTATCGCTGACTGTTTGATCGATGCATAGTATTCAATCTGCTTGTCCGTTAAACCCACATCTCTGGTGGTGTATATCTTGTCGGGCAGATCCAGAGCCTCCTTCTTTGTGACTCTGTGCGAAAACTTCTTTAATTTCTCAGACAACTCCTCAAGGTTACGAAACCCAACGATCTGTTGGAAACTGTGGCTACCCATGCACTGGGTTCTGGTCACCGCATACCGCCCCTGGAAAGAATAGTATGAGTCATGGCCCAACAGATTCTTGTCCATGAATCCACACTGCGCGTACAGATCCATCGGTGAGTTAGTCACAGGAGATCCGGTCAGGATCCTTTTGTATTTGGCATGGACCCCGATCTTGACCAGCGTCTTTGTGCGCTTGGCTCTGGGGTTCTTGATCGTTGTTGACTCATCGACAGCCAACATAAACTCACTGCCCTTGATAAAGGCAGCGAGATACTTTGGTAGCTTGGCGGTAGCAAAGCCCTCCACATTAACAAGCAGAATACGCAACGAGTCCCTGTTGCTTACGCCCTCGATCAGGCGTTCTTTCTGCTTTTTGTTGGGGCTGGCCTTCCACACATAAACCTCATGCGGTATGTGGTCGGGCATATGCGCGGGGATCTCGCTCGTTTGCCAGTTGATGTACACCCCCTTGGGGGCGACAATCACTGCCGTGTCGATATGACCTTCGTCATACAACCAAGCGATGTTGTCCAACAACACCTTTGATTTGCCGCACCCCATCTCCATGAAGTAGCCATAGTTCTTCTTGTCATGTGACCTAACCAAGGCCTCATGCTGGTGTTCATATGGCTTTGTCTTGTACTTGAACTTCATTACTTCTTCGCCTTGGCCGGACGGCCACGCCTCTTCTTCGGAGCCGCAACAGGCTTTAACTTCGCCTTGGCTGTCTTAATATTTGGCTCAACCTTTTTTATAGAACCAGTGAATGGCTCCAATGGTTTTGGTTTGTTATCCACAAACATTGGGAAAAACATATTCAATAATTTCTTCAGCATATCTGCCTCCTGTTAAAATCGTTTGGGTGTTCTCTGGATTTACCTATTTGTAAGATGGAAAATGCTAAACCACCTGTGAGGTAGGCTTTGTTTTGTTATCACCGCTGAAAACTTCAGGGGACAGTGATAGAAAACATCCAGAGCCTTGTGTTATCGACTCGTCCATCGGGGGACAGACTCATCGTTAGACGAGGGCAAACCCAATGCCCCCCGCCATTTCAGGAGAATCCTCACACCCCTCACCTGAATAACTGTATGTCCATGACGTTGTCCCTTGGCTGTTGTAGCAACATCTCTTTGACCTCCTTGTACGTCATATCAGGGTCGGCCTCTTGTATCGCTGTCACTGCATCTTCCAAGTTTATGTCTCCGTCCATGTAATCGAAAATAATTTTAAGTGGCGTCAATAAAGGATCGATGTCTGTCATGACGAAACCTTCACCCGCAGTCTTGCTTTTACCAACAAGCTTTGCGCTTCTTGCAACGTGGATACAGCTTGATCCAACAACTGAACCTCCGACTCCTCCCCCCGCCACTTGTCCTTGTCTGTGCTCTCAAAGAACAACTCCTCTGCCTTACGCAAAGCTTTGTTGAGATGCTCCTGCGAACTCTTGTACTTTCTTGCTCTTGCTTTTGACATGTCCTCTCCTTCTCCAATACTCAATCCACAAACCCTGCACCTGCTGGCCTCGATGGCGCCCGTGCATATCGGGCATCTACCAGCATCTAATAGCTTTGACCACGATCCATCGCCCTCAATAATCATCATCTAAATCTCCCACTTACTCATTTGTAACCAACCATCTTGGCGCTTACAGCAACGGCTCCGACAAATTTGTTGCGCTTTTTAGATCGATCCAACGCTACATCCATTGCGTGGGAATCGTTCACTGCGCGCACAGTGTAAATCCTGGATTCTGTTAGATGTAGGAGCACTTCATATTTTCGATTGTATTTAGCTCCAGGAAGCTTATTTTTTTCGTCCGTAAGTTTCTTAGCCATTAGGGACATCCTCCGACAGAACATAATCCATGTAGTACCAGCCGCCCTGAGTATTTGGACTATCAAACCCAAGTATCTTATCCATCAGATCCACAGCCTCATGCAGGTTTCTGATGTCCGACAGATGACAGTCCTGCGTTTCATCAATACTATTTTTCATGTCTTTGAGATTGTTGCGCGCGTTCAAAAGAGCGGTCCGCTCGTCCTTGCTCAACTGAAATGTTTTAGGTCTGCCCCTAGTTTTTGTCTTATTTGTCATTCTCTTCCTCCTTTATGGGTTTGCGTGTCTTGATCTTCGACAGTAGGAGCTGCAACTCCTCTTGCGCCTGTCTCAATACACTCTCTAATTGGGCGTCTGGCCCCTCAATGCCGTTTAATTCAGCACATAACTTGGATATTCGATCTCGCTCCATCGTACTTATCGTTGTTGCCGGATTGTCTGCAACTCGAAATATACCGTCAGCATCGAAATAGTCGGCTTCCCTCCTGACCGCCTCATAGACATTCACGTTCGCCTCACCATGCTTCTCCGTCCATTCCGACAACGTCATGTCCGATGCGTCCTCTTCCATTTCGATCATCCAGTCTTTTACTCTGCCCATTCTTTTCACTCCTTTTTGCATAGATTTCAAACCAACAGTCTGAGCAAAGAAGGGTGCTACCCTCCCTCGCATCAGCCCTACTGTCACACCTGTGACAAAACGAAATCCCTGGGATCATAGAACCTGCTCCACGGCCCCGACATAAATCTTATCAGCACGTTTAAAATCACAAACACCCTCCGCCTCGTACGTTGGTGGATAGCTAATAGCCATCTGCCCCAAGGCACACGCATCCCAGATCACAAACAGCATATCGTCCTTAATCCACCACTTCGCAGCGGTCTCTATTTCACGACAGTAGCCATCCTCATCCAAGGGCCAGCCGTCTATATTCTTAGGCTCCCAGGAACTCACTACGCTATACTCAGCTTCAATAATTTTAGCCATCACTGCATCTCCCTATCAGTTTTGAATTGAACATATTGAGTTACGCCATCAAACGCCTCGTCAAACTCCGCATACATCGTGTCTGAAATATTCATCACGATTCTGGTAAACTCTAGCCAGCACGTGTGGCAGTCCCAAGTGAAGGAAGCCAAAGCCAACGTCTGGTCCTTACTCTTGTCCTGCCAATCCCTGACCTTGATGATTTCAATCTGGGCATGTGCTCCATCGATCATGTGTCTGTGACCCATCACTGCACCTCCTCTGGAATAGGAATTGATGTGTCATGCTCACTCTTTTCAGCGGGACCGGTTAATTCTTTGCGCCACCTATCTGTGTCTCTGCTGCAATCATCGAACCCGCGCCAACCCTTTTCTTCTGTGTCCCAGACATGATAGTCTTCGGTCAGCACACCAACATCTGGATGCTCATCGTACACAGTGCTAATCCAACACCCACCCTCAAGCTCCTCGCTATATTCCTCCTCCCATTCGGGCATGAGTTTTTCTGCCTCTTCATCTGTGTACCTGCCAATCCATTCAATACAGCTATCTTCAGGGTCCATGCCACCCGTCTCCATCAACCCTGCTGGGGACATATCGCCCATCGTAACAACCGCATAACTTTCTTTGGACTCCTTTTCCTTTTTGTCCAGCCGCCTCGCCGCAAAATCGATGATCTTCTCAACATCATCAAAGAGTCCAATAAACTCTGCACCAGATTTCATGGGGTCTTCATCCCAACAATCGGCGTCTATCCAAACATGAAACCTACTCATCACTGCACCTCTATCTCTAAACACTCAGGCTCAATGTCCTCATTGACAATCGAACCATCACACAACTCTCTTTCACAAGCCTCTTCCAAAGCTTCGGACTCGTTACCAGCCTCAACATAAAACTCTACATCATGTGAGACCCGCAACACTACGCGATACATACGAACTGGCATCACGCACCTCCCTTCTGAACCAATATCTCATCGTGAATGTCATCTATAGGCTCTGCCACCTGCGTATAGGAATTGTTGGGTTGCTGAATAATGCTGACCGTGCGCTCACGATCACCACGCTTTTTGTGTTGCTCATAAATCTTGAACTCTGCGCCAACCAACAACACAGGCTGATCAAGGCTCTCGTCTAAAGAGTCATCGACCATAGTTAATTCCAAAACAATCATGCCACCTCTCCTTTGTGGTCAAAATCCATTAAGTGGGAATCCGTTTTACAAACCCTGCAACCTTTGAAAAAACCATCCTTATCCTCCAACAATTCTAAATCATCGTCAGAGTATAACGTCCTACACTTGTTGCACTGACAGTCTGGCATCCATTTCAAGTCATGCATCAACACCACACTCATGCCACCTCTCCTAAAACTTCCATGTCATCAAGATTACAGGCATCAACCAAAGTATAGTCACCCGTCCACACGTCGCGCTTAAATATCTCAACCACTAGTCCGCCATGCGCGAACCCGATCCGATATTTGTAGTCAACATACCAATCCTTGCTGGTGTCTGACACCACACGACAGTCGCCCTCACGGGTCTTGTTCGCCGCAACAAAAGCCGCCGCAAACTCATCAGCCTCAAAGCGCGGGAGCGGCCATGCTAGGGCCTTGGCCCTTTGTAAAAAGGTCGCCGCGCCCCGTGGGTATCCATCCCAATGCTTGAAGACACTGACTTCATCCCCGCTTGCGGGGTCAACAAAAGTGTAAATCGCTTGCGTACTCATTATCCATTCTCCTTGCCATAAAGCTTTTCTGATTCTTCGGGGGTTAATTCAAAACGTCCGCACGGTGACTTGGTGCGGTCAGTGATCCACATACCTTCATGCTCAAAACCATCCTCAACAGGAATCCATTCCTTGTCGATTTGAATGGCCTTGGCGATGGCAAATGCAATGGCGGTGTTGCGATCAGTGCCCTCGTAAACATCGTCCTTCTCACCATTGACGCACGTGGTGACAACAAACTTCACGTATCTGTCACGTACAAGACGAACCTTTACAAAAGTGGGGAACTCATCGTTGGCATAGGCCAACTGATACATAACCCCACCGTCAACAAACGACCAATCTGGTTCTATGTCCTTGGTGCGGTTGTTCAACTCCGCTTCTAAAGATGTGTAAAAAGATTTATTCACCACACACCTCCCACATTGCAAAGGCATCGGTCTCAGGCAGAAGGTTCAGGATCACGGCATCTTTAACATCAGACATGACAAACTCAATGTGACGATCAGTAATCTTCTTTGTGTTTTTGAAAGATGCGATCCGAATAACCTCAGGATCGTCAGAGTGGGGGTTCTTAAATGCTACCTTGGATTTCATCGCACGTTTAAAGTCGCGGTACGAAAGCCACCTATTTACTTGCTGACCACACCATATCTCAAAGGTGGTGTCATGCTCCTCATCATCGTACAGTGACCACTTGGGCATATCGGTCTTGCACCTCGCCTCTAGGTCTCTCAGGACAGAGTAGTCACCTTCCCAACGGTCCGACCCACCGTGGCCCTGATTACTAACAACACCGACACGCTTTCCATTGAAATATACGGACGCTTCGTAGCAATGTGTCTCTTCAGAAGCAAATTCAGAGTGCTTGAAAGCCTTCAACTCTACGGTGTCACCGTTTTTAAACGTGAAATTAAACATCAAAATCTCCTGTTTTACTAGTAAATCCCATCTGATCTACTATCCATATACATAGAAGTAATACAACTAAACACAAAAAACAAGCCCGTTCGTTACGTATAGTGTTTTCCACGGGTAAAGTTTTTTTATTTTTTTTTTTCAAAATAGGTGTAACGAGTGTAACGAGTGTAACGAGTATTGTTTTTATTGGGTTATTCCCGTTACACTTGGTTACACTCGTTACACTTCCATAGACGCGCGTTGCCTTTTATAATCCAGGTGTGTTACCCACAGAAAACACTATACAGGAGGGTGCTTTGAACAAGGGCGGTAGGCCAGCAGGGTTGACGAACAGACAGAGAGAGTTTGCTAAATATTATGTAGACGGACGCCATACAAACGCAGGCTGCGCGAGGTTGGCAGGTTACTCTCATAATTCAGCGGCACAACACGCGGCCAAACTACTAGACGGTAAATCCTTCCCAGCGGTTGTGGAACTAATTAAAGAACTAAGAGACGAGAGACAACGTAAGTATGGCGTGACTCTTATTGGCCAGCTCAAAAGGTTTGACGAACTGTCTAGAGGGGCAGAAGAACAAGGGCAGTTTTCAGCCGCTGTAAACGCGGAGAAGATACGGTCCTCACTTGGCGGTCTGACCATAGATAGAAGAGAGCAACAACATATCCATCAGTTGGATAAGTTATCGCGTGATGAGATTGTTGCTAGGTTGGCTGACCTACGCAAACAGCACCCCCAAGCCTTCGATGATATGAAAAGGGTTGATGATGCCAAAGACAGAGCAATCGCTGTGGAGTTCGTTGAGGCAGAAGTTACCGAAAAAGACACATTACCAGCGGATTGAGAACCGCACGGGACAAGGGATGCCTGATGTCTATATGTGTATAGATGGCGTCCCAATATGGGTTGAGTTAAAAATAATTAAAAATGATCGGGTTTCGGTATCTATCTCTCAGATCGCTTGGCATACCGCCCATAAGCGCTGTGGAGGCGTTAGTTTTTTCTTGCTAACCCCACCCTCTAGGGGCGATGCAATTTTGTTTGACGGCGCTCTAGCGGCCCAGTTTCAAGAGTCGCGGATCACGGCCCTGCGCCCTGCGGCTTTGTATATAGGTGAGCTGGCCGGTGTGCCCTGCGCCCTGCGCGCCCTGTCTATGGATATGTGGTCCTGCGGCCCTGCGTCCTGCGGCCCCGCTGATATGATCGAGGCGCAAAAAGAAAACCCAAGGACATAGTCCCTGGGCCTCTTTTAATGTTGCGGTATAAAAATTGATTTTGCTTTGATATCTGAACCGCTGCACAATTTGCAGGTATCGCAAGTAACGCGCCGGCCGGCCTCTTTACTAGCAGGACATAAAACCTCTAAGCCTTTAACGATATCGTCTACGCTATTGCCAACCCTAAATGTCCGTTGCCCTTTATCCCAATAAACCCTTGCTTCTTTTTCGCTGTCTGCACTTATCATGTACAGACTAGGGTCTACTTCCACCCCCTCTAAATCTGATTGGTGACTATACGCTGTATGACCTATAGCGTCAGAAATAAGACTGTCCCAGATATATCTAGGGACTGCGGCTCCGTCCCCATATGTGCCAATTCTAACCATGCGATCAGCTCCTAGTAGGGCAATCGCGGCATGGCCCTCTATTGTTGGGTATCCGTTTTTTTGCAAATGCTTCCAGACTAACAAGGGGCCGTGAAATAGTTTTACATAACACTTGCGACCCTTGGCATGCTTTCCGGGCGCGTCTATTGATACTGCTTCGCCTCTATACTTACAATTTCCACATATAGAAAAATCGTGCCCTAGTTTGTTATTCATCATAGGGTCTAGACCATTGTCTGAAAGAATATAAGTTTGCACCATATTTCCGGTTTTTGTGTTGCTACTTTTAACAATAGCGACCACGACAATAGGTGACTGGTCTATGAGTGACGGCCCCCTATAAATGATTGCGCTTTCTGCTTTATTCATTTTCAAAATTCTCCGATTGGTTAACGTCTAATTATTATACACAAAACTACACAAAACAAAACAAAAAGTAACATGCTGCTGGCCCTGCATCCTGCGGCCTCGCGCCTATTATATATTAACCAGGGCCTGCGGCCTGCGGTCCTGCGGCCTCGCGCCTATTATATATAAAAAAAGACCCCGCTATCGAGCTCGATAGGCGGGGCCAGTTAGGGAAGGAACATATGCATAAGCACAAAAAAGCCTACCCCAGGAA
>TARA_R100000773_G_scaffold15332_1_pt1 | contig 13290 bp, 20 predicted proteins | sample TARA_R100000773 | Tara Oceans TARA_R100000773 (sample SAMEA2623365) | marine metagenome | biome: marine biome (ENVO:00000447); feature: surface water layer (ENVO:00002042); material: "saline water (ENVO:00002010), including plankton (ENVO:xxxxxxxx)" | depth 5 m | reverse complement strand
TGTGAATGGCAATCATGTGCGCGCCGCTGGGCAAGCTGATGCTATGCACCCATTTCCACACCGACGTATTGCTCACGCCAAGATCACGCCCGAAGGCGGCGATAGATATGTCTTTTTCTGTAAGATACTGATGCAGTGTCATGTCTATGCCTTTCGATAGGCATAAACTAGAGGTTATAGAAACCTGTTGCAAGCGTATTGAAACTGTGACACTGTGTTTTTAACTATAGGTTGACGCAAGACAATTTAGAAAGGTAAGAAAATGCGCAATGTTCACATCAACCAGCACAACGATTGGGCAACGGCCCCACCTAATGCAAACCGCAGCACCCGAGGCTCGGCAATGGCACCACCTCTGTGTCTGCATGGTTCGTTTAATGATGATACCCCTTGGCAAAATCAGCCAACTGCGCCGCCACTCGGCTGGCTTATGAAAAGAGAAACTCATGGAATATCCAAACAATCTAGCTGCGATACGAGCAAAAGCCCGCATTTCGCAGAAAGAAGCGGCAAAACAGGTAGGCGTAAGCCAGCCGGAATATGGCCGTATGGAGTTAGGCCGCAGGCAAATCGGGCATCATATCGAAGCAATCTGTAAGACCTTCAACGTTACAGAAGAAGAAGTATTCGAGACGCCCGCACCTGCGGAAATCAAAAACGCAGACGCAGTTTTAAGCGACAGTCGTTTGCCCGTGCATGGACGACCGGGATTTGGAAAACAATTGCGGTGGACCGAAGAGGCCCAAAAGATGATTCTCAAACCACAGGACTTGGAAGGAATAAAAGGTGCATACGCAGTAGTCATGCCGAATGACAGCATGATGCCGCGCTGTCGAGGTGGGGATACACTTTATGTTGACCCCACTTATATCACCAAAACAGGCGATCTTGTTTTAGTTGCTCAAAAAGGCTCGGACCTTCGTGATATAGTCCAGCTTATTGCTAAAGAGGCTAATTCGTGGACTTTTGAACGCCTTGATCCGGCAGAAACGCTCAATATCAACATCGAAAATCTCGACAGCGTGCATCCTGTTAGGGCGATTAAATACGTTTAACCTAACTTATAGACCTTTACTTTATAAGTATTGGTTGATATAAGCGGGGTTATGTCAGATCTACACCAGCTTCAAGACAATGAGCGTAGCGATGCATTGCCGGACTTTGTGGCAGCGCATCGCCTTACGCCAGAGAGATTGGCAGAACGGCGCACAACTCTGCGCGGTAGTTGCATCAATACACTCGCGAGTGGCGACTATAAGCGTATAAACCAGTTGTTTAAGGAAAAGACCGGCGAGGTAGAGCCGGAAGACCTATCAGGCAAGTGGCCTATACAATTCGGTCAATGCACAGAAATCTTAAATCTTCACACCTTTGAGCAAAAGAACGGCGTCAAGATAGACAGCTATCAGCGTGTCGTGCGCTCCCCTACAGAGCCTTGGATGGCGGCGACATTAGATGGCGCGACCTACCTCGGTGGCAGGGTTGTTATTGATGCCAAGTGGACCGCTGGCCGTCCTGTCGAAGGTGAAGAATGGTCGGACGTGCTGCCTCGCATCGTGCGGTATAACACACCTCAACTGCATTGGGGTGCCTGCATCCTGGGGGAGATAGAAGGCCGTCGCATTGAACGCGGTGTTCTGTCCATCATTCGTGGCGCAAACCCACCCACAACGCATTTCATCGAACTCCAGCAGTCATATACCGACCATCTGGTCGAGCTTGGCCGCACATTCATGGAAGGCGTGAAGAAAGGCGAGATGCCCTTCATAGATTTTTCCGAAGAGCCGCCTGTGCCTGTCGAGGAGCGCCAGCCTTATGACATGGAGAAGGACGTGGCCCCTGCCCAGCAAAAGGCATGGAAGCGGCACGCGGACACATGGCTGCAAACAAAGGGCGCGGCTGACAGCTTCAAGCAGGCAGACAAACAACTCAAGTCGCTGATACCGCGCGATGCCTCTACGGCATCCGGCGCAGGCATCAGTGTGCGCGTTTCAAGCAATGGGGCGAAACGCATAATGGCAGAGGAAACAGGCAAGAATGAGTGAGTTAGCAAAGGCGCTTTGCGAGTATCAACGTGCAACAGGTGGTTTTGAAGCAGATAAGAAAAGCACCCACAGGAATGTGCCTGCATATGCCTCTATTGGCGCTGTCATCAACAACGTCAAACAGGCCAATGCTTTCGGACTGACCTTCACGCAACTGGTGGACTATGAAGGCGACACGATGTTCGTGCGTACAGTGCTGATGCACGTTGAAGGCGAGAAGATAGAAAGCCGCTACCCTATCTTTGTCGATGACAAGACCAACAGCCAGAAGATCGGCGGTGCGATTACCTACGCCAAGCGTTATGCCCTCGCCTCAATGTTTGGCACCGAAAAAGGCGTCGAAGATACAGACGACGATGGCGAGTCGAATGGCTTGCTCAACGACGCACCGAAACAGATTCCTCCTAAGCCCGCTGCAACAACGCCAGCTACAGTCTCCCTGTCTGACGATGCGGGCCACTCCCGTGAGGATGGACTGCAACCCGCCTCACGGGCTTTTTCTTCAATCGTTGACAGTGTAGAGCCGCAGCAAGACCCATTGGTGGCAGAGGTGGCCGCTATTGAAAAATTGGATGCGCTCAAAGTCCTGTTCAACGACATGGGCGGCAAGAGCATGTCCCAAGATAAACAAGTGATTTTCTCAAACCGAATGAAAGCAATTATGCAAGGAGCAAACAGCCAATGAACGACAAGCCTAAGGTGATGCACGGGAAGGACGACATGACGTTCAGCCTTAACGACAAGCGGTCAGAAAAGACCGAGGAATGGCAATCGGATTGGTCGGGGAAAGTCGTCGTTGGCGGCACTGAATACTATCTCAACGGCTATCAGAAGAACGACGGCTGGATAGCTGGCAAGCTGAAGGCTGTTCCTGCAAAGAAGCCAGCGGACGATGACGAGATCCCATTCATTAAATGAACCTCACCCGCTTCTGGCAATTCCCAACAATGAAGGAATGCTGGTGGTGATTGGCAAATTACAGGCGCAGATCGACATGACCCCGAAGCAAATGAGGCGTCAAGCAATGGAGCTACTCAAGCGTGCCGAAGAAGCAGAAGCCAAGGCTGGTCAGGAATGACCCGCTGCCGGACACATGCAAGCACTGTGGCTGCACGTTTGATTGGCGATATGGCGGGGTTGCCAATGGCCTCAAGGAAAGCTTCTGCGGCCCTAGTTGCTGCCATGACAACTATCAGAACGAGCGAGTTTGGGAAGAGATGTTGAGAAGGGCGCGCAATGGATGATGCAGCCGCAATCCTTGAGACCAAGGACTACATCGAACTGCGCGCTGTCATCAAAGTGAACGGCAGAGAAACGGATGTCCATTTCAGCAACAAGTGGGGATCAACCTGGCACATTGGCCTGTGCGATCAGGAGACTAAGAACAATGTCATCCCTGTGATCCGCCGTGTCTACGAAGCTCTGTATCAGGAAGGATATTATGCAAATGACCAAAGAAGGCAGACGTTGGACTGAAGAGCGCCGCAAAGCTCACAGCGAGGCTATGAAGCAGTATCATAAGCGGCGGAAGATCAAAGCGACCCCCAAGCAAGAGGCAAGCTGGTGGCAGCGCCTACTGGCGATGGTGTTTGGAAGGGCAACAGGCTGATGTTTGCTCCATACGACAAAGAAAAATGGAAGTCGTTGAAAAAGCGGCGGATCAAGTTTTTCCTTACTGACATGGGCGCGCGGAACCTGTGGGAAATCTTGTACTTAAATGACCCCCCAAAGGTAATGCGCGGCGCTAAGTTGAACACCCGCCTTAAGAAAGCAAGGACGGGACTAATTAATGATCTTAGTCGTCAGTACGAATTTCAAACGAAAGCCGATATTTATTACGTAGAGGACGACAAAGTTTATGACTGATTTCTACACACCGCAGGAGTTAGCTGACCGCTGGAAGGTTTCAGCCAAGACAGTCCTGCGGATGGCCGAATCTGGCGATCTTGCCAGTATCCGCGTGGGTAAAAAAATAAGAATACCAGCCCACGCTTTGTCAACAGTCGAGGGAGACACGACATGCACAACTACCAGCTTAAACGCAGGAAAGGCAGAAACACCTGGCACATATACTGGGTGGAGAACGGGCAGCAAAGATGGGCTTCAACTGGCACGCCAGATGAGACGCTTGCAGAGACATTCCTAGAGACATTCAAGCGGATTCAAGCCCCCCGCGAGTATGTGAATGTAGGTGAAATTTTGCATCAATACACCAAGCGTGATTATGAGCCGCGTGCAGTCTCAATGTTGCGCCACAATTCCATTCTGAAAAAGTTAGAGCCGCTATACGAAAGCAACCCACTAGATCATGCAAGCTTTGAAGACGCGGTGTATGAATGGAAGCAGGACCGGCTGGCAAACGTGTCAGAGGTGACAATGGCGCGCGAACTCGCGGTGTTGATTGCAGCTATAAATTGGGCTGCTGATCGTGAGCGGGGAAGGATGATACGCGGTGTGCCTTACATACCGAAGAACAGGTATCAGAAGGTCGCGCGTATTAGATGGCTGGATACAGAAGAACGTACTCGGCTGCTACAGGCGTTGCCCCGGCAACCGTTGTATCTGCGCCTTGCCGTTGGCATTGCAATATCTACTGCGGCACGCAAGTCTGCGATACTTGAGCTTCAAAAGCATCAGATCAAATGGGGGGAAGGTCAGATTGACTTTCATGCCCCCGCTGACGGCAGGAAGCGTAAAGCCAGACGGGTGTGCGATATCACCGGGATGGTGGAGCCGTGGCTGCGAGAGGCGTTCAATGCCTCACAGACAGGCCATATCATAGAGAAAAATGGCAACGCGTTGCGAGATATACACACAGAGTTTAAGGCAATGTGTAACGGCTTAGAACTGGTGAATTTCAGGTTCCACGATCTTCGCTCAACGTGGGCGGCTGGTGCAGCTTTGGACGGCGTACCGATGGAACAGATCCGCGATGCGCTGGGTCATTCAACGGTGAAAATCACTGAACAGCACTATGCCCAAATTCATCCTGACTATCGTGTTGACGCCCGTGAATATGCCAAGCGGGCTTATGCGTCCGACGTGACTTATAAAGTATGACAAACTAAAACTAACCTACTGTTTTATATGTATTTCTTTGGCACCCTCTCCGCCATTAATTTATATATAATTCAGTGGGTTACAAACTTTTGTCATACCCTGTGTCATACCCTACTTTTTACCGAAAAACTTGGTGGCTGACCTAACGGCAAAGCTGGCGCTTACGATGACGCCCAAGGTATATTGATAGTAGTCAGGCATAGCCTCTAAAGCCGCAAAGCCCTCGGCCACAATCTCCCTGCCCCAATCACCGCAAAAGGCAAGGATTAGCGGAATCGAAAACAGGATGGTCAGCCATTCGTCTTTCCAAGAGTTTTGGCTACCTTGCGCCATGATCTTTTCCCACCCAGCTTCATGGGTGGCGGCAACCTTCATAACCTCTGCTTCTGCTTCGGCCTTGGCTACCTTGGCGCGTGTTTCAGCGGCCTTCGTCTCTGCTTTTGATTTTAGCCAGCCACCAAGTAGGTCACTCGCTGGGCCAATCAACGCTTGCCACATTAATGTTTCTCGCTAGAAAGCCAGACTGCCAGGCTACCCGTCATTGCACCTGTAACAACGCTTATCAGCGCACTTTGCTGCGTTGACAGATCCGGCTGTGCTAGTGCCCATTCGATGCAGCGGACGTAGACGCCCGTCATTACCAAGATAGAAAATCGTGGTAGAATTTTTAGCTCAAGCATTTTGCGTGCTACATCTTCTACTGTCATTTCACCACCCCTTCACGCATCTGGTCGGCCAGCATGTTAGCCCTGCCCTTCACTTGCGCTGCCCACCTTGAATCAAGCATTTGAACCGCAGCCTCGGCATAGTCTCCGGCATCCATTGCGGCGTGCATTTTTTTAAAGCCATCAAAGCGGTTGCCCATGTTAAAGATCATGTTCATCACAACCATCTGCCGTGCAGTGTCCAGCTTGCCCCAAAAGCCAAACGTCTCGGCTTTGCGCGCTACCCAAACCAAATCATTTCGTAGCAACATCATTGCTTCGTCATGGCTCACGCCACGATCATCATCAAGTTTGCGGCCTACGCCAATGGTCGGATGACCTTGCACTGTATCACCTGGGAGTATTGGCCGACCTGTCGCATCGTCATATACTTGCAGGCGCACGTCCTCATGCTCGGCAAGCTGTGTGGCAAGCCGCTCTAAAAAGCTATCGCTCAATTCATCGCCTCCTTGATGGCGTCCATAATGTCTTTGACTGTCGGTGGGCGCTCACTGTTCGGGCTGTATTCGCACTGGTATTCGGTAGGCACCATCTGCCCGACCATGAAATGCTCAACCTTCAGCGTTTGGTTCGCACCCAGATAAACACAAACTTTGTCTTTGCCGTGGACCTCGCACCCCGCCAATCGACAAGTTACAAGCTGTACTTCTGCTTTAGCCGCGTGGCTTTTAAGAAGCATCACGAAGCCAACAAACAGACTGATCGCGATCAAACCAGCAACAATGTAAGCAACAATCTCCATAAACTTGCGTCTGCGCTCACGCTGCCGATACAAAGTCTCTGCACGTTGTTTTCTTATTTGGCCTTCCATCCGCAACAGAGAATCCCAATAAGACTGCCCCATAGTGTATTGAATAAATTGCTTTAATTCCTCGCGCTGCTTTTGCGCTTTGTTCTTCGCTGCAAAAACCTCAATCGCTTCTTGCTCGACAGTCTTACCTGCAAACAGCTTTTTAAATACGGGGGGATTTTTTGCTTCTTTTTCGGCCTGGTCTAAGTCAGATAAAGCGCCCATCCACCTAGACAAGTCGCTTGCCATCGACTCGATGTCCCTGCCAATCGCAAAGCCCTTTTTCAAAACAGAAAAAGCCGCCGTAGCGGTTGCCATCGCTGATACGGGGTCCATGTTAGTAGACCTTCACCTTGTTAGGATTCACGTACTTTGGCACGCAATAACTGGTAATGTTATTGCCCTGTTTGGCGATAGAACGAGCAAAATACAGACATTCGTTGATGTTTCTAAAATACGCATCCTTGCTGACCGTTTTGCCCTCGATCAGCACAACCAACAAAAATGCGTGGATCACTGTCCTAGTAAAACGCCTAGAAGCAAGACGATGGTGGTGCCAGCGGTGCCAATCATAATGGTCTCAATTCGCTTGATGCGGAGGATAGTTTCTTTCCAGCGTTCCGCGCACACCGCTTCGTGCGTGTCGATCTGGGCCTGCACCGATGCTGCGGTAGGTTTGCTCATCACGAACCTGTACTGATGATGTAGTTCAAAATGATGGTCGGCTGGACATTATTGTGGGCAGCGCCAGAGCCAGCGGAGCCGGATGTGCCTGTGACAGTGTAAGTCTCTGTGGCGACTGAATCCGCATCCACGTTTCCGGGTCTGTGTGAGCCACTTCCACCAGAGCCAGACCTTATGGTTTTTGACGCGGAATAAGTGCCAGCACCGTGCGTGTGCGACGCAAGCTGGGCTGTGGTCAGAGTGTGTGTCTCGGAGCCACCTGTCGCGCCAAGAGTGTCTCCATCAAGACCACCTGTCTGGTTGGTGAGCCTGTTAGCCGACGCACCGCCCATATCGTCTTGGCCGGCGATCACTCTGCCTCGCAGATCAGGCAAGTTGAATGTGGTTGAACCATCACCTGTGCCATAGGTCGTTGCAACGGCGGTAAACAATGCTGAATAAGTTGACCTAGACACGGCGGAGCCATCGCATAGCAGATATCCTGTCGGCGCTGATGTTCCCGCGTAGGGAAACACCAAACCAGCAGGCAAGCTGAACGATGATGGAGATACCCATGCAAGCGTGCCGCTACCGTCAGTCTTGAGGTATTGATCAGCGGAGCCATCACCATCCGGCAGTGTAAAAGTGGTGTTTGCGGTAATGCTGCTTGGACCTTGAAACTTGATGGCGTGGGAGTCGTCATCATCAATCAGTGAGAGAACATTGATGCCTGATGTGCCGTCAGCAAAGTCCTTTAAATGTGAGAGTACCTCCCTCAACGCATTATTAACGTCACTTGGTAACATACTGTTTTCGGCTAGATTTACCCCGCCGACATCAGTGTTGTTGGCAGCGGTGCTGTCGTATTCTGTAAGTTTGTTTTTAGCCATTAGAACCTCGCAATTTCACTGCCAAGAAGACCACCGACAGCGGGTGCGCCCGCTTCCACGCCTGCACGTCCCATACGCGCTGTGCCAAGCAAGCCACGGCTTAGTGGCCTGTAAATCGGGGAGAGCATCCCTGCCGCCCCCAGACGCAAGGCGACATTCGGATCTTGCGCACCTATAAAGGCGGCTGCGCCAAACGGTGTGCCGCTGTCTGGCGGTGCGGTAAGCGCCTCTTTGCCTGCCTGCGCTAGAGGCTGCATACGGGCGGTGCCTTCTGCCGAAGCGCGCTTGCTTGGAGAAAGGTCTGCGGCTTTGGATGCCTGCCCAAGCCTAGCCGGTGAAAACTCACCGCCAGCCCGCCGCGCTGCATCCTGCACAATCTTAAACTTGCCGTAGCCTTGATTAGTCATCCGTAGTTTAGCGGTGGCCGCTGGCGTCTTGCCTACGAGAGCGTTACGCAGATTGTTTTGCAGCGCGAACATGCCTTGGGCAATATCGGCAGCATCTACGTTTTGGCCCATTTGTGCCTGTCGCTGGTAAGCGGCTGCACGCTTGCCAATACGGCTGTCAATTTCTTTGAAAAGATCGCCATCTAAACGTGTGCGCATCTTCATACCTTTGTAGGCAAGTAGCGTCTGAAACTCCTTTTGCAGCTTCTTTGCGGCTTTCGGGCTGATCTGATTAATGTCATTCAAAATCTGTTGACCGGACAATTTGACCGAATTGAGATCCGGCACCTCAATGTCCTTCTTCAAGGCATTATAGGCTTCTTCAAAAGCCTCTCTGCCATACATAAGGATGTCGCCACCCTCTAGGCTCTTCGGCACTTGCTTGCCAATACCTTCCAACGCCTCATTCATAGCGGCGCGATTAAACTCTGGGATGGCCTGCATCTGTGCCGCACGGATAGACGGGATCTTGGCCGCCGCCTGATCGACCATGCCAATAACGCTGTTTGGTGATTGCTGACCTGGAGTCAGTTTCACGCCACGGTCCATTAAATCCTGTGCGGCCTTCGTAGGTGCTGGGGCAACCGTCGAGCGCAGCACGCCACCTACAGCGCCGGTCAGCGCCGCACCTGTAGCACCGCCCAGAACGGCAGATCCGGCTTGGTCAACGACGTCACCCTCTCCTGCACCAGTGCCATAAATCGCACCCTCGACGCCAGCACGCCTAGTGGCAGCACCCAGCCCTTTGCCAGCCAGAGCCGCGCCAGTACGTGCCAAGCCTGCGCCGCCTATAAGGGCTGTCGGCAGTGATGCAATTATTTCTGTGCCATAGGCTGCAAGCGGATCTTCTTTTCGGAAATCATCAAGATTTTTGCGGGCTTCGTCTCTTGCCTCTGTGTACGCCTCACTGAAAGATTTGCCCTTAGTCGCAGCGTCGTAAATGCCTCTGAACAGACCAGCGGCTTCATCAGAAAACCCAAACATAACGCCCTGCATAGCGGCACGGGCAATGTCCATTGGATCTGTGCTTGTATCATCTTCACCTGACGGTCCAGCACGGGTGCCTCGACGGCCCGCAGCAACTTGGTTCACCAAATCTTGCTGTTCTTTTTTGGACAAGTTTTTAAAGTTATCGTCAAACTCAACAATGCCGACGCCATCAACTCTAACGCGCACGCCCATCATTCTTCCCCTATTATGGTGAAACCAACATCGCCATCCGAGGACGAAACAGTGCCGGAAACGTCAAATGGGTTGAGAAGCTTGTCGCGCATCGGCCTGCCATAGAAATCATAAGCAAGCGCCAAATCTTCGTATTGCTGATCGTACACGTTGTATTGATACTCAAAGGCATCGCGTATCAATTTACCCATAACTGCGGGATTTTGCAGCGCGTCTGGGTTGCCACCAATTGCCGCCAACACGCGGGCAGCGTCTTGTTCAGTCATAACGCCCGGCCCAACTGTGGCAACGCGCATGCCGCCAAGAATTGCTTGTGCTTGTCCTTTGACGATTAGTTGGTTTAATTGTTCTGGCGTGAGATCATTGGTGCCAAAAAAGGTTTTCAGATTGGCTATCAATTCATCGCCCATACGCTGGAAACCTTGGTTTGTCCCGCCTTGGGTTTCTAGATATTTATTCAACTTTCGCAACGTGTTTTCAGAATTTCGCACCTCGCCAGCTAGCTTGACCATTTGGTTTCCAGAAAGTCGCTCACCTGACAGCGCGCTTTTTACCGTAGGCTCTGCATCGGCAGGCATTGGCACCATCTCACCGGACGGTGTACTCAGCATCAACTGGCCCGTTGTCGGGTTGAACACAGCTTCGCCGAGATAGTCGTTGCTGCCCTTGCGGACGACAGGACCACGCGCTTCAAAGCCTTTGGCCGAAACCTTCTTCAACTTATCCATCTCATTCTGTTGTTTGAGCATAGCTTCAATGCCCATGCCGACAGCCTGACCTGTGCCTACTGGTCTTGTCTGTGGCCCACCGGCTTGTAGCAACGCGGCAGCACCAGCAAGGTTGCGACGGGTGCGTGGATCTTCAAAGCTAGTGCCGAAGAAATCGCTTAGAAGACCAGTTTGTGCCTGCACGGGCGCAGAAGTCGGTGTCTGTGCCAACAAGCCAAATCCGCGTGCATTACGCATAATTGCATCGTCATAGGGTTGTGCAGCTGGGGTAGTGGTTGCTGCTTGTCTTGGCCTTGGCGGTGGTGGTGTGGGCAAGGCCATTGATATAGGCGCAGGCTGTGCGACTACCGGCGCAGGGGCAGCGGTGACAGGCACGGTTTCAGGCTGTGAGCCTAAAAGACCGGGTGCAAACATTGGCTGCTGAAATCCGAGAAGGTCAGCACCGATAATCAGATTGTCTACAGGACGAACCATTTATGCCCCCAATAAGCCAAGAAGACCGCCGCCAACAGCGCCGTACATTGGGTTAAAGCCAGCCATACTGCCTAACTGCGCGCCAGTTAAAGCGCCACCTAGGCCACTAGCCAGCGGGTTTCGGAACACCGGCTGTATGCTAGTGCTGCCAACCGTGCCACCGCCAACTAGGCTAAGAAAGTTGCGTAGCTTTTCAGCATCGACGTTTTGCTCGAAATTATATCTTGCAACTTGGTCAGCAAGCTCACTCTCTGCCATGCTTTCACGCGCACTGCCCACCTGTGCAAGCTGTTGCAGATCAAGGTTCTGCACTTGCGGCGCTTGAGATATCGCAGCCTGTTGCGCCCTCAAAGCAGCCGGTGCTAGACCAGCCGCCAATGCTTCTTGATTTGCACCAGAGCCATATCTGCCACCCTTGGAAAATTGGCTGGTGACTGTGTCAACGACAGGCTTGAAAGCGGCAGACATCAAAGGGTTTGTGCCCATGAGGTTTTGCTGAACAACGCCTTGCGTCTGGGCGGTTAAACTGTTTGGATCTAGCGCACGATCACGCACACCCGTCAGTGCCATCTGACTCTCTGGCGAGAAGCCCACGACAGTGCTACCTGGAAAGTAACTGGGCATGTCAGAGCGATACTGATTCAGAGCTTCGGACAAGCCAAACTCTAAAAACGGCTTCGCGTAATCGGGCGGGTTCACCTGCGTATTCACAGACTGTGCGCCGCCACCGCCACCACCTTTACCCATAATTTTTCACTCCTACGGTTGCCACGTCTTCGTATCCTTCCAGTGCCTTGACCCACCCGCGTCTGCCGACAATCTCCGACGCTACGCAGCCCCATGTCTTTGACCACTGGATTGCGTCTTTCTCGATGTCTTTAAGGGTGTTCAAATCCCCGCCTGCCAGCCAAAAACGCAAGGTGCGCCGACGTGGATATTCGATTATTTCTGTGACTAGGCCCGCGTCCTCTGCGTGCCAAAATTGTGCGTCACCCTTGGCTACAACCTCTGCCACGTCGTCCAGCGTGTGCGAGTGACCGCTGTACGCTAATGCTGCGTTGATAAATGGAGCGCAATGCTTCCACTTATCCCAGAATTGCATATCCAAAAGTTCTATCGGCCTGTGAATTGTTTGCGTGTGTGACAGTGAATGATTGTTTTGCTCTCGCGCTAATGAAGGCTGTGCCATTCCCCATCTCCGCTGCCGCATTGGCCGTCGTCGGCATCAACAAAATGATGCTGTCAGCACCCGCACGAAAATCTGTCACGACTGTCGTGGTGGCACTCGTTGTGCATGTGAAACTGCCGGTTGAATTGACTTTGCCGTCGAGTATCCCGTTAACGACTTGGCTGATTTCTCTTGGGTTGTCTGCCTCTGTCGGCAGGCGGCGAAAGTTAGCGTCGGCCAAGAGCCGCACCCTCTACATCGACGCCTTGCGCAAAGTCCCAAGTGCCGCTGATGTTCATCCGAAAGCGATGAAACCGTCCCTGATCGCGGTGCAGACAATAGCCGTCTGCAAGCAATGAGGATGCACTGCCGAAGCTCACAACCTCATCCTGCCGGTCGCGCGTGCCAACTTGAATTGTGACACTGCCATCCTTGAAATAAGGCACTGTCTTTGTGACTACCGAATGACGGCCTTTGTTTACCGAAACCTCTGGCGTTTCAATCGTGCCAGCCAGCGCAGTGCCGGAGAACGCTTTGATTTTATTGTCGGCTGAACCGCCAAAGAAAAACGTGCCGCCCTTGTATGTCGTCGAGTCGAGTGTGCCTGTAAGTGCATCAAGGTTTGCCGCCTGTGTATCCAATGCTTCCATAGTCACAGAGGTTGTTTGTATTGGCGCAAGCAACTCTGTCGTCAACTCAAGTAATGACCACCGACCGATTGCGTAGTTGTAGACTATGACCTTGTCAGGCGTGTCGCCCACGTTGTCATTGCTTACATAGCTCCACGCGACGATCTGATTGATTGGGTCAACAGCGCACGAGCATTTGTCGATCTTTGCAGAGTTAAAATCCTTGTTAAAAAAGTCGTCTACCTTTTCTGCACCGATAGGCTTAGAACCGCGCCCATCAAACATGAAGAAGCCGTCACGGCTAAGATAGAACACATTGTTGCCAACGCTTGCGATGCTGTTGGGATACGGACAGCCGCGTGATGTTTCCACTAGGTCAATCTGATAGATCAACGGTGATCCAACGTAATACGCAACGGCAATGCCGCGCTCCATAAGGATTGTCGCTTGCTGCCCGCCAACTAAACCAGTAATTGCACCGCTGTCGCCG
>TARA_R100000773_G_scaffold29543_1_pt1 | contig 13323 bp, 27 predicted proteins | sample TARA_R100000773 | Tara Oceans TARA_R100000773 (sample SAMEA2623365) | marine metagenome | biome: marine biome (ENVO:00000447); feature: surface water layer (ENVO:00002042); material: "saline water (ENVO:00002010), including plankton (ENVO:xxxxxxxx)" | depth 5 m | reverse complement strand
TTAAATTAAATTATAACAAAGATAGGAATAATTTAACGGCCTTGTCGGCGATACTTTTTCTTGTACAGTTTTGAAGATTTCAAACGAGATGTTTTGCTTTTCGCATGAACACCTGGTCTCTTTTTTTTGTTTTTACCACGATAAACAAAAGCTACACTTTTAGCCATTTTTGTTCATCATTTGTGTTTTATGTTTTGAGCCCATGGAGCTTCCAAAGTAATATCCAATAACTTGAGTAAAAGCTGCAACAACTGCTCCAAAACCCATATCAAATAATCTTTGCGATTCTTTAGGTATTTCCCAAAGCCCTATTGCTCCTGCTACTACCGCAACAAAAGATAATGTTATACCCCATCCAACAGTTTTAAAAAGGATGTCATTTGAGCCAGCTTGTATTGCAGCCATCTCTCTTTGTCTTGCTGAAGCTCTATCTTGTACTTCTGCTTCGTAAGCTTCGAGAATCATCTCTTGTGCTTTTATTTTATCTTCAACTGGAGCATCTGCATTTTTGATAGAAGATATAACTTCTTCTACAGACATCTCACCCTGTATCAAAGACCCTAATGTTGGATTAACCAAACCTACTGCACCTTTTAATATTTTACCTACTGTTGTTTGCCCAAACTTTTTCCTTGGTTTACTCATATTAAAATATATTTAGATTTACCATTTTCTTTTATGGCTTTCAACAGCCTGCCTCTGTTACCATCTAAAGAATCAAAACTAACGTGCACCCAAGCTGGGTTATTGTCATTTCCAAACTCCCAAATCATTTGGTCAAAATTTAAATTATTTTTTATATAGTGAAACATTTCTGCGTTTGTTTTATATCCAAATGTATCATCTATATCTATCGCTCTGCCTTCACAATGTTGTGAACGCTTACTCCCACCTATAGCTCTATTTAATTTAGGGCATCTGTAAAAAGAATTTATTTTGATTGGGCCTCCTACCCATAATCGTAAAGGTTCAAATATATTGTGTGCTACACCTGTCATGTTCGTTAAGGAAACCTCATCTGGTGTATTGTCTATATTTAATCGTAAAGCGGTGTTGGATTTTATAGCTTCTTTGTACGAAATATGTTTACTTATTTTTTCCATTCATTATATACCATTTATGCAATGTATATCCAATAGAAACTAAAAGTAATATAATTTTTAACAAAACATCAATTTGTGTCATAGATATTCCTAGAACAATTCCATTAATACTTAATATTTTTATATCACTAATTGACATTAGGTTTTATAATTATATATTCAACTTGGAGTTCGGTTAGTGTAGTGTTGGTTTGATAGTAATCCATTCAGCAAAGATAAGTAATTATTTTTTTATTTATGTGATGCCGTATTTTCCCTTTTGTGCGTCATACTTAGCATCTAGTTCACTTGCTGTAAAAACGGTGTCGTAAGCTCTTATCTCTCCTAAATAACCATAACCACCGTATGGGCCACCATTGTCATTTAGTAAATTGATATCAGTGTCTGTGGTGTATTGTGGTGAAACAGTAGTTGAAATAGAATTGTTATAATTGGTTTTACCAGGCTGATATCTGTTTATACTCCATTGATTATTAGGAAAGTCATAACAACCAACAACCATAAACCAATCATTAGTAGTAACACTTCCAACATAATTGGCAGCTACATCTGCATTTCCTGATGAATCATAAACATAAAAATTGAAACCTTGTATGCTTGGGTTATAATATCTGAAAGACGCTTGTGTATTACCGCTACTGTTGTTTCCATATAAAATAGCATTTAAGCCATTTACACCTGAAGGTATAGAAGTCATTCTCATCCAAAGTAAATATGTTAATGTCTTTCCTGATTTTAAACTTAATGCTCCTCCATGTGTAGCGATAGGTATTTGAAAATAATCAGCTCTACTTGATAAATTTAAATAAGTTGCGCCATTTACAGTTCCTGTAGAAGGAACAGGAGTAACTATTGTTGCATCATAATTATTACTAGTTAAATCAAACCAAGTGTTTCCGCTGCCAGTCCAAGAGTTAGGGTTATTAGCATCCAACCATAGTATTTGATTTGGCTCTAATGGCACTATGGACTCATCATCTATTTGAAACCAATTTGCACCATCATAATACTCAACTCTATTGTCATCAGTATTATATCTCCATTCTCCTGCAACTGCTGAAGATGGTCTTGAATTTGTATCTCCACTAGGTAAACGTAATGCATCTGTTAAACTGTTTAGCTCAAAAAGCTTCGGGTTTGTTATTTTTGTTAATCCCATAATTATACTGTATATGTTCCGCTATCTTTAAATATAAAGATTCGAAAATTATTATTATCACTAGCCAAAAAACTTTCAACAGTTCCTGAACTAGCTGCTGTCCCTTTATTTGATTCTAATACTCTTATAATAACAACACCTTTTCCTCCTGACCCTCTGTTAGAAAGACCTGTAACTGTGTTATTAGAACCACCAGAACCGCCCCCAGAATAATCTATTCCGTTATTTCCTACAATGGGAGAAGCACCTCCTACTCCATCACCTCCACCGCCTTTTCCGCCAGGGGCGTTAAATGTAGCAGAAAAATTATTTTCAGAGCCACCTCCTCCACCTCCACCAAAATATACATTGCCGCCATCTACTAGAGAGGCTGAAATGTAAGTTGATACGTCCGAAGTGCTTAAAATTGTAGAAACAATACCGTCTCCTCCAGCTCCACCATATCCAGCACTGTTTTGAGTGGGACTACCAGCTGTACCAGCGCCTCCGCCACCAGCACCAACATAAAAGCAACACGGGGAATTAACTCCAGAAGTAGCGCCACCATTATTACCGTGACCTGTTAAATTACCTTCACTACCATTTTGATTTGTTTGCGTAGATGTGCCTTGTCCTGAATCTGAGCCTCCAATGCCATAACCACCATTACCACCACCAGAACCACCGTTGCCTGTGGATTGACCACTGTTATTAGCACCACCACCGCCTCCACCATCTGCGGTATATGTAGTTCCTCCGCTAATAGCAAGGACTGTATCATCCCCATTAACACCTACAGTTGCATAAGTCTGAGAACCATTCCCAGAGCCTCCATTGCCTACTGTTATGGCAATCTGTGTGCCTTTGTCAATTGTTAAGCTTCCTGTTAGAATGCCTCCAGCTCCACCTCCGCCTCCTCCAGCGCTTGTTCCTGTTCCACCGCCGCCTCCTGCCATCAATACTTCAAAAGTTGCTTGAGGTGTGATATTTACAAAATTCTTCCAACTAGAACCGTTATAGTGTTGCATTGTGCTGCTTGCTCCTTCGGAAGTTTGATTAGTATCGTTTCGAATCATCCCTTGAACAGCGTTTTCGCCACTAGGAAATGCTGTACCGCTAGGCATTTTTAATCCTTTTGTATTTCCTGTCGAATTTAAATCGACCATTTCGCCACGTACTTTATTCAGAGCCATGTTTATCTTCTTTAATTTTCCAATTTACATTATTTTCATCCCAAACATACATAGATATTGGGTTTTCTGCATTTAAAGATTCTTCATCAGGACACTTTACAGGAGCATACCAACCTTCTTTTAATTCATTATTGTTAATATAATCACCATTCCATGATGGTTTTTTTGTATCGTGTATCCAACTTTTAAAAGGTTTATTAGGATAATCTACCCATTCTAAAGTTTTTTCATTCCAAAACGCTTCACCAGTAAAGGGTTCTGGAGCTTCCCACTCGCAGGTGTCTTCGTTTAATATCCAACTAGCATAAGGTTGTTCACCATAAAATGCATCTCTAACAGGGTCGTATAAATGTCCTATACCTGCGTAATTTTTTCTAAAAGGAGTGCCTCCAAACTTATGAACGCCTGCTCTTGTATTATATGAAGTTCTTTTACAACCTCCATATACACCCTCCCAATATTCTGTGTTATCTTTTCCTTCAAAATCTTCTTTGTTTTTAGGTGTATATTCATCTACTCCTGTTATAACTCCTGTTACTCTACATATTGAATTTTTTATGTTTTCACATAATGATGTTATTTGTTCATCTATTTCATCTGTAGACTCCATATTTGCTTCTAAAAGGTCTTTTTCATATCTAAGCTCATCTATCTTAGCCCTTTCGTTTTTAGTAAACTCTATATTGGATATTCTTGCGTAGTGTGCCATATTAAGTAAATTTAATTAATCCGTCCCCAGATTTAAAAACTGATACCCTTTCTCCAGTGGATAATGTATATGGTGAGTTAAGTGGTTGACCTAGGTTACCTGAAGTTACATTTAATGTTATACTGCTCGGGTATCTTAAAATAACTACCCCAGAGCCACCTGCTCTAGTATAAGTGCTAGAGCTTTGATTAGAACCTCCACCACCTGCGCCGCCTCCTGTGTTATCTTGTCCATCTTCAGGTGAATAAATTTGGGTTGCGTTCCCACCTCCACCATTTCCGCCGCCGCCTGTACCACCAGCGCCGCCGTAGTTTGGTACGCTACCAGGAGCAAAATTATTAAAAAAACCGCCGCCGCCGCCGCCTGCATAATAAACATCAGTTCCTGAAATTTCTCCTACGTCAGCATCAGTTGATACTGCTTCTGTGTGCGGTAATATATTTACTGCCACACCTGTGCCACCATTTCCACCTGTGGCATAGCTCGTAGCATTAGCTCCAGAATTATAAACAGTGCTTGCACTACCTACTACGCCTGCACCTCCGCCGCCGCCGCCGCCCTCTATGTTGGTACTGCCTGTTGCGGGGATTGAGCCATAAACGCCTCCTGCAAATCCTTGGTCTGTTTCTCCATCTCCTGGTGCAACTTTTGATAGAGATGAAGACCCACCTCCACTACCAGAGCCACCATCATTTCCTGTTGTTGGAGGGACATTTCCTTTAACTCCTCCACCTCCGCCTTTCGAGATTATTTCTGCTCCTACTACACCAAACTTACTATCTTCACCATCACCACCGTCTGCTGAGCTTGATGCAGCATTCGCCCCGCCGCCTCCTACAGTAACGGTATAATTTGTGTTGAGGTTTACATTAAATTTATTTTCAGCGCTAGCTCCTCCACCAGATGCAGAAAAAGACGTGCGCAGCCCGCCTGCTCCTCCGCCTCCTGTTCCACGATTAACACTAGCTCCTCCCCCTCCAGCAACCACTAAAAAGTCTATTTCTGTAATTAAATCCGTTTCTTTTAATTTTCTCCATTCAGAACCGTTGTATACCTCAACTCTATCTGAATCTGTGTTTTCCCTTAAATCACCTGTATTTGGTGAACCAGGTCTTTGAGCGTCTGTTCCTTGAGCCCATGTTAGCCCTCCATCGTTGCCACTCAAGTCAATTACATCAGTAGTTACTTTTGTTTCTGCCATTGAGTGTTATTTTATGCGATTACTATTATCTGTATACCATTAGCTGCTGTAACAGGTGGGTTAAATGCGAAAGTTAAGGTGTTTGATGATACTGTCCAATTAGGAGTTGTCCCATCGGACTGAAAATAATTTTGAGTTACCCCACTTATACTAACCATACAGTTTTGTGCAGATGTTGGTGTAGAGCCTAATGTTAATGCCCCTAAAGCTGAACCAGTTCCTGTAAATTGATTTAACGAACCAAATCCTCCACCACTGCTAGCAATTGTTATTTCTGTACCTGAAGTTTGTGTTAAAGTTATTCCTGAACCTTCGGTCAAATTTACAGTAGAATCCTGTCCAGTGTTTGCGTCTAATTGTAATGGCACGCTAGAACCTGCTTTTGTTCCAGCACCCAATGTGTAAGTATCTCCTACCGCTGTTGATGCAATAGTAAATCCATTACCTGCTCCATCCTCGGTTAAAGTAATATTAGTACCTTTTGTTATAAGCACTGAGTCTGTTGTAGAATCCGAACCTGTTAATGTAACGTTTACGTTATCTCCACTTTGTGATGTAGATATACCGTATGTGGTGTTGGCAGACACCAATCCTATTGGTATTTGCACATTATCGGAAGCTTTATATCCTACTAAAAAATCTATATCTCCTACCGTTGAGCCCGATGTAAATTGTGAAAATTTTACTGCCATATTATTCTGTTATTAAATTATCTAATGTTTCACTTACCATTCTTGAATTTTGTTCAGTTACTATTTCTTGACTACCAAACGGAATATTTGATGATTTAAGTCCGTCTATTGCATTAGTAATCCAAATTGCTATCATATCTTTATGCTTATAATTATTACCACAATGCTACAATATTAGTGGCGCTTGTTCCTGTGCTATGTACTTTTGTAACCTGTACAGGTATAAATGTTCCCGAACTAATACCATTAAATGTAACTTCATCCCCTCCTACCGTTGTAACTTTAATATTTCCAGCTCCTCCAACAAAAAGAACGCATCCGTTATTTCTGTTAGCTCCAGGGTCAGTAGATACACTGGGTATATTAGCCGTGTCACTTGGCGTGACCGCTGCTGCTCTTCCTGCTTGTAATTTTTGATATGACATATTTATTTTTTATATGGGAATATTCTATTTAACGTATCTCTTCTTTCTTCACATCCACATGGTCTACCAGTTATTTTAGAAACCTTATCCACTACCGCTTTTATACCCGTAGCTGTGGTTAATTTATGAATACTGTCTCCAAGTCCAATTGACTTTACCTTTTGCATGTGCATATATTATTTTTACAAGAAGACATGGTAAAAGATAAAAAAAGTAGTACTTTATTCCAGTGACATTTAATATTATATAAAACCTCTTTCATTATTTTAAATGATTATGTGTTTTAAAATGATAAGTGTGTCTGTAAGACATACCGTCATCACTTCCGTAAGCATGACCATGTCTTTTCTTTTCCATTGCTTTACTTTCATTTCTTCTGTCTTTAAGGCTTTGAGAATGTGGGCCTTTATGTTTATTTCCTAACGACTCATCAAGTCTGTCGTTATATCCTTGTTTATAAGTTACCGTAGGCATAGTTTAAATTTTTAAGATTATTAAATACAAATATACTAATATTTTCCTTGTCTATTTTTTGGTGAGCTCTTCGTTGAGCCTCCTGGGCCTGACCATAATTTTTTACACGCCCAATACCTAGCTGTAAATTTAGAACTAGCACTGCTACATTTATGTCTAGCACGAAATGATTTCCTGGCAGCAGCAGAATAATTGTGACCATACCCTTTAGCGCCAAAGTGTATAAGCTTTTCTTTACCACCCTGACAAGCTTTGACCATTTTCTTTTTACCTGGCCTATCACTTCGAGTGACCACATTACACTTCATTCTGCTTTTATCAGCCATTGTTTTAGTTTAGTGAAACCCAAGCAGTTCCATTATACCCTTGAAATTGGGGATTACCACCACCATCACCATCTGAAACAAAAACGACCATACCTGCTTGCGGTGAGGTAATATCTGCGTCTCTTCCAGTTGTATTAGCGTAAACTTGTAACTGTAATCCTCCTGCAAAGCTTTTGTTGCTTAATGTTTGTGTGCCTGTATCGGAAACTAATGTTGCATCAGAATCACCTATTGTTGAACCGCCTGGTAAAACAAGTGTGTTGTTTGCTGATTCAGAATGGGGTTGAGATGCAATTTTTTGTCCATGTGAGTTAACACTACAATTTAACTGTAGTTTACCTACATCAGATGCATTATCACCCTTGATTTCTACAACATGTGTAGCGGGGTTTAAAATTAAATTACCCGCCGCTGTGATAATTTCACTAAAAAATGGTGAAGATAATAATTCTTGAATTGTATATGCCCTCCTAAGAGAGTTTGTTAGTTCTGAACCCTTATCCTCGGTGTTTACTGTGGAGTCTATTCCATGAAAGGTTGTTCCTTGTGGTACTGTTGACATAATTATGCGTTTTTAACTGTTTTTGTATTACTAATAAATTGTTTTTTGCCTCCAGAAGCTTTCTTCTTTTTGGCTGTTGCTGCAAGAGCTTTTCTACTTAATCTTCTAGCTTTAGCTAAAGGCAAACACCTGTCAGGGTTTTTTTTATTTTTACTTGTTCCACATGGCCCTTTGATTTTACCATCTGTTCCAATCCTAACCCATTTTTGGTCTCGCCATTTTTTAAGCTCTCCCATATTTTTTCTTCCTTTTCAAAGCCTTGAAATCAGCTCCAGTAATTTTATTATATGGTGGAGCTGCTTTAGCTATTTTTTTTTGTCTATTAGTTAGTTTACTCATTTCTTTTTAGATTTTAAATTTTTTAACATTTTGTCAATCTTTACAGCTTGACCTTTGTGCATAGCTGAAGCTTTTCTAAGCTGCGAAGCTATTTCTCTAAGTTTTTTTGCATCCATTTTATTTAGATTTTTTTGCGTAGTTAGGGTCTTTACAATATTTACTTGCTGCCATATTTGCATAAGCAGAAGGGTACTTGTCAAAAGTACGCTTGGCCCATGCAATTCCAGCGGGGCAAATTTTATTTCCTTTTTTTTTTCTTCTTTTAGTAGCCACCTGTTTCTGTCATTTTTTTATCTGGGTTCATACTTATTTTTCCGTTCATTGTTTTGGCAAATTCCACTGCTTGTGGAACTCCAACTGCATTATATGGAAATGTCTTAGTTTTTAATTTTCCGCTATCCATGCATTTATATTTTACTGTAGGCATAAATTATTTTTTTTTATTATAGATTGTGTCAAAAGCCGAAGCTCCTAGAAGTGTAAGTTTATCAATAATATCTTCTTGTATTTTAATAATCATAGCTTCTAGTTGGTCATTTCTTTTTTCCATTTGGTCACACAAAGATTGTAAAGATTGATTTTTCTTTTGTAGTTGTGCCACTTCATCTGGGTTTTTTCCAATGACTGCGTATATAACAACAGACAGTGAGCCCACTATCATACCTGTAATAGATACAAAAATGTCTTTGTTGTCTGCTGGTATTTGGTGAAAAGATAAAAACAATAGTAGTAATATTACAAGTAAAAATACTCCTACTGCCCCTATGTAATGTCTTATATCTCTATTTCCGTTCATTATTTTCATTGTCAATATTAAATAAATATCTTTATGCAAATTTAATAAATAAAATTCAATGCAATCTGACTACCTAAAGTACTGGAGAGTAATAAGATATTTTATTCGTGCTAAATACAAATTAACCACAGCAGATATAGAAACATTGCTTTTTTTAAAGACGGAATCTTATTTTGGTAAAGATAAATTTTTAGAGTTTAGCAAACTTCTTAGTTGGGATAAATCTAGATTTGAAAGACTTCAAAGAGATGGGTGGATACAGGTTTTTAGAAAAAGAACAGGTCAATCAAAAACTTTGTATTGTTTGTCTTACAAAAGCAAACGTGTGATAAACTCTGTTTATAAAAAACTAAATGGGGAAGAAATACCTACTTCCCCAAGTCAAAATCCATTGTTCTTAAAAAACGTATCCTATACGGATAGAGTTTATAGAAGCATGATTAAAGATATGAATAAATTTATAAAACAACAACGACATCATTCTGAGATATAATTGTATAGGCTTTACCTTCAATCAACATAGTATACCCAGCACGTTTATCGTAATAAATATTATCTCCTTCTTTTATAACATCGACATCAGTCCCTGGTTTTACCACTATCCCTTTTTTGTATCTTAATTGATTTGCGTCTTCTGAAGAGAGTAAAAGCCCAGATGATGTTTTTATCTCCTCTTCTATCGTTTCTATAATTATATTTCTTCCTATTGGTTTCATTCATCAGTGAAATTTAACATCGTAGTATCTAAAATAAGGGGCAACTTTTTTAACAGAACTTGTTTCAATCCACTCGCCAAGCTTATCATAAGATTCTACAGAGGTAATGATTATTTTATGAGAGTCTCCAGGCCCAAACTCTTGATAAGAATAAGAACTAGGAGACACCTCAAAATGTCCAACTGGTTTACCTTTGATAGCTAAAGTTGTCTTCATAAATTTTTTCCATTACCACCAAGAAAGCTCTGTTGTAGCCATCTTTATACCCAGTCATAAAAGGGTCGGCAGGAAGAGGGCATGGGGGCACAGGTACTAAAGATGATGGATACGTAGCTCCATAAGCATAGTCCCATCCAGCGATGTAACCATCCTCCCAGCCTTTACAATAGTCTTTTTCTGATATAGATGTGAACGAGACACATAATATAAATATTAATAATAAATGCTTCATAGTGATGTTGTTGGTTTTTCTTCTACTAACTTAGTTACTTTGTATCCGTTTTTTTCTAACAAAGTTTTTGCTTCATGTATTTTTCTAAGGACATTACTTTCGTCATCCCAAATTTGATTATGTATTACCATTTTTGTTTATTTATTTATTTGTTATTTCTCTTGCCATAGTTACTATAGCGTTGGTTGATAAAATAGTTATAGCTACAGAAACAGCATTTTGAAGTGCGGTCTTTGTAACTTTCATAGGGTCTATAATTCCCATTTTCAGCATGTCTCCATAGACATGTTTCTTTACATCGAACCCTTCATTATTTTTTTCGGGTGGATATATTTGTTCCTCCTCAAGTCCAGCATTTTTAAGTATCTGTACGAGGGGAGCACGAAGTGCACTTGACAAAACTGCGTAAGCAGTTTTTTTTGCCGAATAAACACTCTCGTGTCCTGACAACTGATTATAATAATCGTAGTAATTGTACAAAGCTAATCCGCCACCAGGTAGTATTCCTTCTTGTAATGCGGAACGCACCGCACAGACTGCATCATCGACTCTATCATAAAGTTCCTTCTGCTCTAGGTCAGTGTTACCGCCAACATATATAACACCAATCCCTCCTGTCAACGATGCGATTCTCGACATTATAAAATCTTTATCAGCTTTTTTTGTTGCGAGCTTATTTGCATCCCATAATTGTTTTACTCTCTCTTTCACCTCTGGGGTTTGTTTTTTACTATCTTTCAAAACAATTGTGCTGTCTTTCGATACAATCACTTTATTAGCATGACCCAAATCATTAAAAGATATTATACTTAAATCATCTCCTGTCTTCTCTGAAAAATAAGTAGCACCAACCGAGAGGGCTATATCCTGCATCAGTTCATGTTGTTTGTAACCAAAGGAGGGTGGAGTAATGTTACAAATCTTCAAACTATTCTTCATGACATTAGCTGCCAACGTGTTTATCACGTTTGTAGAACAGGGTGCTACTATTAATAATTTCTTTCCCTCGGCTATGATTGGTTTTAAAACATTCTCGATGTTAAGCAGGTTTACAATCTCCGCATCTGATACCAAGATGTGCACATCATCTAAAATACACTCATCCTTTTTGTGGTTATTGATAAAAAGAGGAGAGGTGTAGCCTCTATCAATTTTCAATCCATCTGTGGTTTCATTATACGTTTCTGAAGTTTGTGAACGCTCTACTGTAACAATACCATTTTTACCAACCGAGTTGTAGGTGTCTGCAATAATCTTACCAACATCTTGGTCGTTGTTCGCAGATATAGTAGCTACATCTTTCAGCATTTGTTTTGTAACTGGTTTACTATCTTTTTTAAGTCTTTTGATTAATTCTTTTGTTTCATTCAAAAGCTCTCTCAATATCTCTGTCTTGTTATCGAACTGACCTATGAGCTCCATACCTGATTTTACCAATGCCTCTGTTAGAACAATTGCAGTGGTCGTACCATCACCTGCATTGGTTGCTGTTCTATCAGCAGCTTCACGCATCATACGAACAGCTAGGTTCTCCACAGAATCTAAAAGTGCAATAGACTTTGCAACTGTTACCCCATCCTTGGTGACAGTTATTCCGTGAGTGTGTTCTGGTGATTCAATTATGACAGTATTACCCATTGGCCCAAGCGTGCTTTTCACAGCCTGCGCCATTTTGCTAATACCATTGATTAGCTTTTGCTGTGCCTCAGAACTAAAGTGTAATTCTTTTGGCGAGTATCCCCCTTGCTCCATTTTACTAATTTATGTAAAAGTAGAAAAAAAAACAAAGAAAACCGAAAATGTCAAAAATAATTTTCTCTATTATATATATATATATTATTATTATTATTATTATTATAATAATACTGAAATGGTTTTGAAATTGGTATATCGACATCTTATTGATTATCAATTACTTAATTGACACTAAATCGACACTAAAAAAAATATATCGACACTAAAAGATATAAGTTGACACAAAAAGAAAAGGTAGCCCAAAACTACCTTTCCATCATAAACCAACTCAAAACAAATATTTAGAGAAGACCTCTAAATTTCTTCATATCTTCAGCTCTTTCGATTCCGTCTGCAATTCTTTTAATTTTTCTGTCTTCCTTAATTATTCTTTTCATATTAGCTGCTTGCTGAATACCTGTCATAGAGTTCATCCTGCCATTTATCAACCTGCCGTTCTTAATATAAAGACCATCAACAAAATTGTCTTCAGAACCTGTTCTCAAATGTGTGTGTCCGTGTGCCATATCAATACATTATTTTAATACTTATAAGTCCAAGATAAATTGTTATCTCAGAGTAATCATAATCCTTGTCACTAGAATAATATGACCACCCAATTGCAAATCCAACACGTAGTCTGTTATGAATCTCTAGCTCCATACACAAAGGTAGTAAATTTTATTAGACACTTATAGTGTTTAGGTTACTATATGATATACGCAGCGCCTGGGCAAACCCCAAACCGATTTTTTTTTGCGCTGGGGTTGTTGTTTCCTGTTGTTGTTTGTGATTTTTTTAGCTTTTTGTATTGTAAACTGTGTCAGACCTTGTATTTACTAACAAAAACCTAGGTAAATGACCTTCCCTCAGCTAAAGTTTAAACTTCTAGAGATGTCAGTTAGGGCACGTTCCAGTTCAAAAAGTTATTAACAAAATTAAGGGAATTCATTCCACGTAAAGTCTTTATTCATAAGGGATAAGAACATCTACTACTAAAAACGCTAAAAACAAAAGAAAACTTGCTTGTTTTATTGCATTAATATGTATAACTTACACAATGTAAGCACGAGGCTTACACAAATACTAACTTAAAATTTTAAATATGGCAAGAAATTTATTACAAATCGAGACAGACTTTATCCGACAAGAGGATATCGCCGAAGGTCTGCAATTGCGAAAGGTCAATGCGACAATTCGTACTATGAACAATCATGGTTTTACTAGATTTAACAAAGCTTTAGGTCTAGCAAAACTTATGCTAGAGGTCAAGACATGGTTTGAGACTGATAGTACACAAGCTAAATTCAGCGAGGCTGGTATTAGCTGGACAATTGGAGACTTAGCTGACAAAATATTCCACAAGGATAGAAGCTGGTTTACTAGAGGTTGTCAAGTTGCGACAATCCATGATACTAGAATTGAGGCATACATTGAGTCTATCAAGTATATTCAATCTAAAGG
>TARA_R100000773_G_scaffold44146_1_pt1 | contig 13450 bp, 18 predicted proteins | sample TARA_R100000773 | Tara Oceans TARA_R100000773 (sample SAMEA2623365) | marine metagenome | biome: marine biome (ENVO:00000447); feature: surface water layer (ENVO:00002042); material: "saline water (ENVO:00002010), including plankton (ENVO:xxxxxxxx)" | depth 5 m | reverse complement strand
TTATACATTAAATATAACAAAGAAATCTTTATCAATTATGCATGGTGGAAATGAAGCAGGTAATATTACGGGAGATACAGATAGTATTGATATTGCTTCTACTATTACAAATGCAGATATTAATTTAACACCAAATGGTCAAGGAGATATAAAGTTAGGAACATTAAAAATTGATGGCGACCAAACAGTAGGTTCAGGTCAAGATGGATATGTATTAACTTATACACATTCTAATGGTAAAGCCGCTTTAGCAGAAGCCGCAGGTGGTTTAGATATTGATGGATTTAGTGCTTTAGGTGGAACAGGACTACATCAAACTCAAGACCATTTTGTATTTTCAGATAATGGTACTGAAAAGAAAATTAGTTTTACTAATTTAGAAGATGCAATATTTGGAAATGTTTCAGGAGATATAGCAATAGCCGCTGGTGGTGCCGCCACAATACAAGCAAATAGTGTTGAATTAGGAACAGATACAACAGGAAATTATATGACAGATGTTTCTGCTGGAACAGGAATAGATGTAACACATACTCCGGCTGAAGGTTCAACGGCTACTATTGCAGTAGATGTTTCAGACTTTATGACTAATGGGGCTAATAATAGAATAGTTACTGCTACTGGCACAGATGGAATGAATGCAGAAGCAAATGCTACTTTTGATGGTGATGATTTAACAATAGTTAGTTCTACTAATGCTAAACCTTTACTAACTTTAGAGAATACAACCGCTACTTCTAGTGCGGCTACACCACCTACATTACTATTCAAGAGAAGTGGAACCCCTGCCCAAAGTGGAGATTTAGGAATGGTGCAATTTGTAGGTAAAGATGATGGTGGTAATGAACATGAATATGTTAGAGTTTTTGCAGATATGCAAGACGAAACAAATACTACTGAAGATGGTAGACTTATATTTAATATCGGAAGGGGTTCTAGTCAAGCAAATTCTGTTAGTAATACAGAAATGTTAAGATTAAGTGGCGGAGAAGGAGTTATTTTTAATCACCCAAAAAATAATGTTGATTTTGAAATTCGTGGCGATACAAATGAAAATTTACTATTTGTTGATGCTGGTGTTGAAAAAGTAGGAATATTAAATGGTAGTCCTTCTGCTACTTTAGATGTAACAGGTTCTATTGCGGCTTCAACTACTATTACTGCTTCAACAACAGTTACAGGAACTGCAAGTGTAGTATCGGGTGGAAATTTTTCTGCTGGATATGAAGTTTTAGATATTGGTGCAGGACTACCTTCTGCATCTCCCGGTATTCCAACATTAACTAAAAAGGTTATTTACTCATCTAATATAGCACCAGCAGGAAATACATTTGCTATGCCAAATGCAGTAGCATTTCAAATTCATCATGTTAAAAATATAGACCCTGTTAATTCAATTACTATTACTACAACAGGTGGAGAAACAATTGATTTAGGTGATACAGGTCATCCATATGTAACTGCACCTAACACAATAACATTAGCACCACAAACAGGTGTTATTTTACAGGGGGCTAATGATTCAATTCCACCACTACTTCCCGGTTGGATGATTATTGGAATAGCATGAGGTGATTAAATGGAAGATTTAGATGAAGTATTAAATCGAGATATAGAAGGTAAGATTAATTGGCTTGTATCAAATGTTAGTAATATAGAAAATCGCGTTTCTATTATTGAATCTAATCACCTTACACATATAGAAAAAGATATACAATTAATTAAAAAAGTAGGTATGATGGTTATTACTGCGGCAGTAACTATCCTTACAGGTATTAACTTTATGTGATAGCATGACAGAAATTTGTTTAAGTTTTGGTAACAATGCAAATTGCCTTTCAGGTTTTTGGCTTTTTATAGCCATACTTGCTGAATTAATTTTTTATGGTTTAACTATTTTTTATGGTAGAAAAATGTATAAAAAATTTAGGTCAAAGTAAAAAACAAAAAATACGGATATAAGTTGTATTTATCAAAATTAGACAAGAAGCGTAAAAAAAGGGCCGAGGCCCATTACAGACCCCGACCCAATTTATTTTATCACCTATAACTCAATTCCACTCAATCTCTATTTTATTCATAATATTATCATCCTCATCAAAATAATCTACCGTTCCCTTTTCGCAACCATGTTTCCAAAGGTCGTAGGTTAATTGTGAATCCATTAGACAATATTTTGCTATATCAGTATATTTACCTTCATGCCACCAATCTACTGCTTGTAGACCGTTAGCAGATTTACCACTACCTAGAGTACATTTTACTAAATTATCTAAATGTACTCTTTTACCACTTTCTTTCATAACCAATGCACTAGTATCAATGCATCTATTTTCTTTATCTTCAAGATATTTTCTAACACAATAAATGTCCATAGAATCCCGAAGTGCTGGCAAATCAAAAGCAATTATATTATGACCTAATAATTTACCACCCTTTTCAAAGTGGTCGTCTAAATCATACTTTAATTGCCTAAGTGATTTAACCTCCACATCTTCTTTCATTTCTATATCATTATCCATGTAAACAATAGCCTTTTCACCATCCCATGTTGTAGCACAAGTTATTTTCCACATGTGAGTGTTATTCCACCCGCCAATATCAGCCGCAGTATTTCCTGTTTCAATATCTATTGATAATATATTACTCATTTTTTTCACCTACTATATCTTCTAAAGTCCATTCTTCTATTATTAAACTCATCAGGTCGAAGCCACCTGATAATAAACCTGATAATTTAACTATCTGTTCATCATTTAAAAACCTTATTGCTATATCTATTATATCCTGTTTATTATACTCATCCAATTCTCTTCGGATTTTCATTACATCTGCTTTCATTTCTTATTCCCCTTTAGTCTAATCATTACCTTATTGTTTTCATCTCTTTTTGTTTCAAACATATGTTCTACATCATGCCATAGTCTGTAAAAAGTTTGTCTACTCTTTTGTGTAATTTTTCTATATTGCCCAATTACATTTGTTTTAGAAGTCCAACCATTTGTCATAGGACATTTCTTGTAACAAGTAACTACTACCTTTTCTCTATTCTTTTCAACCATACGCTTAGGCGACTTTGCTAATCTATCACTAAACCAAGTTGTAATTGAATCGAAACTACTATCTGTAAGTTGTCTTGCCTGTTCAATATGTCTTGGTAATATTTTAGGACTATGTTCTGAAACTGCACATAGAGAAGCCGCTACACACATATTGTTAATAATATTCATCAAGAATGTATTCAAAGCATGATAAATATGGTCGGGGAAACCATCCATATATTTACGCATACCACGCCAAATAACTTTCAGTCTTAACTTAGCATCATCACTAAACTCAACAATTTTTCTTCTATCGCCCACTTCTTCTAATCTCTTTAAACACCACTTGTAATTTGTATAAATTATTTCAGCAAACTCGTCTTGAAACTTAGAAGCCCCATCATCATCTTCTACAATAGTACCCATTAAGTCTAGATAATCTTCTTCCATTTTTTGCTTTAATGACTCAGGTACTTCACGAACATAAAGCCACATACGCTGAAATACACCTTTTGTTAAAATAACATTTTCAAGACCTTGGGGCGGCAAGGTAGTAGCCCAAAGACTTCTTTGAGAATCTACTACTAAATCAATACCCCAATCTGTAAGTCTTTTCTTAATCAAATGCGTGTCTGAATCTAAACGATTCATAAACTTTTGAAACATCATTACAGTGTCCTGTTTATGTTGTGTATCTTTAAAAATACCTGAATGTTCAAACTCGTCAAAGGCAATAATACCCGAACCAAATAATGCACCATTAATTGTTAAATCAATAAACTCAGGTATTGGGTCGCCATTTACATCTAAGTTATCTTCACCCCTAACCCAATCAGGATTAGGTTGGTCTTTTTTAATTGTACCTAATAGTGCTTGGTCTGTAAAAGCATCAGGGTTTTGTAAATTAAATTCATTTACTCCATAAAGAGGACCTCTAGGTTTTTTCAAAGTTGTTGGGTGATTATTTACCAAACCAAATACATTATCCCAAACAGGAGAAAGAAAATCAAACATAGTTGTTTTTCCACTTCTTGCAGTTTGAATCCAGCAAAACTGTATTCTTGGGTCTAGTGATAATCTACCAACAGGTATTCTTAAAACATCTTTTACAATTTGCCCAAGTGTTACATAGTATGACATTACGGCAGGATAATCATTATGTAATGAAAATTGTCCTACAACATCTTGCCATCTTTGTACGCACTTAGGTAAATCAATCTTGTTAATTTTTAATTCTTCTACTTCTTCTGATTGTAGTTTTTCTAGCGCATCATATAATTCCCACGCATCTACTTCCAAATCTTCCGGCATTAGTATTGCACCTCCTTTTCAGCATTCAAGGCTTTGCTTATATTATTAGCAGTAACCTTTCCTATTCCTTTTAATTTCATAATATCCGATGGGTTTTGTAAAGAAATTTCAGCAACAGAACCAAATTCTTCTAGTAACTGTTGAGCCTTTTCTAAAGTAATACCCTTAATGCTACAAAGAATATCAATACGCACATCGTCTGTTCGTATTTTCTTTGGTAACATTTTATGCAAAATAAGTTCTTTATCAGCATGATGATAACAACCCACTACAAAATGAGCCGCACTATTTACACTTGTAACCCAAATAGGTTTAATATCTGTATTTAATGCGATACTGCTGATAGCACCTATAAACATTTTTTTTAATTTTTCTCTCCACTGTCTATTATTGTAATTTGTATAATTTAAATATTCTACCGCTTCATCTAATGTCCCATATATTATTAAAAAATTTCTATTGTATTCTCTATCCATGTTATCTATTTGATTAAATATTCTTTTATTTCTTACTGATGCTAAGAAATCTGCCGCAGATTTAGCCTCTATACAAATATCATTAATTATATAGTCACCAATTTCTAAGAACATTTTCTTAGTCTTTATATTCATAATTGTAGCGATATGTTCTACTGTCTCGCTCAGTATTGAATCTTCTCTACTATCTATTATTAATTCTTTCAAAATATGACGGCCTCCCGTAATTTGCTCTTTTATATAAAAAATCTTGAGAATAAGTAAGTATTCTTGATATATATTTACTCAAGTAAGATATTCCACGATTTTCTATATGTTTAAATACATTAAAATAGGATGCTCTAGTATTAGAACACATTTCCCTTTCTAAAATAATTTTTTTGTAATGTTCAAATATTTCTGATATTAATTCATCTGATAGATAAAATTCATCTAAACTATCTGTACTTTTACTAACTGCCCTTTTCATAGTTTTATTATCCAATAAACTTCTCTTTCTTCCCATTCTCATTCCTCCTTCTCATTTGGGTATCTCCAACACTTACCAACACAGTAACCTTCATTAATTAATGTATGGCAGGATGGGGCCATAAACCTTTTGTTTACAACATAACTTACCGCTTTTCTTGTAGTTGTTTCATTATAGTCTAACCATATTTCCTCATTCGAGGCTATTGATTTTATTTCTTTACAAATAATATTTGTAATATCACCCAACGCTTCACCTGTAATTTCTCTAGGATTACAAGATAAATCTTTTTCTATCACTGTCATTTCTGATAAAATTTCGTTATACCATTGTACTAATAAATGTCTTGACCTATGTAATGGGTTTTGAACCATAACCGCAGTTTTTAAGCAGGGTAAAATAGGTAAAACACCGGGGCTTTCTACACTATCTATTTCTATTTCTGCCCTTTTCATAGTTTCAATATTAGGCCATTTCATTAATTTTTCTCCATAAAATACAGGTTTTATTTTTCTCTGTTGTTTTGATAAACTAACAATATCTTGTATTTCTTTTTCTAGGTCTGATTCAATTAAATTAACAGAAAACCTTTTAGCACCCATATGATAAGTATTCTGTACTCTTCTTAATCTAGCAGGATTAATTACTACTTTGTCAAGTCTTGGAGACTTACCAATTATATCATGTATAATATCAAAACCCGCTTTAACCTTTCGTATGTCAAATGTTCTTTTTCCCATTACAAATATGTAAAACCCTCTACCACTAAATGACATAGTATGTTTATAGTCTTGCTCTACTAACCATTTTCTAACAGTTTTAAAATCTTCATAGGCTTTCCATAAAGGTTCATCACCATGAGCATCAAAGTCTAAGAATAATTTATCCATGATTACAGTATGCTCTATACCACGATTTTCGGTAAACTTTTCATAATCATATACAGAAGTATAGACATTCATTTTACCATTATAGGCAGTAACAAATCTTCTATACTCTTCTAAATTTTTTACTACCACTCTTTTTAATTGAACTGCATTACTTCTCGGACTCCCTGCCCACATCTCTCTCGGAAAAAACACCATCTTCACCTCTCACATATCTATGTTTTTCGCAATATTTATTTTTAGGATTAGTTAATTGCGCTTTACAACCCTGCAATTTACACCTAACCTTTGGCATAACTACACCTGTTTTGTATTTTTCTTAATCTCTTCTTTTAACTTTGCTATCCTTTCATCTTCAGGTATAACTTCTGTTGGTTTTATTTTTTCAACTAAACCAGTATTCGGAACCTGTTTAGGTAAATTAACTGAAGCATCATCAAGAATATCTATAAGATATGATTTCATTTCAGGTATTATTTTAGACTGAAAGGCATCATAGATTTTACTTTGCCACCCGTCACCTAAATATCCCACCATTTCATCTGTGCTTATATCCATATCATCAATTAACATACGAATAGCATCATCCATATTCATTAATGCTTTAAATGTCCAATTATGATTTATTATTTTACCTCTAATTTTAGAACCAATCATAGTTTTCACCACCTACACCTGCCGCTTCACAATGTTCATAATGTCCACATTTTTGACACTTTTTATAAAAGTATTTAAACGGGAACTCCTGTTCCATGTAAGCAGTAATTAATTTTTTAATACCATTTTGAACTGAAGTCATAGACCTTGCTTTTACTTCTTCTACATAGAGATAATTACTAGCGGGGAAAAACCAACCCCAATGAGTAAATCCAATTGAAGGGTCAAGACCTACTGATTCTATTTCTTCAACAGTCGCTTCTTCAAATAGTAATTGATAGAAGGCCATTTCTTTTCTCATATGAGTTTTTTTGCTATCTTTCCACGGTCCAGTTTTTAATTCTAATGGAATGTAGCCACCATTATCTAAAAATATTCTATCAATAATACCTTGTAGATGAACTCTAACTCTAGCATTATTATCCATTACTACCGTATATCTAGCATTTAATAAAATTTCATTACCTTCAGGACTAAAGTTATTAATAGCACCTTCTTCTACGCATTCTAAAAATCTTTCAGCAGACCAAGCAGACATAGAACGATAAATATTTTGTGTTACATCGCAATCAGATTGAGGATAAAGGCTACGATAATACTTTATTAATGAATTAGGGTCATCAATATATTGCATAGACTTTTCTGTATCAACCATCTTCCAAAATTCTTCTTGTGCATTATGTACAATTGTACCTCTAATCATAGCCTCACTAGGTTTTTGTGCTATCTTACCTTCATTAAAAGGGTCATAAGAATATTTATAAGAACCCGGACAAAAATTAAATGTGCCTAAAGAAGATTTAGTAATTTTTAGGATAGGTCCTTCAGGGTCAAATGGGTCCCACTGATAACTATATTCTTTCATTAAGTTTCACTCTCCGCTTTTAATTCATCTATTAACGCTGAGGCTTCACCTCTTGTCATACTATCTGTTATTCTATCTAACCCACCAAGTTTCTTAATATAGTCGGTTTGTCTAATAGTAATAGGACCTAAAGGATTTTTAACGGTCCTCTTTCCACCTGTATTATCTATGTGTTTTCTTCTTAAAGAAGCAGTAGTTTGGTCGTGACATGCTCGACAAACTTCTACAACATTAGTTCTACTATGAACTAAATATTCTTTACCTATTTCTTTACATCTATTTTGGCTAATTATGTGATGCCATTCAGTATCACCTTCTTCTAAACAAATAGTACAGAATCCCTGCTTAACCCAAAATTGTCTTTCTTTCTTTACTACTTCCATGAATGTTTCACGGATTTGTAACTTTTCTTCGTCTTTCTTCTTCATCGCATCTTGTAATTTTCTCATTGATTTAAGGTATGAACCTTCTTTTTTACCCATATTACCACCACCCGTCTAGAGTTGTTTGGTGTACATCTCGTTTATATTCTTTAGTAGACCAACCCATACTTTCTAAAATTAACGCAGATTTTTTAATTACCTCAGCATCTGCTATAAATTTCCAATCAGGGTTGAAACTTTCTATTTCTTTAAACTTTCTAAAAGCAATATACTCAGCACTCTTACTTACACCATTAATAAGGTATGCCTTTTCCTCTAAGTTGGAATTGTCCATCTTAAAGAAGTAATAACTATCGCCCTTTTCTATTTTTACTTCTCCTATTTTTTGTTGATTATAATAAACAATGCCAGCAGTTCCCCCAGCAATCGCATCATAATCTTCTAAGTTTCTTCTTAATCTAGATTTTTTAGTTATGTCTTTTATATTTATATTACCTTTTACAACATCTGCATATACTTTATTACAATAATCTATAATTTCTTTATGTTCTTTACCTTTTGATACCATTTTTAATAATGTTTCTTGGAATGTTTTAGCCAATTTTGTTTCATTACTTTTCTTCATTTCAAAGCCCATTACCATAAATTTTTCCTCTTCTAAATATTCACCATCTTTCCAAGAAAGCCATCCACAATATCTATTCTTTTTAGCCGCAAGGAAAAACTTCGAGGCAAATTTTTCAAACTCTAACTCTACCGGCTCACGAAATACTTCTTGACTAATATACATATTTAAAATATGTCTTAAATTCTTAGCATCTTCTACATCTTTAACTTGCACAAATATAGAATCCGTGTGTCCGTAAATAACCTTGTAGCCTAACTCTTGAGCCTTAAATGCCACACTTCTCATAGCATGTCGGGCTGAAGCAGTAATAGATTTAGCCATTTCCATATCACCCCAAGCATAACCATCTTTAGCAAGAATACCATAGAAAGCATTAACGGCTCTTTTTGTAGCCATTTGTGCTGAATCCCATTTACGATATTCTTCTTCTGAATTTGCTTCTTTTCTTTTAGTCTTATATTCATCACGCAATTTCATCATATCCATAACCGCTTTTGGTAATAATCCATACGAATCTTTTTCATAATATATATTGGGTTCTCCCTCAAATTCTTCTAATGTTTTTGGGGTATGATACCAAACAGGATAACCTTCATTTCTTTTAGTCTCCCATGATATATTTTGTGCCGCCATCATACTTGGATATAGAGATTTAAAATCAAATACTGCTATATTTTCATACAATCCATTTGTACCTTCATGCTTAGGGTTAATTACGAAAGCCGCTTCAAATTTTTCTTTACTACCTTTTCTACCTGTTGGGGGAACCCAATCAGCATTACGCATAAAATATATTCCACCCATTTGACTATTATGATATGTGCATTCAAATGGACAAATCATCAATTGTTGTAGTGCTAAACTGTTCTCACTGATATTCATTTTTTCATCAATTCTTTTTGTTAATTCTACATCAACATAAGCATATTCAAGGTACACATCTGTATCTTCAAGCCAAGACCTTTCGTAAAACTCAATGTCCTCAAACTTAGCAGAAGTTACTTTGCCATCCCCATCTAATACAAGTTTAGCGCAATCATCTAACTTTAGACTTGAAAGTGTGCCTAATTGAGAATCAGTCCACAATCTTTCAAACCTATCCATTAGACAAAATGTAAGTCTACCCTTAATAGGTTGGTCGCTATTATAAAACTTATCTGTATTCAATCTCCAACCAACCGGCTCTTTTGCTTCATTGTAAGTCCTTACAACCTTTTTAATTTCATTCATAGGCGACATTAGATTGGGATTAATACTCAATGCACACATTCTTTTAATAATGTGGGGTATATCATAACCCAATACATACCAACCAATAATCATATCAGGGTCTTGCTTTTGCATTTTAGTAATTAGTGCGTAAAGCATTTCCCTCTCATCAGAATAAACTTCTAACCAACCTTTATCTGTAAAACTTACATCTTGAGGAAACCAAGTCATTACAGTGTGTTGGTCTGTATAATTATCATACAGACTAATTACTGTAATACACTTGTCGTATTTACCACCAACTTGTGTTTCAATATCTAAATGCCATTTGCGTAGATTATATGAAACTATTTTATCCATTCTATCTACACAATAAGTGCGCTTAATATCTACATCTCCTTGATAAACTTCTATATACATATCTTCAAGACATTTCATTACATTCCATCTATCTTTAGGCAAACCATAATTTACTTTAACTAAAGGTCTGCCTCTAAGATTCTTGTAGTTTCCTTCTATAAATGAAATATCGTAAGGTATTGTTTTTCCCCACTTGGTTTTATGTCTAAGTCTAACCAATTGTTTTCTTTCAAAGAATCGGTCCCAGTCTACTACACTAATAAAAAAGTATGGATTATAACTTCTAATTACTTCTTCTACTCTTTTATTATTTTTATCTCTATATCTAAGATAAATCGCCTTCTCTAGATTGTCTATTATCATTCTCATCATCTCCTTTAATCTTTACTTCGATATTCTCAAGGTTTTCTCTTATTTGTTCTTCAAGCAACCACGCTAATTGCTCAATAATATATTCTTTGTCGGAACCCCAACTTTCTACAATTGCAGTTATTTCAACTTCTGTTGTAAATCTAATCGCTTCATCAGACTCTAGTAATGGGGCTTCACAATGTCCACAAATACCATTTCCTAATACTACTATATCGCTACAATTCCAACAATATACTTTCATTCTTCTTCACCTATTAAATCTGCATCTCTCCATTTAAGATATGCAAACCATTCATCATTATATTTCCACGGCTTTTCTACCATATACATAACATCGTTAAATGAATAACCTAACTCATCATGTAGATAATAACCTAACCAACATATATTACTAGTTAAATCATACCACGGCATTATTCTTCCTCCGTTAAACCGAACTGTAATAGCATTGGTGCAATTTGGGCAATCAAATGAATAATACTTCTTTGACCCATTAAATAACCAACTTCTGTTTTTACATCTTCTTGAATCATATCAAGAAAATGTTGTTCATCTTTATACCCGGCTTCGGGAATCTTTTCTTCAATCTTACTTATTATTAATTCCATATATTCCATCATATTCATTTTAATCACCTATCTCTTGGCCCTCTTAATATTGTTACCTTATTATTAATAAATACTACCGGCACATCATCCCCATATGCTAACACTATACTATTTTCTATTTTAGAAAGATTAGCAATAGGTAGTGAAATATCTACCGTAGCATCTTCTCCTGTATAGTCAATAGGTATAATTTCAGTCTGTACCTTTTCATTTCCATTATTTGAAGATACTATAAGTTCTTCTTTATTCCAATTTAGATTATAAATAGAATTACCTACCTTTTCTGCCAAAGACATGGCTAAACTAAATTCATCAGAAGATACCTTTAAAATAGTATCTAGGTGTAATTTAGGAGTAACTTGAATACTTCCCTTCTCTCTAATAGTTTTAGAAACACTAGTTCTATTTAAGTCCATTAGATATTCGCTAAGTCTTGTAATTACCCCGGAATTAGTATGTCTTACTAATAGGGGTATAGTTACCTCCGTATCATCAAACTTTAATGATAATATACCATCCGTATTTGTCATTACAACATTAGTATCTGTAAGATACTTACTAAGGGTTGTTCCACTGACAACAATACTACCATTTTCAGATTCTTCGCAATCTAATCTATAAACTATGTAAGTATAGTTATCTGCATTTTGTACATACAGTCTATCGTCTTTAACTTGTAATATAACATCATCACAAAGTAAAGAGTTAGCATTACCCATACCTTCATTATATTTACCTTTTAACTTACAGACTGTAATCGCTTCTTTTAATTGATTACCATTTATTGTTACTCTCATCTCATCATCTCCAAAATTAAATATATCATAATCTCATCACACTACTCATAATATTATTTAGTGTTTTACTTCAAAGGTTATTTTCTTTGAATTGGTCTAGACCATGCCAACTAACATCGCCTTTATCGTTTTCAAACAAAAGGAAAGATTGTCCTTCATTCTTTGCATTAGTTTTAGACTTCAGAACCTTAGCATACAATTTTGTATTATTTCCTCTTTCTTCCCTATATGTATGAATGTGTTGAAACAGTTTTGCGGTTGTAGATTTTTCCCAATCGGGAACTTTGCCCGAAATATCAAAGCCATCATAAGTATCTTTCATATGTGTAATGAAAAACTTATGGCAATCTAATTGACAAGATGCCTTAAACAATCTTTGATATTCTTGTGTTCTAGCAAACCACTGTGTTGGAACCATCTTTACTTTATCCGCTTGTCTTGGATTACCACCTTTAATATGATTCTGTCTTGCAATCATATTTGTAGTATCTAACCAAGTATCTAACCCATCAAAGATTAGTGCTTTAACATTTAACACTTCTACTTCTTCATCTTCAAAAGTAATCTTTTTTGTTTCAATTGCTTCTTTAACCATTCCGATAAAGAACCTAGCCATGTCAGCAGTTTTCAAATAATCTACTTCCATATCCTCGGTATAAACATGGGGATTAAAGATAAATACTTTATCATCTTCACTCCAATGTTGTCTCCAAGTAGGTTCAGCACCTTCATCAAAATCAAGAATAAAAACCCAATGAGTTTCTTTTTCTTCTTCTGTTCTACAATCAATTGCTACTCCTGTTTTTCCAGTTCCGGGGTCTCCACTGATTCCACATATTAACCAAGTATGTTGATGCTCTAAAATCTTTTTTCTTTGATTTCTAGCCCGAAGTTTAGCCGCCATAAAAGCATTATTTTCATCTTCTACTTTGACTACTTTTGCCAACTTACTTGCTTGTCCTTTCTTATTTCCTATTCCCATATTCAATCATCTCTTTTCTCTTGATACTGTTCTATCATTTCTTTGAAACTTTTTTTATCTAGTTTCCTTGTGTACATTTTACCACTTTTGGTATGAAAGCGAACAGTGTAAGCATCAGTTTCTTCAATGGTTTCCCACTCTAAACTTTCTACTTCTTCCATATCAATAACTAACTTATTCATTCTAACTGTAACCATTTTACTATCTCCTAGTTAGGCTTCGCACCTATCCGAATGTCATTCAACCGCCACATTTACACGGCTAATATTGTCGCTGTATCTCTATGCCGACAATACTATGATTCTAAAGTTCTTCTAGCCTCTCAGATAGTAATAGTAGTGCTGATGCCCACAATCCAACAAAGATACCTAAGTTTTCATCATGTAAAGCATAAATAGCAATACT
>TARA_R100000773_G_scaffold1191_5_pt1 | contig 13453 bp, 5 predicted proteins | sample TARA_R100000773 | Tara Oceans TARA_R100000773 (sample SAMEA2623365) | marine metagenome | biome: marine biome (ENVO:00000447); feature: surface water layer (ENVO:00002042); material: "saline water (ENVO:00002010), including plankton (ENVO:xxxxxxxx)" | depth 5 m | reverse complement strand
GGTGGTGTTGGTGCAAGTGCATCCATACCGGTGGGTGCAAATTTAAATTTAAGAAGTATAAATGGTATTGGTCAAAGTATAGATACAGACCAAACAGACCCTGCTGCTATATTTATATTATTTGATATAGATAAACCATTGGGGAGTTTATATAACTTGGGTGACTTTGTTTATTTTAAAAATGGTGCTGATATTATTTTCTTAGGAACGCTAGTAGGAACTGCAATGGACTCATCATTTACAGGCTCACCTCTTGCAGGTATTATTGTTAATAGTACCAACGCAGGAACATATCCTGCACCTCAACCAACAGCACCTCTTCCTATACAGATTGGGTCATTTTTCTTTACACTAAAGAATCCTGTCGCTGAATCACATGGTATACTCGGACATTATGGCATATTTCAATTAGAGATAGAAGCCAATACGGCATCAGAGTTATTTGTGGTAGAATCGGAGGTCATGAAATCTTTTCCTTAATTTTAGTATCTTTGTAATTAATATGGGTGTATTATCTTTGACTAAAAGAAAAAAAACTTATAGACCTGAACAGATTTTAAATGCAGTACATCATCACCGTGGATTATTATGGGAAAAGATAGAGGCATTTAAACACTTGATAAGCTCTGTAGATGGAACGGCTACTCATAAAATAGGTGAGCCGCAAGAAAAGTTAATGAAAAAATACTACCCATTAAAACATCATTTTGAAGGTGGTTTATACACAAGAGAGATATTTATGCCTCAAGGGCATATATGTGTTTCTTTTATTCATAAACAACAACACCCTTCTTTTTTAGTCAAGGGTAAGCTTTCATATTTAAATGATGAAGGTGAAGTAAAAGACATTGAAGCACCTCATACGGTTTTTACACAAATAGGAACTCAAAGAGTGTTTTACATACATGAAGATACCACTTGGATTTGCGTCTATAAAACAGATGCAGACAATGTGGAGGATGCAGAAAAAGAAATTTACGCAGATTCATTTGTGGAACTGCCAAAAGAAATTATAAATAAAGCTTTAGAATTATGTCAGGATTAGGAGCAGCCGGAATAGCGGCAATAGTAAGTGCAGGAATTGGTGCTACCGGAGCAGGTATATCTTTTGCTCAAGGAGCTAAAGCCAAAAGAGCTGCAAGAGATGCTGAGAGTAAAGCTGCAGAAGCTATGCGTTTGGCAAGAAAAAGACTAGAGATTAATTATCTAGATGAATTAGCAATACAAAAGGAACCATATGAATTAGCTCGTGAAGCAGCACTTCAACAGGGAGCAACAGCATTAGAAGCCGCAAGAGAAGGAGACCAAAGAGGTGTCGCTGCTACTGCCGGAAGATTAGAAGTTGCTCAAGATGCCGCACAAGGACAGATAAGAACTCAAATGGGTAAAGAGATGTCAAATCTAGATAAGTTGGTTGCCGAAGAAGATGCTAGACTAAGAGACCTCAATGTTCAACTAGACTTAGGAGAGGTTCAAGGATTTCAAGCTCAAGCCGCAAATCAAGAAGCGTTAGCTAATAAGGCAATGATGGAGGGGTTTCAAGGAGCAGCTAATGCTTTAACATCAGCAGCTCAGATAGTACCTCTTTATTCACAAAATTTAGATGCTCAACAAATGGCTATTGGAGATACAGTCTATACAGCAGACCAAACACAAGCCTTAAAAGATAGTGGTACTGTTGACTTTACTATAAGAGAGGGAAAATTTCTACCCGGTTTATTTGGAGACAAAGTAAAAAAGAGTATAGACCTTACTGACCAAGATTTAGTTTCAAACCTAGATACTCGTACCTTTAGAAAATTAGGTAGAAATTTAAGTAATGAACAAAGACAAAATTTAATGGGTACTAATTTCTTACAAACATATAATCTTCAGCAAAACTTAGGAGTTGGAGACCCAAATAATCCTGCACAAACTTCAACGCAATTAAAAATTCAACAAGCAAAAGCTTCAGGGGATGAGAGATTTATGAAAACAATTACCAAAGATGGTAAACAGGAAAAAGTTCTTATGACTGATGAAGAAATAAAAAAAGTTTTAGGTTTATCGTAATATGAGCACAGGATACGGATATGTAGACAGACAGGTAGATAGTCAAATAGATTGGTCAGCAGTCGCATCGGTCTTTACAGATACTCTACAAGCAGAAATTGCAGGAAGACAAGCAAAAAAAGACGAGCTTGACAAAGCAGCTCGTGAAATGCAAGAACGACTTGCTAATGCCCCTTCAGGTACTTATACTGAAGCAAATGAGTTTGCTGCTCAATTTGCGGCTGATGGTTCTGCTGCTATGTTGGCAGCCAATCGTGCTTTGAAAGCCGGTCTTTTACAACCTAGACAATACTCTTTAATAGCAGCCAATCTAAATGATTCAACCGACAAGATTTATGGTATGGCTAAAAAATACGAAGAAGTATATAAGCTTAAAATGGAAAGGCAAAAAAATGGTGAATCTCAAGCATATGAAGGATGGGAGATGGACCAAATAGGAGGTCTTTATAATATCCAAAACACAAAAGCATTAATTAATCAGAACAATGGTATGGTTTCTATTGGTCATTGGGAAGATGGAAAAATGGATGGAGACCCAAATCAATTTATGACTGTCAACCAAATGACTGCCGCACTAAATTCTCAATATGATAATTTTGATTTACAAAAAGCTATCGAAACTGACAAGTCAAGACTTGGTATAATAGATTCACTAAAAATGCAGTATGGTGGCGAGGGAGATTTAGAGTACCTAATAAAAACTAGGTCCCAAGGCGGCAAGTATGGTGATGAAGAAGAAATAAAATTATACCAACAATGGAGAGATGAAACCACAGCAAGATTTATGGTGAATGAATGGGATGTTGTATCTATTTTAACTGACGAAGGCTTGATGGCTCCCAACGGTCAACCATATACTTTTAGTAAAGACCCTGCAGCCAAGAAGGATGATAATATAATATTTATTGATACATCAAAATCTGCTAGAGGAGTACCTGTTTTAACTGAAAAACAAAAAGAGGCAGCAAAAGAACACATCAAAGGACAAATAGATGCTTCAATAAATAAAGAAATAACTACTTCAACAAGTAGAAGAGGTTTCGAACCTGAAAGTAAAGTGAACAGAGATGCTCAACGAAAAACATACACAGAGTTGGCAAAATTATATTACGATGATAATGCAGGTATTGAGTCGACTCTTGGGTTTGTCAAAGACCTTAATAAAGACACTAAAGACCCCTCATTGATTATAAACTATATAGATAGAACTTCCAAGGGTGTAAGAGTACAGTTTGCTGACGGAAGCACAGAAACTGTTAATTTTAAAACAGCAGATAATCAGTTGAAAGACATGAGAGAGTTTGTAACGGAACTTATTAATAAAGTTAAAATTACTGACAATGTGGGAGATGTATTAAACCAAGGACTTAATATACCAAGACTTAAAAATGAAACTGATGCACAATATAAAGAAAGAATTTCATTCAACGAAACAGGAATAGGAAGAACACAAAAAATCAGGGAGGATGGTGAGTCCCCTGCTCAAACTTATAGAAGAGCATTTGTGGATACTGCGACAGCACAATACGACCCTGCTGAAATGGCTAACGATAGTGGAAATGTAGATGGAAGGCTTACTAATTTATTAGTAGAACTAAGATTGCCCGGCTATACAGTAGATGATGGGGAAGTCAAAGACCCTGATGGCAAAATCATTGCAACATATGAAAGTGATGATGCTGATTCTATAGCGGCAGCTCTTGATTTATTAAGCGATGAAAGTGAGAGTGTATTTGCCTCACAAGATATCACAGACCAAAAAAACCAAGTTAGTGGTATGGGAAGAAAAGAGACTATATTCTTCGGACAAGAGTTTAATGATGATTTCATAACAACCAATAACCCTGATGGAAGTTTTAGCGGTTTTTAAATAAAGAAAAAGGATGAATGAAGAAGCGTTTTCACTATTATATAATCACGCAGTCAGTCAGGGATATAGAAAGTCTCGTGAAGAATTTCTTGAGCTTCTTAACTCCAACAAAGAGGCTTTTGATTTAAGTTTTCAGTTTGCCGTAGATGAAGGGTATCAAAAAAACCAAGAAGAATTTGCCAAGTTATTAGGTGTAACTATACCACAGGAGGTTCCTGTAGTAGATAATACAATACAAAACCCACAACTACAACCGGAGATAGTGGAGGTTGCTCAAGACAATACTCGTGTCAACCTTGCTCCTGAGATGAAATTATATCCTCAGATTCCCGGGTACCAACCACCGGGATTACCTGATGATTTTCCTACTCCTGAAGAATTTCAACAAGCTCAATTTAGAGATGCTGAAGAAAGATTTCTAGCAGAGCAAAAAGCAAGAGAAAGAGAGCTTGAAGAAAAATACACAACTGAACAAGCCAATATAGAAGTTGTTCAATCACCTGATTTTCAAAGTGCTTTACTAAATACCAATGAAAGAATATTTGATGAATCTATAGAGTCAGGTGTGAGTTTTCTTAATAATCAGTTTGAAGATTATAATTTTATATTTAAGGTGGACGAGGGGTTTTTTGATGATGAAATAACTGTGATGGCAGAGAATGGAAACTCTTTGCAATTTGATACCGATGAACTAGAAGCGGCTAAGAACTTTATGAAAGAAAATGCCACTCCTAAAAAAGAAGAAACAGAATATACAGACGAACAATACACCGCATTGAAGGTAATGAATATGCGTAAAGGAGGTTTGTTAGACAATGGTAGAGTTGAGGCATATGGTTGGGAGACCAAACAAGAAGGTGGCAAGACTATAGTATATCCAACTCTGTTTCCTAAAAGCCCTGATTCTAATTACGGAACTAGAAGAGCATATTGGTTAAAACTTTCAGGTGATGAAGCTTTAGAAGAAGCTAAAAAAAGAAACGAAGTATATTCATTCGACAATCCTAAAGAAGCGAGAGACTTTGTAAATGGTAGTTGGAAAGACGAAAACACTTTCGAATTATATAGTAGAGAATATTTTGACAAAAATGCTGATGGTATAGACTATAAGACTTACAAACAAAAGTTTGATGAGTACGAAAAAATCATGAATACTTTGGAGACATTTGAAGAGCTAGGCATAGAGTCAGGTTTGGATATAGAGGATGCTGAAGATAAGTTAGACGAAGAAAGCATTGAGCTACTAAAAGATAGCAACTACTTTGTTGACGGCAAACAAGTTCGTGTTACAAAAGATATTATTGAAGCACTTGAAAAAAAGGCTGATGAGTTGAGTGTGGTAGTTCAAGATGAAGATTTAGTAAAAGTCAGAGAGGACATAGATTTAAATTACCAAAAATATTGGCGTGACAAATCAATAAGAGCTGCTAGAGAAAATCAAAAAATGATTGAGGCTCAAGACGCACTACAAGTTGCATCATTAAATAAATATGGCGTAAGAGTTGAAAACTTAGCGGACCTAGATTTACAGATACCCGAAGAAATAAATGACGCTAGAGCTTTGCAATTATCTTATGAAGCAGCAGCCGCAGATAGAAGAATGGCTGCTCAACAATTTGAGATTGCTAATATGTGGTATAACAACAAGTTTGATAAAAGTGTATACAGAGAATGGGAAGAAGGTTGGTCTGCAGTTACTAACGAATGGGATAAAGGTTGGGCTCGTGGAGAAGCTGCTGACATAATTCTACAAATGGGACTTGGCTTAGAAAACAAAGACAGTAAGGCAATGGCTATAGAGATTTCCAAAGCCCTTGCTGAATCTAAAAGAGGAGGTCAAGCTCGTGTATTAAATAGGTGGCAAAAAGCAAGAGGAGGTTTATTTGGTAGAGAAACCTTGCAAGTCCTTAAAGAAAACCCTCTTGATTTAGGTATGCAGTTCATGGCTTATAGTTTAAGTCAAATGCTACCGTATGGGTTTGAACTATTAGCAACAAATGTTGGTATTGGTACAACAACAGGAGCCACAATAGGAGCAACGGGAGGTACAGTAGCTGTACCGGGAATAGGAACCGGAGTCGGAGCTATAGGTGGTGGAATAGTAGGTTTCAAAACCGGACTTGCTACCGGAGGTTATATGATTGGACACGCTATGGAGTTTACAAATGCTATCATTGATACGGCTGAAGCTTATGGTTATGATATGACTAATCCTGATGATGTAACAAAAGCATTAGTCAATGAAGATGTATGGGGCGAAGGTGCAGCATTGGGACACAAAAGAGGTATTCCAATTGGTATAGTGAATGCTTTGTCTTTTGGGTTAGCAGGTAATGTAATTAAAGTTGGAAGAACAGCAAGTGGGGCTTCAAAAGCCGGAGCATTCCTGTTGGAAAGGGTAACTTTTGACCCTGCCATGGAAGCCACGGGTGAATTTTTAGCTCAGGTAGTTGCCGGTCAAGACCTAGATGGTAAAGAAATATTTGCTGAAGGTTATGGTGGATTGTTTAGTAATGCACCTGCAGCAGCAGTTAGCGGTTTTTTTAATACTTATAACAACAGAACTTCAAAGTTATCAAAAGACTTGTCCACACCTAAAGGTATGCTTGAAGAATCTTATGGAGCTTCTGATACTAGAATATATGATTGGACCAAGAGGATGGTAAAGTTGAAAAAAATATCACCTGAGCTTGGACAGAAAATAGAACGCCAACTTGGTAACAAACAGACAGCAAAAGGACTTCTTGAAGGTGAGAAAATTAAAAATAGAAAAACAGCAACGCTAGAAATAATGCGTTTGCTTGATGAAAAAAGCAAGTTAACTAACACACCGGTAAGAAAAAAAGCATTCAAGACAAAAATAAAAGAGATTGATGCTCGTATAGCAGGTATTGCAGATGGTAGTATCAAAGTGGAACCTACCAAGAAAACAGCACCAACATATCTGATTGGTAAAGAAAGTTTTGAAACCAAGGATAAGTTCATGGAAAAAATAAATGCCTTGACTCCTGAAGAAATAAACAATACTGAAATATTCATTGGTAATGACAATGAAACTGCATTAGAGGTAAATGAAATCTTTAATGTAAAAAGAGATAGTGAAGTAGATGGAAAACCAAAAGAAGCATCTACTGTGACTACTGAGACTGCTGAGAATCTAGAAGTTGGGGTTACACCTTTGTCATTTACTCAGTCTAATAAGACTAGCAATTTTACTTACGAAGAAAATATAACTGATGAAACCAAGACAGATGATGAACAGACCACGGGTGTAAAAAAAGTTACTTTTGATTTTACAAAGGAAAGCAAAAAAACAAAAAAGAAAAGGAAAGGAAAAGGAGCCTCTGTTCCTATAGAAGAAACAAGATTTAAAAACTTCAAAGATGTTATTATAAAAAAAGAAAATTTAGAGGACTTTGATATTGAGGTTAAAGAAGTTAAAGTTGTGCCTAAAACAACAAAGGCTGCGGCAGCAGGTAACACTATATTCAAGTTAAAAATTAAAAAGAAATCTGATGCAAAGGGTGGGTTTGCTCCATCAGTTGAACAAACTATCGTTATAACCCCTGAGGATTTGGCAGAAGTGTCTACAACTACTGAGGAAAATATTAATCCTGAAATAGAAAATGAAATTAACGCACTTGAAGAGTTGTTTCAAAAGAATAATCCACAGTTTTCAATAACATCTCCTAAAACTCGTAATCAAAGAATAACACAATTAAAAGAGGAGGCTATGGCTCAAATGGAGGCGATGGAAAATGTTCAAGATGAAGCATTTGAATTAACTGAACCTGCTCCTGATGTTCCTATAATTCCTATAGAAATAACAGAGAACACAAAACTAGCCAATAAAGTTCCTAGGATTCCTTTAGATGATATTATTGGTAAGAAAGCAAACTTTTTAATGGCAGACCAATTAAAAGTGGATGAAAAAAACAAACTCTATGGCGGTCCGTTTTTTGGTTTAACAGATAAAAATTTTGGCAAAGTAGCTTGGGCATCTATAAATAAAAGTGCGGTTGCAAAAATAGTAAATGGTGCGATAGACTCAGATATATCTATAGTGTTTAATATGGATAAATCATCCATGGACTCTAATGTAGTTTTGACAGACATAACTATAGATAAAATAATTGAAAATCCTAGGATTAATAATGAAGAGATTATTGTAGATATAAAAGATAGGTTAAAAAATGTGGTAGCAAGTATTATACCAAAATTAAAAGGGTCAGATTATCATATAAAAGCAAGAGCAGAGTTTTTAGAAGACCTTGATAAAGTCAATACACTCGAAGATTTAAAAAAGTTCTTTTCTGAAGATGTAACAAACACAGAATTTAGAGGGAAAGCAATTAGACAGATAGTAGCAAGTAGGGAGCAGTCTATGAATATACCTCTAAAAATCAAAATGGATAATGCAGGACTTTATATAGAAGATATAAGGGCTGAAATTAGAGAACGCTTTACAGATAATTTACCCAAAGGTGCTATGACTGTGGTTGTTGAGATACAAGACAAACAAGGAAATAAAATAACTGAAGCCACAAGAGACCAAGCCATAATAGATAGAAAAGAACAAAAAGAATTAGGTCTCACGCCTCATCCCAACTATCCGTTCTTTATTAGAGGTAAAGTTGTGGGTATTTTAGAAGAAACCGTACCGGTATATACTGTAGCAGAACCTCTTGTTAGTAAGTTAGCCGATAAGGTTTTTGATAGAACCTCATTTAAACAAGCAAAGTCTGATATTCTAAGAAGTCTACAGACGACCGCTAACGAATCTTTTGAATTAATTCCTCCTACACAAACCAAGTATCAGCAACTTATAAATCTTTTGAGCAGAGCTTTCCCCGGAGTAGAAGTGGTGTCTAGTCGTGAAGCTTTTGATGCTATGTTAGAGAACGCTTATGCAAAAGGACTTGTAATAAAATCACAAATAACAGATGGAGGAACTGTATATGGTGCTGTCATAGATGGAAAGGTATTTTTAAATCCAAAACATCAAAGTATGAATGCTGCCATACACGAGTTTGGTCACATATGGCTAAACACAGCTAAGACTGCACGACCTGATTTATATAAAAAAGGATTGGAGCTTGTGTCAGATAGTCAGTATATAGATGATATTAAAAATGATACATCTTACCAAAGAATTATAAAAGAAATGCAGAAGGAAGGTAGAAGTCAGGAAATGATAGACAACTTCATAAAAGAAGAAGCATTAGCTACTGCTATAGGAGATAAAGGAGAGGCTTTTATACTAGCGTCTAAAGAAAAAGGCTTTAAGGTTTGGCTAAAAAAATTATTCAATTACATAAAATCCTTGATGGGTTTGTCTAAAAAAACCAAGAAAGATATTACCAACATGACAATGGATGAGTTTGTGGAAGGGGTTGTTGTTGATTTGCTTTCAGGAGAACCTGTGTTTGCAGGATTTGAAGCTAATAATTTAGAGAATACATTTCAAATGATGGCTAAGAAAGATGCTAAGAAATCTACCATGGCTGACATAATTGAGACAGCACGACAGTTGGAGATATCTGATGCTGCAATAAGGCTATATTTAAGAAAGCAAGGTTTCAAAGTTGCCGAAATAAACGAGGCAATGAAAATAGACACGGACCTTTTTAGTAGTGTGCCTCAAATGTTTGGGAACATAAAAGGTGGTATGAGTGTTGGAATGCAGGTGTTCGGTAGAGTTATGACTCAGGTTAAGAAGTTTGCTAAGAAAAAAAATAGCACTCTGTCGGAAGTAAGAGCCAAAGCTCAGGAGATTTTAAAACAACAACCTGAGTTTCAAGAACTCAATAAAACACTACAAGATGATTTACTTGTTGCCCTAGATAAGCAGTTGGCTATTCAAAAGAATCTTGAGATAGCCAATGATATCAAGAACATGAAGGAAAGAACAAGGCAACAAAAACTTGGGGCTAGACAATTGAGTGACTTACAAAGGCAGATGAAAAGTTTTATATTCAAGAATATGCCAAAGACCAAGTGGACTTCTCCACAAGTAAAAAAGTTTTTAAACAATATAGCAGACGCTAAGTTCTATAAAGATTTCTATACTGTAAAACAACCTGATGATATCAGAATGGTTTTAGATAATGTAATCCAAATGATTAATAAGCAAAACACTAGAGATTCATTTAGTGTTTTCGACAAACTACTTGGAACCAAACTTAAAGTAAAGGCTAGTGCAAGATTTAAAGGAAAGTTTTTACCCAACTTGCAGGATGCTATAAATAAATTAAAGAACAATATCATAACCACCAACCCAACAAATGAAGAAGATGTAACTACCATTAACAATAAAATTACAGAACTTAGAAAAGAGTTTGACAAGATTAAAAACAAGAATGTATATTCAGTAGATGATGAAATCAATCTTGAAACTCTTCAAATAGCCATACTGTATAACGAAGCAAGGTTGATGGAAGACACAAACCCACACAAATCTTCCACACTAGATGAGGCGTCTACATTGTTAAAAGAACTTTTTGTTCAGGGTCGTCAAGATTTCAAGGCTGATATGGAACAAAGAAGGTTGAGGTACAATGAGCAAAAAAGAAAATTATATAAAGATGTTTCAGGGCTTGACAATGATTTTAACGACAAGAAAGAAACCAATGATGCACTTAGAAAACTAAACAACATATTAAAAAGGATTGACAACAAAACTTTAACTAAGTACGCCAATAAATTAGCTGCTGCATTCAAAAGCTTTTTTGCCGGAAACTTTGGTATAGATGTTCTCACAGAACAAATATCTAGGGAGTCGACTGATATATATAGTACAGAGGCAAACAAGTTAATATACGACCCTATATATAGAGCTAGGCTTGAAAGAGATAAAGGCGTGGTTTATATGCAAGATTTAATTCGTTCCAAAATGGAAGAGTATTTTGGTAGAAATTACGAATTAACATTAGATGACTTCAGTAAAGTCACAATTAATTTCGAAGCCAATCCAAAAAGGGCTGCAGAAATAAAACAAAAACTAGAAACCCTTGACAAAAAATCCATAGAGTTTCAGGAGCTTACAAACGAATTGAATGATATGACTATTCAACTCACACAAAATCAAATGTATTATATATATAATCAAGGATTAGATACTGCTAACCACCCGGGTCTTCAAAACAATGAGTTACTACTAGACAGTCAATTTGATTTGAATGAATTGCTAAAACAAATAGATGCAAAATTAGACCCAAGAATAAGAAGATGGGCAGAGTGGCAGGTGCAAGAGTTTTTCCCTAGTGTATACGCAAGATATAATTCTGTGTATAAAGATGTATACAGAACTAATATGCCATGGAACAGTAAGTATGCAGGAAGACTTCAAAGAACTTTAGACCAAGAAGAAGTAGGTATCTTGGATTTAAAAGATATGAATAACAAAAAATATCAAACAAATATTGGTGGTCAATCTACTATAGCAAGAATAAACAATGCATCACCTATACAGTTTGTTGATGGAAACCAACAGTTGAGAAGATATATTCAAGACATGGAAAACTTCAGAGCTTATGCTATACCACTTAGAGATGTTAATAAATTACTCAATGAACCTCTCATAAAACAAGCAATGAATTACAAGGTTGGGTTTGATATACATAATATGATTTATCAAAATCTACAAATGGTAGCCAATCCTTATGGTAAAAGGTCTACAGGACCGGTAGATAAAATGTTTGATAAATTCTTTGACATCACTTCGGGGTTATATATATACAAAGCTTTGGCTGCCAACCCAACAATTATGCTGAAACAGTTCTCATCTTCAATGGCTTTTGCGGATTATATAGGTTATAGAAATTGGTTTACTTATGGTACAAAAGAGTTAAGAAATGGAATAGGTACTTGGAATAAAACATGGCAAGAAATGTACAAGAACTCGCCTACCTTACAGCAAAGATATACAAGAAGGGATTTCGCTAGGATGTTTGAGGGGTATAATCAAAGACCAAGTAAAAGTTTCTTTGACAAGCTTAATGTAAAGGTCCCAAAAAATATAAACGAAAAGTTAAGTCGTAAAAAGATTGACCTTGCTCGAGTGGTTGATGCATTAATGTGGTTTGTTAAATCAGGTGATAAAGGTGGTGTTATGGGTAGCATACCTGCATACAGTTATTTCAAAGACCAATTCAAAAAAAACAATCCAAATTCAACAGACCAACAGGCAATAGATTTTGCATTAGACAAAGTAACCAAACAAATAATAACTACTCAGCAAGATTTTGATGCACTCAACAGAGACGCATATCAAAACAATAGATATATGAGATTGTTTCAGTTGTTTACATCCTCGCCTAGAGCTTTGCTAAGGAGAGATATACAAAACATGGTAGGGTTGTACACTAAGATGATTAAGCTAGACCCAAACGCAGGTAAGGGTTCGCTAGGTCAGAACTTAAGAGGTGTGTTTACTTATCACTTGTTGTTACCTTTGACATTCCAATTCATTGCATCAGGTTTCCCCGGTATAGCACGAGAGTGGAGAGACGAAGATGATTTTGATTTTATTAGGTCAGCTCTATTGGGAACTTTCAATTCAGCTTTTATAGTCGGTGACCTTTTAACTTATATATTTGATTCGATGTCCAACAAGCCTTGGGCAAAACCAATACGAAACATACCTATCCTTGACCAACTTAAAGCTGTCAATGATGACTACACAAAATATAAGAATGCAGGGTCAGAGGCAACTGCAGAGAAATATCAATTCAGAACAATGGTCAAGTTGGCTGAACTGTTTGGTGTACCTGCTAACAACTTTGCTAAGTTCTATGAGAATTATTCTAAAATATTATTTGGTGATGTGAAGAATCCCGGAGAGGCTTTCTTGAGAATGTTTAACTATTCGGAATATCAAATTTATGGTTACGAAGAATTGAAACGAAGAGCAAACACAAAGACATCTTCTTCAAGACGAACAAAGAGAAAAAGAAAAAGATATTCTAAAAAAGAAACAGAAGAATTTGATTGGTTACAGTAATGCCGTTTAGAAAAATAGGAAAAAATAAAAATCAGAGTCCGAGTGGTAGGATATTCACAGACGCACAAGACAGGTTGTATTATGCTACAGATGGATTCAAAAAAAAATCCCCTAGAAAACCTAGGGGACTCAGACCATCTAAAAGATACGGAGGTTAAGCTCTCTCAAAGTATGAGTTTGCTCTCCATCCTCCACAGTTCCAACTATCCATGTGTTTACCGTTGACAATCGCTGTCAAATGGGATGTGGTGTGTATGATGTACCTGCCCCTTGGTTTAGCAGGGAAGTGTCTAACCTCATAAGTTTTATTATTGTCGTTACGCATGGGTCTTCTTTTTACCCATCCATGTGACTCAAGAAATTTTGTATAAGTTTGTTCTTGATTGGGAAGAAACATAGTTTCTTTAGACTTGTCCAATAGACCATTGAATACTGTTTTATAATCCATACCTGTTGCGTGTACAATAGCACGGATTACACAGTCGTCTGTCTGAACATTCTTTTTTGTTCTTTGTTTCTTAGGGAAAATC
>TARA_R100000773_G_scaffold17814_2_pt1 | contig 14004 bp, 26 predicted proteins | sample TARA_R100000773 | Tara Oceans TARA_R100000773 (sample SAMEA2623365) | marine metagenome | biome: marine biome (ENVO:00000447); feature: surface water layer (ENVO:00002042); material: "saline water (ENVO:00002010), including plankton (ENVO:xxxxxxxx)" | depth 5 m | reverse complement strand
ATCATAGTTGAAGAGCCACCTTCTTGTTCTCCTTCTGGATCACCTGCAAATAAATTGCCTACTGCACCTGCAGCAGAACCAATTGCACCACTAATATCATCACGAAAATCTGCTCCTGCGTCTGCTAAAGGACCTTCAGGAACTAAACCTAATGCAGCACGAGTAGTGTCATCAAGTGGCGTAATACCTAAATCTCCATCTGCCAATCTGCCAAAAAGTTCTCTGTTGTAACCAAAATATCCCGGATCATTAAAAAAGTTTTGAGCACTAAAATCAGGTCCAATAGGTGTTCCTGTGCCTCTATTTGCTGCTAGGTTACTAATTCCTGCAGCGTCTAACATTGGAGCTGTTCCACCCACGACTGTTTGACCACCTATATCAACCTGTCTATTTTCAGGTAATACTTCCTGAGTTCTTGATTCTACGATTCCTTGTAAAACATCTGGACTACCAACAAAGTTACCTTGAGGTATCTGGCCTAATATATCAGCTTGCCTGTTTTGCATATTTGCTGCATTTGAAGCTGCTAGATTTTCTAGTCTTCTTTGCTCTGCAGCAGCAGAAAAACCTGTATTAGCCAATCCCGGTGTTGCAGGGGTCGGAGGAATAAAAGATTGCTGTTGGCTAAACAAATTGCCAGTAACTGCAGATGGGCTTGTACCCGGTGAAAGCATACTTGTAGACTGATCAACATTTTGATCTCTTCTATTTCGTAGCCTTTCTTGTTCTGCTCTTTGTTCTCTCAGCGTTTGCTGAATGTCATAATTCATCATTGTTGGAATCCTTTTAGTAATTTTTCTAATGCTTCTTCTCTAGTTCTAGCCTGTCTTTGCTTTGGATCTTCAGGTTTCTGCATATCCTTGTAAGACTCTCCGACTGTTCCTAAAAATCTTTTCATTAGGTCATCTGTTTCTTTGAATGCGTTATTTATAAAATCGTTCTTGCCCATTTATACTCCTAATCCGGGTGGTAAGTCTCTACCCGGGACTCTTTGGTTTCCTGTTCTTGCTGGGCTAGCTATTTGACGAGCAACTAAATCTTGCTCTCTAAGACTTCCCGGTATTACAGGTCTTGTGTTAGTTTGAACTCTTGCTCTTTCTGAGGCTAAAGTTCTTGGTGGTTGATTCACCGAACTAAAGTTTCCAGCGTTTGGTAGTTGCTGTGAGCCTTGAGTGTTTATAATGTTTTGTGCAATCTGCTCTGCTTGAGCTGTAGATGTCTGTCCACCACTAGCAGATTCAATGATCTGTGCTAACAATGGCACTCTTCTAGCTGCCTCACCTTGAAGAACCTCTTGTACCTGTTGAGATTTCAAGAACTCTTCTGCAAGCAACCTAGATCTTACATCAAGTGCATTTGACACACCTGCTTTTCTGAGCGATGTATCATGATCTATAAATCCTGATCTCCAAAGGTTTGCATAAAGATTTAGTTTTCTTTCCTGCTCCTCTGGAGATGTTGGTGTAAGTTGCACCATGTTTACATAGTGACCTCTAATATCATTAGGCCTGATTATTGCATCTAGTGCACCAGCTTCTGTTTTTCCAAATACAGTTACCTTATCTTGAATTACGTTTTCAATAATTTGTAACACAATAGAGTTCCTGTTCTGAAGGCCTCTTTGAGATGCTTCTACATATGGACCAAAGTTCAAAGCTGCTATACCTGCAAGAACTGCAGTGTGATATCCAGATGCAGCACCTTGTGGTCGTTCTCCCCTGACAACAGCAGGTGCAGTATTAGATTCAATAGCTCTGCTCATCATGCTCTGTGCAATCTGTATTGATGCAGGTGGTTCTGCCACTCTGCTCTGCTCAATAGTTACGTTCTGAGGCATAAAGTTTTTAGCACCCGGTGTCTCTTCGTAACCATCCATAACTTGTTCTGTGATACCCGGAGGCCCTCTAAAGTCTCTAGTCGGCCATGCTGAGTTAGCAACAATGTCCATGTACTGTGAAGCCAGCCTAGACTCTGCCCTAAGCATGTCGAAGTTACCATGCAGTATTCCTCTGTATAATCTTTCAGGTTCAGCGTCCTCGGTCATCAAACCTGTGTGAGGCCAATACTGTGTAAATGGCAGAGTCTTGTATCCGTGTCGCCTTGGCTCTAATGCAAATTTGTCATCTGCTACATACGCTACTTGCGTTTTTGTCCAGTATTCAATAAATTCTACTCTTCCTGTCATTGGGCCATCCCAATCAGGAAAGTGTGCAGAAACCCAGTCTGCGTCTACTTCGTAGTAGTGGATTATCCATCTAGGATCTTGTCCATTGTTAAGATCCCAAACACAACTTTTTGGGTTTACTGTTGTAGTAATAACGGGGAATGTAAGATTTCTATTATCAAGAACTTCTTTTACACGTTCTTTATAATCTGCGTCTTGACCATCTGCTGGAGGTTCTGGAAACTCTTGCCACCTGTTTGCAGCAAACTCTGTCTTTTCCCAAGCAACTCCGTACAATGCCATTTGCTTTGCAATCTCTCTTCTAGTTGGAGAGAACTGTTCTAGCATATGGTTTGCACCGATCAAAAACTTTTCAATAAGTTCTGCTCTTGCTTGACCTCTTGCTCCCGGTGATGGCACTGATATATCTAAGAACTGAGGTGTAACGTGTGCTACAAGTGAGTTGACAACACTTTGAGATGTACCAAGTCTAATTAGTGATCCAGTCTCTGGAACATCAAAATCAAACTCACCAAGATAAAATTCTTCAGACTCACTACACAAATCATAGAAATCTCTAAACTTTGATTTACCCTGATTCAGCTTATCCATGATAAGTTCAAGACTAACCAAAGGTTCTTCTATAGGATTTGCTCCCTCTCTTGCTATCTCCTCTTCTGGGTCAGAAGATGTCTGCTGATAGCCACCTTGATATGATACCAATGCTACTCCTTATTGTTCTTTTATCAGGAGCTCAGGTTCTTCGTAGTTTTCCATCTCACGCTTCATCTGTCTCCATCTTTTTATTCTGGATGACTTCTTAGAATAGCTTGAGTTTAGTGGGGTGATTCCAGACTTTGACGTAGGAAAGAATTTTTCTTCATTCATATCTACAGCAGGATCACAGGCCATTAAAGCCAAACATTCTGCATCCACCCAGTCATCATGCCTCCCGGACACAGTATAAAAAGTGTGTCCCCGATTTGCTGTTTCCCTATGTGCAATGTCTTCTAACTGACTTATTAGTTTACCCCAACTCTGTGGAAATGCAACTGTTTCTTTTTCAAGCGACAGTGCATAGTCTAAAAATAATTGATATTTCTTTGCAGGTGTAAAGTTGTATCCAACTACAGGAATAGACTCTTCCATAAGCTCACGATACAGCACGTCTTCTCCTAATTTACCACCTAGACCTGTAGAGTCCATGTAAATCTCTTGTACACCCCATCTAATCGCCTCACGCTTGATAGTTTCTACCTGCAGAGACCAATCTGTTTTTAAAAGTTCTACAGCAAACACAGAAGTTCTGGATTGTCTGTCTTTGATAATCAAAACTGTCGCATCGTTAGTTCTACCTAGGTCAAGACCTGCTACATAGAATCTGTCTTCGTGTGGTCTTGCAAGTTCAATAGAATCTGGTTTTGAGTACGCTGCAGTAACATTCCTAAAAAAGTTACCTGCTCCTTCTGGTTGATGAGCCATGTAAAATCTTTCCCATATGTTTTCTGTAAGAGTTGCCTTTTCTTCTTCTATTTCCATCTTGTCGTCTTCAGTCAGATACGGATTATCAAACGTAGATGCGTGAAATGCCTCTCTTCTGTTTGATGGATTATCTTTTGCCATCTTAAAATTTCTTGCAAACCAGTGCTGTGAGCTTTCTGGAGGTATGCCTTCTACAATAGCCCTGCCCATTCTACCGGGAGAGTTAAGCGTAGGCCTGACCTTGTTCCACGCAGCTTCTTTGATGTCCTGTGATTCAGCCATGTGTAGAAAATCAAGACCTACAGTTTGCAGTCCTTCTGGATTATCGGCAGACTTCAGTTCCCAGAAAACAGATCTTCTCCACTTTCCTGCCATCCATTTGCCGTTTGTGTCTTTAAAATCTAGCCACACGTTTAATTCATCGTGTTTAAATCCACCACCTCTGCCACCTCTTTGATTATCTTTTTTTACTCTTACAAGATTCTCAGGAATAAACTCTTGCATCTCGTTCCACTGCTGTAACATCTGTGCTCTTGTAGGTGCAACTGTCCAGACATGGATAGGTGGTATTAGTCCTGCTTCATTTGCAGTTTGTTTTTTAGTTTCACCGGGAAAGATGACAGGCATGACTGAGGCTTTCCGTATCACAGAGAGGGCTTCATTCAACGCAGAACGTGTTTTACCAGCACGCCTGCCAGCTTGCACAAATTTAATCTTGGCTTCGCTTTCGTGCATATTCTGTTGCCAAGGGTATGGTTTATACATTATAGATCTGGTGCAATAGTTGGTAGATCATCTTCTTCTTTTTTACTGAAATCAGGAAGTCCGTCATCAACAATCAGTTCTGTGTTATCGATGCTGTGCCCTTCAAGTACACCCGGGCCTTCTTTTTGCTGATCAAAGTAATGTTTGATCTCTGGTCTTTCAGATACATTCTCTACGATATCCAGCATTCCTGCCTCTAAAATTAATTTAATCGCAAAGTCAGTACCTGCTTTACCTTGTGCCTTAGCATCCTCTAGGTGCATAAACTGAATCATTGCTGCCTCTTGAGTATAGAGGGTATTTAATTGTGCAGTAGTAAGTCTTGAGTTTCTTTTACTCTGTGGTATTTCTGGATACGCACCTTCTTCTCTGTATTCTTGAAGTGCATCATAAAAATCTTGACACTGCTCAATCTGTTCTTTTAACTCATTGGCATCCCATCCGAACTCATCACACATCTCCCTGAGTGCAGCATTACTAGATCCGTATGTGCCAAGCAGTATATAAACCTTCCTGAGTCTTCTAGGCCACTGTTTCCAAGCAGGCAGTACCTTAAGCACCCTTTTCTCAATAGCAGTAAACCCTGTACCTATTCTGGCAATGATCTCTTGTACATTAACTGGCATTTCGTTTTCTTCTCCCCTCTCTTTTTAAATTAGTCTTTGCAGTAGATACTCTTAAATTAGATCTCTTGTTATTCCTAGGATTGTTATCTTTATGATCTGCGTGCTTACCATCACCTACCTTAAGACCAAGCATTCTTCTTGCAGCATTACGACTGGCTCTTTCCTTTGCTCTATTGGGCCTATTCTTCTTCTCCCACGCTAACTCCTTTTTATAATCTCTTTTTCCATTGGTCATAAATGGCATTAGAGTTCCATCCTCTCAATAAACACCGGAGTATTATCTCCCATGAATGCACCTGTCACATTATAATCAAAGTATTCCATGGCCTCATCGTCACTCATACCTTGATCCGTCAGGATCTCGATACATTTTGATTTATCGTATACTGCCATGAATTTAGAGAATTGTTGACCAATACCTATAAACGCATCATCAAACCCATCAGCTAATAGTATTTCCATATCCGGGTATTCTTCATGTATTTTATTAGATAGTGTCATATTGTAATCTCAACGCTCTGAGAGGTATACATATATATAATACATACCCCCATACGTCTATCGGCGTATTATTGCCAGTCAATAAAAATTATGCAATAGCCAATTATATATTATTGACAAGTCAATTATAACATATATTGTTTAATATGTCAAGATGAGAGAGAGAAAGAAAGCTATTGACAATATAATATATTTATGATAGAATTAGATCATTATCTAATTAATAATTAATATTATTAATATTATTAATATATTAAATATAATAAATTATATAAATAATACTTGACAATATTAAAAAGATTTGATAAGATAATAAAAGAGATTAATAAAGTAACTTAATCAAATAGTTAAGGAACTCTTTAAAGAAAAGCTAGTATAAGCACTGCAAAGCAGATAATTACTAAAAGATACTTGACAAGTGAGAGAGAGAGTGATATACTTAATCTTAAGAAAATAAATAAAATTAAATAAATAGCCAAACATAAATGGCACGAGTGGAGTTGAGAACATGGTAACTACATTTACCAAGTATCCTAAGCAACACTGCAAGGTATCAGGTCGTGAGCAAAACGTATCTAGATGCCAAAGTAGAGGACATCAGCAATGTATTCCTACTGCTAATGATCACTTAAGAGTAACTGAGTATAACTTTCACGCTTTGAGTAGCGTGTCAGATATGCCAACTAAAAGACAACAGAAGACGAATAAGACTAAGGGCATTGGTGGTGCAATGGCTAAGGATTGGCTACCTGTTAAAGCCCCTAAGAAGAAGTTCCCTAGAACTAGGGACAATCAAAGATTTACTTACTATATGTAGTATTGACTTGAGAGAGAGAGTGTGGTAGTATATAATTAAATAGTTAGATAAGCCTACTAACAATAAATAAACAGGCACTATATAAAGTGATTGGTCAATAGCAATTGCAGACATAAACTACAAGATAGGATATGTTTTTCAGAAATGAATATTGATCAATTACAGAGAGTGAGATCGGTTGCATCATAGGGAACGGAAAGGTTCTAGAACAATAGTCATGCCTCGATACAATCGATGCTCTGCAGTCGGTCACACTCTCACACATAACAACAATGAAAGGATAAGTTATGAACATAAAAGAAAAAGCTAAGATCATACAAGAAACGTATAGCGATCTATACTTTCTTAGAGGATTACATATCAAGATCAATCTTGATAGCCTAACTGATCTTACATGGAGAAATGAGAAAAGTTGGAGAGGTTGGTTATCTAATTCTGGTAGGAAATACGGCAAGATATGGACTCTAAATTTTGCTAGTAAGTATTGGGCAGTCAAGCAGTTAGCAAGTGCAGTAACAACACGCACACCAAGTCTAAAAGATATACACGTCTTGAGAGATGATTATGTTATGGCACACCAAACAGCAACAGAATTTGGTAAAGCCAAACTAAAAAGAAGAATGAAACACTTAGATAAAATATTGCAGATAGAGTTTACAGACTTTCTGCCAGAAAGAGAGGATTAAAATGAAAGATTATTTAAAATGTACAAACGATAATGTTCAAGAATATATAGATGTAATATATTCAGTTATGCACGATGAAGATGAAATTGAAAAACTAAGAGAAAATTCTTTATCATCTGAAAATTTTAGAGAGTGGAAAAAATTAACACATGAGAACAGAAAACTTTTTCAAATAATTCAATTGTTAAAGGAATACGCAATAATAAGTTCTATTGAATAAGGAGTAAAAATGAAAGAAGTAAAAAGCGACGTAGAATTTATATCTGCTGTAAGACGTCTAAATTTTATAGAAAATCTTTTTATTGATAATAGAATCCGTTTAACAAAACAAGTGGATAAATTACATGAAAGTAACAGTTCTAATTACAACTCAATAGTAATTAATGATATTAAAAACACTATCAAAAGAATTGAAAAATATAATAAAGATTTATATTTAGCAAATTTAAAAAAGAATTATCAAATAAATAAAGATAATATTTTATAAACAAGAAAGGAGAAAAAATGAAAGAGTATGAGATTGAGATACACGTTACAACAAGAAAAAAAGTAACGATAAAGGCTCACACAGAGGTACAAGCAATCACAACTGCTGAAGTAGATGTTGCTGAAATGCTGATGCAAGATGAAGAGTCAGGCAGAAATAAATATGTAGGTGCTGAAGTAATGACACCTCTACAAACTGAACTAGAATGGGAGCAAGAATGATTAAATGTAAATATTGTAATCGTAAATTTATAACGATAGATGAATTAAATATTTGTCATTATTGTTATGTAAATGTTTATAGCAAGGAGCAAGAATGATTGAAACTAATACTTGTGATAAATGCAAAATTGTAGAACCTGTAATTGATTTGGTTTGGGATACTGATGATGAATGGTGGGATAGTAAATGGGCAAAGCAAAATAATCATGTCGCATTATGCGAGGAATGTTTTTACGATAAGGAGCAAGAATGAAAAAATATTGGGTTGAAGAATGGTCGCAAGATACAAGACGCTTTGAGATTGTATCTAATCATGTGTTAGATGCTGACATTTTAGAGTCAACTTACTTTCATGGAGCAGGGTCGTATGATGAGAAAGCAGATGCTGAAGACATCACAGAGGAAGTAATAGAAGAAATGAAAAGAATGGATTACAAAACAATTCCAAGCGATTTAAAAGTTACTGTGAAATTTACAGGCACAGAATATGGTGATGACAGCCAGACTTGTAGTGGTGAATTTGCATAAAGAAAGGAGCAAGAATGATTTGGTACAAGATAAATGAACGCAATGGTAATTATGAGTACACTCATAGATACTTTATGGAAGGAGATATTGAAGAGTATGAAGGCACGAGAAAACAAGATGAGGTTCTTTTAAAGAATTTTTATGGAGAAGAGTCAGTTAAATATAGTGAGGCTGATAGAGCATGGTGGTTACATGGAGAATGTTTGGTAAGTGTATATGGAGTTGCAGAGTATGATGATGATGCACAAGCGTTACACAGAATTTTAAATAAAAAATTAAACGGATTACTATAGAAAGGAGTAAAGATGTACGGAGTTGAGAACGCATACTTCAAGTCTTATGAAACTGACAAGTTCATAGATGAAGTATTGAAAGAGCAGAGTCCAATAGACAAGCTCAATCAAGCAAACGCACAGCAGTTCAACAGAATTATGACTGAAATAGCTGCTGAAAAATTAACATAACAATAGAAAGGAAAAGAAATGAAAATAAAGTTTAGCGTTGACGATTGGCACGGCTTTGAGATTGACGGGGTACAATATGATTTAAACTTGTACGCTGACCAAGATACATCTATTCAAGCAACTATTTATAGATGCACAAAGGATGAAAATGGCACATGGTCAACTGAAACTGGTGCAGAAAATAACATTTTGGAATGTTCATCAGAAATTGAAATAGAAATAGTACAAGATCGGCCCGATACACCGGACATAGATAGTATCGCAGAAAGAAACTATGAGAACAGGAGAACATAATGCCTGAATACGAATTTGAAATCAATGTAACTAAAAGAAAAAAAATAACTGTTGAAGAAGAAATCCCTGAAGATGCAATAGAGAAAGTAGCTTCAATGTTAGATGATATGAAAGCTGAGGTTAGAAATTTAGTTGATGCAGATATTCATAATTACAGAGAGATAAGGAGAAGATAATGGATAAACACAAAGAAAGCGACTTAGACGAGTACGTTAGAAGCCTCATAGCAGATGAGATAATAGATAATTACAAAGGTAAATGGGCATACGCAACCACTGACTCACTGATTGAAGAATTAGAAATCGTTTACAGAGAGGGCATCAAAGGGTTGAAGAATATGGACTACGAAGAGATTAAAAGAGAACTTGAAGATCAGAAAGGAGACCATAATGAGTAGAGTATTAACAGATAAAGAATGTCAGTATTTAGCCGAGATTGGAAAGAAAATACGCTTGGCTTTGGAATGCGACATAAATGGTACAGGGCTACCTTGTAGAACTGATAGACTTGCAAGTGTAAAACTAATGAGGGAATACCTAGCAATTCATGATTATGAGCTAAATGAGAATATTTAATTGACAGATAATTAGAAATATGTATAATGAGAGAGTGAGAGAGATTAACTAGCCTAAGGAAAGGAGGTTATATGAGAGTTGATTTTACTGAGATGGCTATCATCACAGGTCAGAAAGAATTAAATGATCTGATGGCTGAACAAAAAAGACAACGCAGTTGCAATCACTCCTATCAAATGTCAATACATGACTTACAGATATTTGTCTGTACCAAGTGTGATGACATGGTAGAAGTTGATGCACATAAAAACGATAACAGATAGAAAAGGAGTAAAAATGTTATTAGTAGAAATAATAAAACTGTACACAGATGAAATTGAAAGAGATGAAATATTTAGTCGGGAGTATCGCATAGTTGAGGACTTAAATTCTCATACTAACTGGGAAAAAGATCCCGATCATTATAACGTTCAATGGAAAAAGAATGGTGGAGTTTGTTTTGAAGTTGAGGTGTTATTTGATTATTGCTGGATAGAGGAAAGCCATGATCCCTCACATGACAGAGGAGAGTGGCACCTATACAAAGGCGATTACAATTATAAATACGCACTACAGAGATTCAGGAAAGGTGACAATATCGATTGGTACTTTGATTCACCCACAGAAAAAGAGATTGTTGCGATTAGTGGAATATGGGGTTGGTATGAAGAAGATGAGAAAGCACACAAACACTTACTAAAAAAGACGGGCAATATCTTTGGTAACTATGAACCATTCCATATCCACAGACAAAAGTACAAGGGTAAAGAATACACTGACGCTCAGATAGCGTTTGCTAAACAAATACAGGAGAGAAAGTAATGAAAGAAATAGAAAAGATGACTAACGAAGAACTTGCTAGTCTACACGCAGAGCTTGTCGAGGCAAAGCGTGAGATAGAAGGTAAGTTAAATCCTATCAAGGTAGCATTGCTACGCAGGATGGATGAGACTGGTGGAGATGCTCTGCCAGTTGAAGGGTTCAATGTGTCAAGGAAGATGACTTGGCAGTATGACCCTAAGAGTTTGATGGCTGCTCTCTACGGAGAGGTCAGGCTTATCTCTGATGAAGAGTTGGCCAAGCTAATCAAACAGATACCACCAATGATGAAAGTTGATGGTACAACTGCAAGGTCTTTGATTAGTAAGTATGGGCTTGGATCTAAAGTCCATGAAGCAATAGAAAAAAATAGGGATGGCAAGTCAGTCATTCTAAAAGTTGAAAGGAGTGATCAATGAATGATCCAAAGGCGTTAATGATGTGGGGAGAGATGGCAAGTCATAGTGGGCTTGCAAAGAACATGAATGCTTACCAAGCAGGCATGATAATACAGGCAGGTTCTGAGCTAGGCTATGGGCCTGCAGCTTCTCTGAACTGCTTTTACATAGTCGGTCACAAGGTTACACCACTAGGTCAGACCATGGCTGCTATGATCAAGAAGTCAGGCAAGTACACATACAAGGTGCTCAGGAGCAATGATGAGCTTGCTGAGATTACCTTCATGGAGAAAGATGGAGACAGCTTTCAGGAGCTTGGCACTGTGTCATTCGGTAAGAAAGATGCAGCAATGGCAGGTCTAGGTGGAGATGCTTGGAGAAAATACCCAAGCAATATGTTCTTCTGGAGATGCCTATCCAAAGGTGCTAGGATGTTCTGTGCTGATGCAATGATGGGCATGATATACACACCTGAAGAACTAGCAGACCAACTGCCTCAAGGTGTAGAGGTAAGTATCGATGAAGATACAGGCGATCAAGTGATTGTTGATACTAGAGACAATGTAGTTCCACCTGCACCTCAGATACCTGAGACTGCAAGTGAAGACTTCTCGCAACAGGACAATCATATGCAGGCAATGAGTCAGCCCTCATACCCTAGTAAACCTAAGAGCAATGCAGAATTGATATCTGAGGTTACTGATCAGAACGATTCCAACTACGGAGAGGATGTGTTCCTGCATGGCAAACACAAAGATAAAACTGTTGCTGAGGTTGAAGCAAGTATAAAAGATCAGTCTTACTTTACAGGATTCTTGAAAGGTAAGCTGGAAACAAATGACCTTGCACCATACACTGCGAGTGTAGTGGCTGCAGTCTTAGAAAGGATAGATGGTAATGAATAAAGGTAAAATTAAAAATGTTTGGTATCTTGATGCCAATGGACAAAAGAAAAATTATAATAGAACAGGGATCAATGTGAAGCATGCTTTTAACTTTAGGCAACTAGAAGCAGATGTAAATACAATCAAGAGAATGATGCAAGATAAAGGCTATCTGCCAAGTTGGGCTACAGATGAACAAGGTCCGGGTTTTAGTAGAGACCAAGTGATAGATATGGTGCTTGAAAATGCTGTACATGGGATGAATAAAAACAATGACATAGTAGATGCAATAGAAGATGCGATTTACAAAGATGTTGAGGATGAACTGAACAGGCTATGGTATCAAGATATTTCTGATTCTTTAAAACAAATCGCAGCAAATACAAAAGCAATAGGAGAGGAGTTGCAACTTGGCAAATAAAACAACCAAAAGTAAGATCTGCCCTGAATGTGGTGCAGGTAATACTTACACCAAAGTAAGTGGAGTTGTGGTTTGTAGGACTTGTGGATGGCAATCAGAAGAGGGTGCAATGCTAAAGATGAAAGGCCCTGCACCTGCTGGACCATCAAGAATGAGCAAGTGGTTTCAAGAATTGACTAACACTAGCTTCGTAAACCTAAACTCTTTCAAGAGTATCAATGCTACTTTTGAATTTATATCTGACATAGAGAGAGACTATGCAGGCATAAAGATAGAACAAGAGATTGTGAAGTGGAGAGAGTGGCATGAAGACAATAACAAAACACCAAAGACTTGGAGAACATCTCTGAGGACTTGGCTAAACAAATCAAAGGAAGGACCGGTAAGAAATGGCAGCAGAAAAAATGAAGCCAATAGCAGAATCACTGCAGGCAAGCCAAGAGATGAAGACCCGTTTGCAGACCTTTGAGTATAAAGATAGTTCTAAGATGAGTACATCTGAGGCTATCAAGTATGAAATAGGATACGTTGAAGCCAAGTTAGGTAGGGCACTTACAAGTGCTGAATCTGACACTATGGCTGTTGCTGTAAAAAAAGAAAGAAGGGGAGTAGAGTGCATACATTGTGACGATATGGGGTGGCTTGGTACAGATGTAGGCACTGACCACCCTGAGTTCGGTAAATATAAAAAGTGCAACAAATGTCCAGTCGTTGATGACTCTAACACTGTAAACACTATGCTAAGAGTAGCAGGATTACCTCCAAGGCCTATGAAATTAGCAGAGTTTATGGCAAGTAGACAACCAAACTTAAATGCTGAGAATCAAGCAAGGAAAGCCAAAGATGAGGTTACTCGGTGGGTTTCCAGTGGTTCTCCTTTGCTAGTGGCTATTACAGGCCCTACAGGGTGTGGTAAATCACATCTTGCACAGGGTGCTGCAGTTCTATTAGCAGAGACAGGCAAGAATGTTTGGTACTTGCCCGGTGCAGAGTTTTCACAACAGGCGAGGGGAGATCAGGTAAATACCTTTAAAGATAGAGTCATGAACATTCCGTATCTTGTTCTTGACGAGGCTTATGTAAGCTATGATCCTTCAGGGTACATACAGGCAACTGTATCTGAGATACTGTCATATAGATATGATAGGCAACTTCCCTCATTGTTGCTTGGTAATATCATGGATGAAAAGGGTAAGACCAACGAAGAGAAACTATCCAATGTTATCGGCCAACGCTTGACATCAAGACTACTTAGCAAAGATAATGGGATACTACTTTCAATGTGGAAGTGTAAAGATGTCAGAAGACAAAACTAAAAAGCACATACACAAATTCATTTACCCACCACCCAACGGACCAGAATCAATAGGCAAGTGCAAATGTGGAGAGAAGAAACTTGGTTACAACAGTATGGATGGAAGGGGTAGTAGCGTATGGAGAAAAAGAAATGGATAGATCAGTTTGGAAGAACTGGGAACGAAAAGTTGCTGAGTGGTTTGGTGGAGATGCAGTGAATGCTAAACGCATACCTGTAACCGGTAGGCAGTCAGGAGATGTACCTGACGTAGAAACAATTAAGTTTGCCATAGAGGTAAAAGCAGGCAAGGTTGTCAGTTCCAGAACATTAAAAGCAGTAGATCAGGCCAAGAAAGCTGCTGTAGCCACTAATAAGATACCAGTGGTAGTGCAGGTGCATAAAGTCAATAAAAACGTGGCTGTGCCTCTTGTAACGCTTGATTTGGCTACTTTCTTAAAACTTACAGAGGGTATTAGAAAAGAAGAGATGAGGATCAAAAAAAGTCTTGACTCAACTAAAGAGCTAGGCATTTAATTCCAAACTGGCATTCTAAACTGGGAAATTTTGGGAAACTGTCCTTAACTTGTATGGACAAT
>TARA_R100000773_G_scaffold24920_1_pt1 | contig 14019 bp, 14 predicted proteins | sample TARA_R100000773 | Tara Oceans TARA_R100000773 (sample SAMEA2623365) | marine metagenome | biome: marine biome (ENVO:00000447); feature: surface water layer (ENVO:00002042); material: "saline water (ENVO:00002010), including plankton (ENVO:xxxxxxxx)" | depth 5 m | reverse complement strand
ACTAACGTTAAGCCTGCAACAATTGCTATAGCGTCATTTATGTAGCCGACAAGCACACTGCCTACAAAAGTTACATTAATAGCGTTTTGCAAATATGCTTTTAGCTCATTCATCTTCGTTTGTTATCCACCCTTCGTCAATCATGTACTTTTCGTCTCTAACAGTAACGCTCTCAGGTAATATAAGGCCAAACGGGAAATGCTGTGTTTGATGAATAATACCTGACAATGCAAAACGCTCGTCAATTGACAGCTCAGGAAATACTGCAATCAAACGCTCTAGCGTACAGCTAGGGTGTACTTGAATAATGTAGTCTGTTTGCACTAATAAGGCTGCATCTTCTGGACGTTTAGGGTGTGTTATATGCGCAAACAGCGTGTTGTGCAGCTCGTCATCGCTTTGTATATATGGTGGGCGTGTTATGTTGTACAGCTCACGCGAAATAATAACTGCACGCTCTACGCTTGTTAATAAGCCTTCAGCATTTACTAGAATCCATTGTTGCATTAGTACGTAGAGTAAAAATTGTTGATGTCGTCGCTTATGTCGTCAGCGTCATCTGCTAGTGTAGATCGTGACCAAACTACAACCTCTTGCGTAACGCCTCGATGTGGTCCTGCCTGGTTGTCAGCTCTTGCACCTATACGAAACTGCGTCGTTGCGTTGTTAGGTGCTGAAATGACTGAAGTACCTGCTGTTGTTGTACCGTCAAATTCTGCCTCGTGCGTGCTATTTACACTACGTCCGACAATTATCGCTTGCGTGCCACTAGATATAGCACTGCCACTGTCAGCAGTTGCCATGCTACCATTACTATACCTATGCTGCCATCGCAAATTGTCATTGCTTGCTGTTAGCTGCACCTGAAAAACTTGCACACTTGTACCTCTGCCCCAGTGACTAACCATATTATTACCGTTGTCTAGGTCTGTTACGCTTCCTACCCACGCAACAATTAACTCGTTAATGTTGCTGTTTAAATCTACAGTGCCTGCCTTTGATAAACTGTCATTTGATCCGTCAAATTGAACTGCTGGTTTACTGTTTAAAGTTATTACGCTGCCTGCGCTGCATATTTTTGGTTGTGATGCGCTGCTTACTTGTGTTACGTTATTACTACCTACCTGGTCAAACCACGTGGACACAAAACCGTCTCCGTTACCGCAAAATGTCTCTATGGCTGCCGTGTCAAGATTGCCGTCTGCATCAAAACCTATATTCTGTGATCCTGCTGGTGACGTTCTGCGCACTGTTATACAGTCACCTGTGTAGTCGTTACGAAGCTTTCTTAATGAATAAGCAGCTGTTGCGCCTGTGTACTCATCTAACAGCTTGTCGTCCGCCACTTCACTGTATGTAATTACAAACGTGTAAGAACCGTGATCGTCTACTTTGTTAGTGTAGTCATTTATTTTTTGTATAGCCATTTGCAACGTTGCGTTTGTGACAGGCTGCAATGCGCTAGGTGACGACCAACCTGCTGTGCTAGGTTCTGCAAGTCCTGTCGTGTTCACGTAAATTTTGCGTACAATGTTGCTACCCGTTGCAGGCGTTTGGCCTTGATCGTCTAAAAATCTGCCTTGTCCTAAGTTGCTTACAGTTAAATAAAGTTCTTTTGTTTCTGTGCCAATAATTGACGTAAAGTCCAATGCAAAATTTGTAGTTGCTTCTGCATTATAACCTCGCATAATGTTAATTGGCTTGACAACACCTTGTGTAGTATCGCCAGGGGGAGGATCAGGCAAACGTGTACCGCTTTGCTCCTCTGTTGTTACACTAATCACGTTGCGCCCAATTTGACGTAGCGTGAGTTCCATCTCTGCTTGTGTGCTACTTAACTGCCAATTTAACGCAGTAAAAAAATCGCCTGTATCACTGTCTTTGTAACGTGCAAATGGCTTGCCAGGCGTTGCGCTACTACCGCGTAAAACGATGCTGCCGCGTTGTACGTTGCGCGAACGCTGGTGAGCTGCAAGCACTTCCGTAACTGCAAGTTTGTTTATTGGAGTTGTGGTGTTGCTAGCTTGGTTAACCCAGTTATTTGTCGGCTCAAATACACCTGTTGCCGTCTCTACTAAAATTGCGCCTGCTGTTGTACCTAAAGCACCTACTTGTGTTGTGCCCATGTTTATTTCACCTCTACCTGTCGTTGACTTTGCTACGTAGTCAAAATCTTCTAAATTTTGCAGTCTGTCATCGCTGTACTTTTGCAACTGTAGACTTATAATTTCTATGTCTAAAGCAGCTTCCAATGTGCTTGACTGTGCACCTTGTACGTCATAGGCGCGTAACGTCGGCATAAGTTCTAGACCAGTTTTTGCTGTTTGTGGTGGTGCAAATGGGAAGTCAAACGTTACAACTCTGTTGCTATCTGTGTTTGTGTCGTAGTTGCTGTCTTCTCGCGGGTCTGGTTTTTTGTGTAATGGAAAGAACGTGCCATCGCTGTAAGTAGGGCTGTGTGTCCGTATCTCTGCAAAATCTATGTTGTCAAAAGTCAACATCTGTACAACATTAGCACTTGCTGTTACGTCCGCGCTAAGTGTATTGTGGTAAAAATGTCCAGTACCTGTCGGATCGTATTTAATACGTAGTGCAAGAATTAATCTACCTAATCTTTCAACGTCAGGTAAGCTTAGGGCTGTGTTAATAACACGGAAACGAATACGACATATGTACAAGTCACCTGGTGCTGTGTCAATACCTTCAAATGGGAAGTCACTTATTGTAAACTGCGTACCGTTTGGCTCGTATGTTTCAAACAAAAGTGTCGATCTGTCGCGCGTGTCACGTGTTAACCTAACTTCATTAAGCTGTGGTGTGTAGCTGTGTACCCACTCTGCACCTTTTTGCCGAATGTTGTTTGTTGTGTCTACCTGGTATTCGTAGGTGCTTACAATTTGTGACGTTACGTATGTGTCAGCGTATGTAAGTGCGTAACCGTTTACAACCTCGTCAGACAATGCAACAGGCACAAACGTCCATGCGTTACCGTAGTAATACATACGCAGCTGCAAAGTCAAGCAAAGACTTTCTAACAATTCTAGACAGCTTGGGAAAACTGTTTGACCTGTATCGTCAAAACGTTTAAAGCTACTAGTGTGTATGCGCATGCGGCGCGTATTCTCGTGATCAGTGCCGCCAGGATGACTTAACAACGTCATAACCATGTCGTCAGTTGAATACACATCGTCTGCTATCTCTATTCTGTTTGCGCTTGTATTCTGTGCGTCTAAGTATTCATACAGCAACCATTTTTGCTGAATGTTATTGAGTATGTCGTCAAGGACAATTTGATGACCTGTGTACGCTGTACCGTTGTTGTTGTAGTCAACGTTGCGCAATAACGACAAACCGTCTGTTGCTACAATACGCAGCTTTTGCGTGCTGCTACTTTCTAATAAGTCAACTTGCTCTACTAGTATTGTGCCAACCCAAATGCGCGCTGTATCGCGCAACACTTCTAACAAGTAGTCGCCGTCTTGTGCTGCAAGTAGGTTTGTTATAAGTTGCGAAAGTGCAACATCACCTGACGACCAGCAAGTTTCTACTTCGCAGCGCGAATGCACAATGCCTGGTACAAGTATAGTGTCGTCTGTGTTTTCGTAAATAATGTTCACGCCTGACGCTCCTACACTGAACTCGCGATCGCTGTCAGTGCCTGACGTAGTGCGTATGATGCGCACTTCGTAGTCTTCATTGTTTACGCTTTTAGCGTTGCCTTTTGCATATAGAAAACTGCTCATGCGTATCTGTTGCGGCTTATGCCTGTTCTTGCGTTAGACAAAAAGATGTCGTTGCCGCTTATGCGACCAAACACTTCTACCTGGTTGCCGCCCATCATGTCGCGTAGCTTGCTTAATGGTGCAACGACTTCAGGATCAATGGCTGCGTTTCTGTTATCTCCTATTAGTGCCATTGTAGGACCAAACGCCATGCCGCCCTTTGCTAATGCTGGTAATGCAATGCTGTTTACTACGCCTATGCCTGCCGCTAATAGTCCAGCCATAACTATTGGAAAAGCTGGTCCAGCCCCTGCGCTAGCTTCTGCTGCGTTTTGTATGACTTTCGCTTTTGCTGCTGTCAAAAATGCTACAACAACTTGCTTGGCGACCATGACGACTGCATCGCCAAAACTCATAGTTTGCTGTATTGCTGTTTGTATGCCGTCTGTGAAACTTGTAATAAGTGCTTGCAATTCTCTGTTTATCTCAACAATTGCAGGTGGCACAGAAATTTCATCCAACTCACTAAGCAAATCAAAAATTGTTTGTTTAGCTTCTACAGCTTTTACTGCGACCTCATCCAAGCGACTTAACAAGTCAAAGACATCTTCCTCTGCGTCCTTTGCCGTGTCACCTAAATCTTTATTAGCCTCGGCTGAATTTTGCATCGGCACAATGCTGTCTTTCTGTGCCTTGTTCATGTCACGCACAGTCAACACTAAACCTTCAATGCGATCATCTAAGAAAGATATTTGCTCTGCATACTTAGTTGCGCTGCCTCGTGCAATTTGTTTGTCGAATTTGTCACCTAGCGCACCTGCTGCCTGTGCTGCCATTTCCGCACGTTGAGCTGCACGCAAAGTATTGCGTTCTCGTTCAAGCTCACGCACTTGTTCTTTAACGTGATTTATTTGTGCTTGTTTGTCCAGACTTGCAAGCGAACGTATAAACTTGTCGTTTTCAACTTTTGCATCACTAGTTCTGTTGCGTAACAAAACAACAGCTGCAGTAAGTGCAGCAATACCTGCAACAATAATACCTGCTGGGTTAGCTAACATTACAACGTTTAAAGAGGCAAAAACCCCACGTAATGCTGTGACTTGCGCAATTATTTGTGGCAAAAAAACTAGCAATGGTCCAATACCTGCAATTAGCAAACCTATCTCTAAAGTCATTTGCTTAGTCGCACCTGATGTTGCTGCAAAACGTTGTGCAAGCTTTGTAACGCCATCTAAAACTTTTGTAACTGCTGGCAGAAGTGTTTGTCCTAATTCCGCACCAGCTAGTTTTAAATTGTCTAAGGCTGTACTAAATTTACCTGATGCTGTTTTACTTAGTCTGTCCATTGCGCCTTCAGCAAAGCCGCCATCTTCGGCAAAACTGCGCAATGTGTCATTAAACTGTTGAACTGATACTGCACCTGCGCCTAGCTCTGACGGCAGTAAACCAGTAGCATCAGACAATGCTTTAAATATAGGTATGCCGCGTTCTGCTAACTGGTTAAGGTTCTCAAGCTCTACTTTGCCTTTTGCATTGACTTTTGCAAAAATTGCTGCAATCTCCTCTATGCTGCTGCCACTAGTTGCTGCAATGTCGCCTAAAAACTGCAGCTGATTATTAACCTCACTTATAGCTGTGCCGCTTGCAATAAGTTGTCGCGCAGCGTTTCCGACTTGCTCTAATTGGAAAGGTGTTTTTGCTGTAAAATCATTTAACTGCGCAACCATCATAGCAGCGTTTTGTGCGCCACCAGTAAGACTCACAAAACTTGTTTCTAGTACTTGCAAATCCGCAGCACTTTTTACGGCAGCCGCACCAATACCCACAAGAGGTAAAGTAATGCTGCGCGTCATGCTTGTGCCTAGATTTTTAAAGTTGCTTGTCATGCTGCGCATGTTGCGCTGCACTTTGCCTAGCTTTTTATTAAGATCGCGCGTATCTGCGCCAACTCTTACTATAAGGTCTCCAAGTTTAGCCATTTGTTGCTAGTGCTTTAAGTTGATTCCAGCCGTGCGACGGATTGTTTTTTTGTTCTGTCTTTGCTTCCCACGGAAACGACGCTAAGTCTTTAGGTTTAATGTTGTGACCTTTTTTAGTATGTACATTAAGCAACAACGCGGTTTGCCATCGCGTACATTCCCACAAGTCACGATGTTGCGTCTCTTGCTGTTTGTAGCGACCACGCACCGCGTTGCCGAATTGCCTAAAAGTAAAGTCGTATAGAGCGTCAGGAGTAAGGCCAAGTAGCCCTAACCCTAACTGCTCTATTTCGTCCCATTCAAGTGGGCTGTCGTCTTTGCCTTCTGTGTTTTTTTTTCACCTGGTGACATAGACTGCTCAATTACTTTCATTACATCCTGCAAGTCTGCAACATCAATAAGACCTAAAAAGTCATCCACAGACAACTTAAACTCCATGCCTTGCTTACGGCATCCTTCCTGTACAAAGTAGTACAACAGCTCAGGCATCTTAGTTACGTCCTCGCTGTCTAACGTTGCTACTTTGTTGCCTGTTTCATTCTCAAAGTTGCGCCAAGCACGCATGCTTGCACGCACAGGAAAAGTTTGGTTGTCTAGTGTTATTGTCATTTATCAGCTGTGGTCTTGGAATGTAATTGCGCTTACGCACTCCATAGTGCAAGTGTACGAAGCGTTGTCCTCTGTGCCTGCGCTCAACTCTAGCGAAGTGATGAATGCCTCAAAAACAATTTCCTTGTCGCCTGCTACTTCGGTGCCGCCTGTAAAATCAAACGAGCATACTTTAACATCTTGCTTATTACCTGCAAGAAAATCTACCATAAGCTCATCGTACCCGTTTGTTGCGTCACCTGCGTAAAACGCTGTAAAATTTACAGTCAAAGTTTTTAAGCCTGGCAACAGGGCGCGAAAGCCTCCGTTGTTTTTGCTAGTCGTGTCCCGTGTTTCTGTTGACACGTTAACACTTAAATCTGTTACGTGATCGGCGACGACAACGCTTGTGCCGTCTGTTTCAAACATCACAGTGTACTGTGAGCCGTTAAAAATACCTGTTGTGGCCATTGTGTTTAGTTGTTAGATGGTTTTTTTCTGTCTGCAATAATGAGATTAATAAGCACGTCTAGGTAACCAAAAATTTGATTGTCCTTTTCTGTAGGCGTAAGGTTAACGACTAGCTTAATAAATGCAAGCAAGCCAAGTGTCAGCTCTCCCCAGTTCTGCGTTATAAATGCTAATGTGTCCATTATCGTGTTATTCTAAAGGTGTAGTCTTGCACTGCAATATACGTTTTGCGATCAGGACTTACCTCGGTTATTTCGTTTGTGTAATTAATGCTTTGCACTGTAATTGTGCCAGCTGTTGCATCAGTAACTGTAACGCCTTGACGATCAAGTGCAGCTCGCACTTTGTCGGCTAAGTCATTAACTAGGCTGTATGTTGGCTGTACACTAAACAGCTCACACCGTGCTTCGTCCACAGGCGTGCTTTTTTTTGTATCGCTTGGCGTGTTGCTCACTACTGAGTAAACAATGTAAGGCATAGCTGCACCTTCTGGTGCTAGCTCAGGATATATACGGCCTGAGACTAACGATTGCACTGCGCTGTCGTTGCGTAAGATGTTATATATAGCTAGCCCTACTTTCATTTCATAAATCTTTCGTATTCCTTACGCAACAAACGCACTAGCAATTTACGGCTGCGTGACTGCGTTGCGCGTTTGCTTCTGTCAAATACGCCTGTGTTTACTGTTGTCTTTTTTATGCCAAAGCTGTCTCCGCCCTCTACAATGTGCGCAAACCAACCATCCGCATTTTTACGTGTCTTGCGTCGTCCGATTGTGTTTGTCCTAGGACCACCAATAACTTTTGTGCGTGACTTGTCAGGCTGCCAAATGCCTATGCTGCGCCGTAACTGTCCACGTTTAACTAGTATGTCTGAGCCGTTTTTGCGCTGCACTAAGATGTCGCGTGCAAAGTCTTTTACATTGCTTTGCGCGGACGCTGTGTAAACGCTTGCTACGCGCTCGTTAATGTTTACCAGGTTAGCAAAGTCTTTTTCGCTCCAGTCTGCCAAACGCTCAAGCTTGCGCAAAACCTTGTCCATATTTTTTATCTCTACGGACATTACTCACTAACTACGCGCTCGCTTATAAAGTGCAGCATGTCTAAACGGCCTATCTCTTGCACTGCCAAAATGTTGTACAATTCCGTGCCGTGCTTGATGCGGTACTTAGGCGTTACTTGCCTTGTTATTGTAGATGACCGCACGCGCCACGTTACGCGGTTAATGCTTGTCTCTTGCTCTTGTATAATACTGCTACGTGCTGCCTTGTTGTCAAGTGCAGCCCACACTGTTGTGTACGTAGTAAATGCGTCTGCCTGGTCTGCTTCGCCGTATGCGTTTGTAGTTGGCGATGCAGCTGGTGCTTCTATCTCTATGCGACGATCTAAAAAACCTATGTTCATTGCCGAAAGTCTATGATGCGCTCGCTGTTAAGCAAACTGTGAACACTCATAGGCACAGTTGTAGCGTTTGCGCCTGTAATAACTGCACGTCTGTTTTCGTAAAAATGTGCAACAAGCAACTTTGTAGCCATAACAATGGCAGCACTTGGCGTTGCGCCTGCAAGTGCTTCTATGCGTACTGGCGATGCGTTGTATTCTTCTAGGTCTGGCGTGTCGTGAAAACTTATGCGCGTTGTGTTGTCTGTTAATGACTCAAAGTAATATTTACTTGCGTCAAGCGTTTGTGTCGTGCCTGTAGTGTCGTCATACTTTACCGCATCCACGCGCGTTACAGGGCCAAATGCCAATGATGCTGTACGAAATTTTTCTATGTGAAATACTGTCGAAGCGCCTGTCGCAAAATGTCTATTCGTGTAATCGCTTATGTGCGTCACCGCAGCATTAAGCAATGCCGTGATCGTGGTATCCTCGTCGCTGTGGTCTACACGTAAAAATGACTTCATATCGACAAGCGATACAACATCTGTGCCTGTTGTGTATGCGGGCTTTGTTATGATCATGGCAAGTAAAAAAAAGGAAGCCCAGCCGTATTGCCAGGCTTCCAAGTGTAAGTGTTAGGCTTGTGCCTTAAAGTCTTTAGTGTATGCAATTGCACTTGCTTGGCGCACATCACAGTCGTAAAAACGATTAATGTGCAAAGCAATTTGCGCTGTGCCTGCATTGCTAAATGGGTCAACTAGCAAGTCAACACCTCCAAAGTATGCCAATACTAAGCCAAGCTGAAAGTCGCCAAAGGCCAAAGTGCCAAGACCATCACCGCCAGCGTCTGCGTCAACAAGTTGTGGCGTGAAAAATGATGGATAACCGTCGATGCTGTTATCCTCAACCATTGCACGCACAGAGGCAACAGCTGTAGCACTCTTAAGGTGCAACATACCTGTAGGACCAGCTACATACACACAACGCGACAAGTCACCTCCTGCCTCAAGTACAGCCTTTTGCATGTTAAACACGTCAGCTGCTGTAAGAGCAGCATCTCCTTTATCTACGATTGTGCCTGCGCTCGCAGCGACTTTAGCAAAGACTGCCTTGTCAACAGTCTCGTTGATGCCTGCTGCCAACTCGCGGCTAATCATTGCATCAACTTGTGCACCGCCTTGCATAATTAACTGCTTGCTGTACTTGGTGTTTGCTGCCACGCGGATAGGTGTCAACGTTACCTCGTCTAGCTCGAGACCAGAAGCAGCATCTGCACTTACTTCTGTTTCTTCTGTACCAGCAGCTTTTGCGCTTACACGCGGAAACTTAAGGTTGCCTGTTGCGTTGTTAATCGTTGTGACACCAACACGCTCTGCCATTGTAGGCGTGCGCAGTGCGTCAATAACGCCAGGCACTTGCGTAGCTACAAAACCTGAGCCATCGCCTGAACCTGCTTGAAAATCATCTGCACCACCAGCACGATACATTGCGCTCGCTGGAATACCAATTTGGCCTGACATCTGCAAACCGCGCATCTGGTACTCTTTAGCTGCCTCTTGCTGCCACTCTGCCTCTGCACCTTCAAGCGCCTTGCCAAAGCTTGCAGCAGTTACTGCGCGGCTTAGGCTAAAGCTGCGGTTAATTTTATTAATCTCTTTGACTTCGCTAACAGACGTGCCGCCCATTTGCGCTTGTCTAGCGATCATGTCCTCGTGCGCCTGGCGACGCTCAATTTTGCCGTCAAGGCGTTCGACCTCGCGCTTTGCGATGTCTGCCTCTTCCTGTTCGTTGTTAGTCCAGTCGCGGTTTTCTGTTTCTGCGACATTGACCAACTCTTCGTAACGATCCGCGTGCTTTGCACGGGTCGCTTTCATCTCGTTGAGATTCATATTATTGTTTGTTTGTTGTGGTTGACTGTCTGTATTTGTGTCCGCTACCTCGTCACTTGTAGCGTCTTCTGTCTCAAGCTGTTGGTCACGCGCTTGTACCGTGGCAGCTGCGTATGCTGGGTATGTCACAGGTGACACATCCAACAGTTGCCGCACCTTGTCTACGCTGCGTAGCGTGCGGTCATCGTTAAATGACTGCTCCTCTATAGTGAATGCGAAGGACGACTGCGTAATGTCGCCACGCTTTACGCTCTCGTAGAAATCTCTTGCATATTGCTGATCACCTAACTTGACCTTGTACTTTAATCCACGCTCGTCTGTTGACAACTCTAATGTGCCGTTACCTGTGCGCCCAAGTATAAGGTTAGGATCGTGGTTTATTAATGCTCGCACGTCGTCGTCCATTACGTCATCAAACGCACCTGGTCGTATGACTTCTCTAAATGCGCCTAAGTCTGTTTCTACATTAAACACTGCTGCGTAACCTTCTAGAACCATATGGTCTTCCTCATGCTCTCGCACTTCGATTGTGCCCATAGTTCGCTTCTCGGCTTCGTCGTGTTGTGTACGTTCGTCGTTTTCCATTTGTTTTACTTTTTCTGCTGACCAATTGTGTGCAGTTTTGCCGCCCCACAAAAGGTAAGATATTGTGCCGCACGCTTCTGTGTCGTCAGGGTTGTAATATGTTTCTGCGCGTGACAAAAAGCTAAACATGCGTTTTACGCGTGCGTCACTTAATGTCTCGCCAGCAGATAGGATGCGTGCAGTTTCTTTACCAACCGCTGTTGCGCATTTGCCACCAACCTCTTTATTTAGCCTTTGACCTCGTCGCGCATTATTACGCATTGCTTCTGGGTACTCACTAAATGGCATCGCTGCTAACTTTGTCGCTGTACTCGCCTAAGCGATCTAGCGCAATTTGGTTTATCTGTACTGTATGTGTGTCGCCGCCGTCAACAGGATTCATTTGCTCTATGCTGCGCACTTCGTTTATACTCATCACCCCGCTTTGCAGCATCTGCTGGTAAAAATTTGTGCGTGCTGCTAGGTCACCTCTGTGCAAGTCATTAAGGTTAAACTTGCTGTAAATGTCTGGTCGCTCAAATGACTGTATAAGCTTGCGATCTATCTCTTGTTCTATGCGCTTTGCCCATGGTGCAATTGTGTGACGTGCAAACTGCAAGTTTTGCTGCTCTACATTATTAAATGTCGTTTGGCTTGGCAGCTGCACAAGGCTCGTTGGCACGCTGTAGATGCGGCAAATTTCTTCAGCCTGGAACTTGCGTGTCTCTATAAACTGCGCTTCGTCAGGTGTAATTGTAATACGCTGGTATCTAAACCCAAATGGCAACAGCTTTGTGCCTGCGTTCATTGCGCTTTGATTCCAGCTGTTTTGTATTACGTCCATTTGCTCTTTACGCAACGGCTGATCTGACGCGAGTACGCCAGTCATTTGTCCCTTTTGCCCAAAGTATTCACTGCCAAAATCTTGCGCCGCCTTTGCTAGTCCCATGTTCTCACGGTGCAAGCGTATTGGCGACATCTTATTCATGCAGCTTATTTCTAAAATGTTGTCTTGTGTGACTGCGCCATAATCGCGTATAACAAAAACGCGCTCACCGTCTACGTCTTTAACGTCAACATCGTGGTATGCAACAGGTACAAGCCTTTGTGCGTAACCGCGTTCGTTGCGCTCTATAATTGCGTAACCGCAACCATACATTAATGCGCTGCTTAATACACCTTCCCAAAAATCGTAAGCATTTTGATGCTCATTTGGTGACATAGTTATAAGCTCGTACGCTGGGTGTTGGTTTGCAATAGCTATGTTGCGACCATTGCGTGCGTAGATTTCTAAGTCAAGGCTGCTTATTGTGCTTGCAATCTTGTTAATGCAAGCGTAAACAGTGCTAATTGCAAGGGCACTTGTCTCTGTAATGTTAACGCCTGACCGTACGATGGGGTTAATGCCCATCTCTGCTTCAATTGTCTGGCTGTTAAACTTGCCGACTCTGTAACGAAACAATGCGCTTACGCGCTCTGCTAGTGTAGCCATAGAATACAGGTTAGCTTATAAGATACGAAGCATGCGTTACAAATCCAATATGTCTAGCATGATGTCTTCCTGTTGCAAATCTAGATGGTATTGATTCATAGCAATAATACTTGCAATAACACCGTCTACTTTTTTGTTTTCTTTTTTCTCTTTTGTTACGCGCTTGTTCTCATTGACATCTGTATAAATAACAGCACAGCTCATTTGCCAACGTAAACATCTGTTGCCGCCATGTATTATCTCTTCGCGCATCGCTGACATTTCAAACTCTTTAGTTGGCGCATTCATGACTGTAATGTTTTGTGCCATCGTGCGCATGTCTATGCCGTCCGCCTGTAGTTGCGGCACAATCGTAACACTGTAACGCGGATCGTAGCCAATGTTTCTAACATCATACTTTGCGCATTGCTGTACAATGTACTCACGCACAACTTCTAAATCTGTGACGTTGCCAGGCGTTATTGTTAAGTCGCCTTCGCGTTGAAAGGCTACATAGTCAATGCCTGCGCTTAATTTTTTTGTGTGTGCCTTGTCGCTGTTTACAAATTGGTGCACAAGCAAATAAAAACAGTTGTTGTCGTCGTCACGAAATAACAAAGCAAATGCTGTTAAATCTTGCGTACTTGCAAGATCAAGCCCGCCGTACGCTGGCAACGTTGGCAGCTTGTCGTATGGTATAGGTTTGTTGCCTTTCATCCATACGTCGTCTGGTATCCATGCTGTTTCTGCGCTAGTCCAAATGTTCAAGTGCAAACGCAAAAACGTGTTTACTTCGCTAGGACTAGACTTTGCTAGCTTAACAGCCTGCTCAAAATAGCTTTTAAGGCAAATTGTGCCGTAGCCTGGGTTTGCTTTTTGCCACGTCTCTTCTTGTGTCCAGTCGTCGTCAATGTCTGCACAATACAACACAGGCAAAAACGTGTCGTCTTTTATTATGCCGTCGCGGACATTTATCGCATACTCGTGTACTTCATAACAAATGCTGCTGCGATCATGTCCAGCAGTTGTTAGTGCAATTGTTAGCGGTTGTCGTCTTGCACCTTGTGACGTGCGTAGTACGTCCCACAGTTCTCTATTAGGTTGTGTGTGCAGCTCGTCAAATACGACGGCATGACAGTTTAGACCGTGCTTTGTGTATGCCTCTGCGCTAATTGACTTGTACCAACTTGTTTTGTACTTAATAAGGTTACGCAGCACACGCGCCCGCTGTTGCAAATGCACATTGTTGCTAATCATGTCTTTGGCAATGTCAAATACTATACTTGCTTGCCCTCTGTCGCCTGCTGCGCTGATAATCTCTGCGCCTGGCTCGCCATCGGCAAACAACATGTATAATGCAATTGCTGCGCTCAAGTTGCTCTTGCCGTTTTTGCGCGGTATCTCTACGTAACAGGTGCGGTATCGTCGTAGTCCATGCTCATCTTTCCAACCAAACAATGGCCTTATAATGTCGTCTTTTTGCCATTGTTCTAATAAAAAAGGCTTGCCTGCTAGCTCACCTTTGACGTGCGTACAAAACTTTTCTATAAAGTTGACTGCACGATCTGCGGCTTGTTCGTCAAATGTGTACTTAGCCAAAGTATTCTGCGTTGTCGTCTACTGCTGGCTTACCGTCACCTATCCAATTTTCTAGGCGCGTTATAATAATCTGTTTGCGATGCCGTGCCTCTTTTAGTTGTTGCCACTCTGGTCGCATGCGGCTGTACATGTCGCCACTCTTGCCTGTTACCTGGTAACAAGTGCCGTGTTTGTCGCAGTAGTCTTGTAAGTCACGCTCCTCTATAATTACACAAGCTAATGTAAAGAGCAGCTGACATTGACCAGCATTCAGATCTGTGCGCTGCTCGTACTGGTTTAGCAGCTCGTTGTACTTCTTTGTTTGTTGTGCTGTCATACCCTTTTACTTTTTAGTGCCTGCATCGTGCGTGTGAT
>TARA_R100000773_G_C4221396_1_pt1 | contig 14260 bp, 12 predicted proteins | sample TARA_R100000773 | Tara Oceans TARA_R100000773 (sample SAMEA2623365) | marine metagenome | biome: marine biome (ENVO:00000447); feature: surface water layer (ENVO:00002042); material: "saline water (ENVO:00002010), including plankton (ENVO:xxxxxxxx)" | depth 5 m | reverse complement strand
GAAAATATCACAACAGATTTATTTCGTCAAATTAAATATATAAATTAATAAATTATTTAAAGAAAAAATATATTATATATATATAATCAAATGTCACAACCAGCGACAAAAAAAATTACCATAAAACTTCCAAAAGAAAAAACTATAAAATTTCGTGGGGTTGAATACAAATATAGAAAACCTAAAGGATTAGCGCTTAAATTGAATATAACAGAAGATCAGGCAAAATCTTATATTAAAGATTTTAAGAATAAAAAAACAACTAGATACTTACAGAATAAAGCAGGTGATATTGCTAAATATAATCTTAAAGACAAACCTATTATTTTTAAAGATTTTGGTGTAAAACGCATTGATAATAAAGCATTATTAAAAGGTCAAATTAAAGATGTTAAAATTAGTAAAACTGGTTTTAATGGATCTGTTAATGTTATTATTAAAGTTTCTGCTGATATTTTGTTTTCACCACCAAATATAGAAATAAAAGAATTTAGTAAAAATGTTATAGTAAATCCTAATAAAGTTTCTAACAAAGATATTAAACCTATTATTGCAGAGCATTTTAAAATTGAAGACGACCAAGTGGATAAATTTACATACGAGATTTTTTCAACACTTACAGAAAAAAAATATGATATTGTAAATGGTGAGTTACGAAAAAGCAATCCAACTGATATTAGTAATCTTTATAATGAAGTAATACCTAATAAAAATGGACGATGTATTCAGGATTATTTAAATAAGATTTACCCTAAATATTCGTCAAAAGAAATAGAACAATTGAAGACAACAACTGACCTATATGATTATTCTGTTAAACACAGAATTAAAATGATCGCCTACGATATTAATGGAAATATTATTAAATCACATTATCCAACTCAACACAATAAGTCACGAAAAAACTTAATTTATATTCATTACAATAATCATTTATATCCAATAAAAAATCAAGTTCTTCACAAAAAAAAACCAATGGATGTTAGACATGTTATTAATACACCAGATATAAAAGATAAGTTAATCGATTTATTAGAAATGGGTATATTGCCCTGTAATGTATATGCTTATGGAAATGAAATCAAAAAATTTCAACATGAAGACAAAATTTTTATTGATAATCCTGATTATGAAATTTGTAAAGATATTTTACATAAATTCGGATTAAGCGATCAAATGACTTATTTTACTACTCTTATAAATGTAGGTGATATTATTAGTAAATTATATAGTCAAGGGTGGGATAGTGTAAAATCGTTTATTCCTGTTGATAATAATTTTTGTAAACCAGCGATTAATTATAATAATGATGAAGAAATAAACTCAAATGAAAATCTTATAACTATTGATAAAAATAAAGCGTATTCGTATGCCTTAACACAATTACCTTATCTTATTAAAGTTGATATGAAAACAGCAAAAGTAAGTAGAAGAAATATTAGACCTGATGATATTATTCCGCATTATTGGTATATCGCAGATCCTAAACATTCTACTAATTTAATTGATAATCAAAATGTTTATGATGGGGAACATTTAATTTACTGCAACAAAAAAGGTATTGAATTTGATATATTAGAAGAAATTGAAACAACAAAACATTTTAATTTCTATAAAAAAATGGTTGTAGATCTTTATCATAAAATAGATCCAACACACGCTAAAAAAATAATAAATGCTTTTATCGGCAGATTAGAAAGAAATAGAGGTGTTTATCTATCTTCTAAATTTGTTAAAATATGTAATAAAGAAGAAGCAGACACCTTTACAGGTTTTAAAAATGAATTAAATGATGAGTTTGTTATATGTAGCGAGTCTATTACAAATATTGATATTGATACATATATACCTATTGCTTATCAAATTAAAGATTATGTTAAAAGGTGTATGTATGATAAAATGGAAGAACTTAATATAAAAAGTAAAGATATTATCCAAATGAAAACTGATAGTATTACTTTTAGAAGTAATAATTTTAATAAAAAAAGTAAATTTATTAATAAAACCTTAGGTGGTTGGAAATTTGAAGTTTTTAAACCGATCAAAAGTCATGATGTAATTAAAAATTTTGCTACATTTGAATTATTCAATATGAATGAAAATAAATTATTTCAACAATACGCAGGAGGTGGTAAAACATATAATATTATTAATAATGTTATTCCTGAAATGAATAATTATAAAATTTTATCACCTTCGCATATTTCTATTGCTGAATATAGACGAAAAGGTCTTAACTGTGATGTTATTCAGGCATATACATTACAAAATCGAATACCGATCGAGGATACTATTATAATTGATGAATATGGAATGTTAGATAGTCAGGGTTGGAATCTAATCTATAAATGTATACTACTAGAAAAAAATATAATGTGTTGGGGTGATTATCAACAACTTTTACCTGTTGGATCTAAAAAATCATTTAATAATATCAATTGGATAAATTATTGTTTTAAAGATATTAATACTGATTGGATCAATAGAAGAAATAATTTTACGCAAAAACAATATGATAGTTTAATTAATGAAACATGCGATGTTAAAAAAATTGTTAATAAATATTCTACTAAAACGCCTGATGAGGCAGAAGTCATTATCGTGCACAGAAATGAAACACGACATAAATACAATGAATATATCTGTAATATTAAAAATATTAAATCATTGACAGATATTGGCGCTGAAATTATTTGTTTAACAAATGATCTTAGAAAACACTCTATTTATAATAAATATTGTTTCACAGTCAAAGAGATTAAAAATGATAAAGTAATAATTTATAATAAAGAATTTGATAAATGTTTTGAACTTACAAAAGAAGAAATTGAAAATAATTTTGATTATTCTTACGCTAGAACTATTTATAATATTCAGGGTCAAACAATAAATAGTTATTATTGGGCGAGTGAGGATAATTTTTTTCTTGACGGTAGAATGAGTTATACAATAGTATCACGATTAAGACAAAAAATAAAAAGTGTAAATAAATCAAAACCAACTAAAAGACAATTTTTATTAAGAAGAAAAGATGATTTTTTTGATGGGGATTTTGAATCTACCATTTTTGATTAATTTAAATATGATTTAAGTTTTTTTACTAATTTTTCATTGGATCCATTTTTTACATACCATGATAAATAATCATCAGGTATATCTTTTAATTTTTCACCTTTATATTTACCAAACCACATCGTAAATTCATCTAAAGGTTTTGCTTTCCATTTAATAAATTTACCACAATCGCAACACTCAACCCTTATATGAGTTATTCCATTTTTAAAAGTCACTGGATATTCTAATGTTTCAATACATAAACATTCATTAGTCATACTTTTTATTATATAAAAAGATTATATTCTTTTTAAGTTATTTTTCGTCAATTAATAGAGTTGCTGTAGATAATCCTTGAGATACAACATTAGATCCATCTTGACGAATAATTCTTAATTTAATATTTTGTAATGAAATACCATTTTTATTATTACAATCTACAAATACTGGATAATTACTATCATATCTTATTACACCCACATCATCTGCACTCGGTATAACTGCGACGATCGGTCGATGACCTTTTAATAGTGAGTCATAACTATCTAAATAAACATTATCTAGTAACGCCATGAAATTATCATTAAGCGCTATTAATGAAAAATCCTGACTCGCAGTAAATACTAATTTTATTGCTAATTGTGTTCCTGCTGTTGGTAATCGATTTGGAACAAATCCTAAAGTTCTCGCAAATTCAACATCAACAATTTCGATAAATTGCTGAGTTTGTAAAGTAGCACCGCCGCCTCGCTGAGTGGGTGGGGTCGGCGCACCTAGGTCTTCAACATGTTCTACAAAATCTTTAGGTATTGGTGTGAATGGATCCTGAATGAATTTATGATTTACAGATTTTACATTTGTTGCGCTTCCTCTGTATATTATAAATGGGGTATACACCTGTTTTTGAATATTCATATCTGTTCCATTAAGATTAACTGTTTTTGTTCCTAATGATTGTTGACCCCCATTATAATAGACCATCGCCTCCATTTTATTTTGATGAACTTTTATCTCAACAATCGCATTGTCACCTGATCCAGCATTGACATACATACCTAAAGAATTAGGCGAGTGTGCGGTTGCTATGGATTGACCTTCACTTATTAAAGTCATATTATCTCCTAATTTTTTAACATGAATACCAAAATAAATATTATTATCTGAAAATGTAGTAGGATCAGAAACACCATTTAAAACTTTACTTACTTCGCCTTTACATAATCCTATAATAAAACCACTTTTCTGCGTAGTTGCTTCATCTACTAAAGTATGTAATTTAAATCTAAAAAATCCTGTTCCTTTACATATAGTTTGATCCAAAAAATTTATTGCTTGATTATCTGTTGAAGATGCACCTGCTGCTAATCCTGCTGATCTATTCATAATAAAATTTGGATTAGTTGCTGAACTCATATCTACCACTTGTTGACCTGCTGTATTACTTGGTATATTACTATTAAATTGCGGTGTATATGCTGAGGTTCTACTAAAAGCATTTTGGATGGTTATTCTGGAAGCATGAGAGCATAAAAACTGTGCGCCCAATTCTTTTCCTCCTGTAAATACTAAAGATCCATTCATTTGTTTTTGAATATCATCAACTATATCTAAAGCATCATTATCAGTATAAGTTTTTCTTGTTAAATTACATGTTCTTACATTACCATTAGTTATTTGGAAATTTATTTGATCGTTCGAAGCGTTCACTGTTATTTCTTTTAAATTAACACCCATAACTAAATTTTGTAATGCGATTTTTGAATAAGGTTTAATATTAACTGGTGCATTAAATCTAGTATTAAATGATCCGTCGGTTGAATCTGTGCTTAATCTAATAATCTTTACCATTATTTATTATAATATGATTAGAAAAAAATAATATATATTAATAAAAACAAACTACTTAAATAAATTATATATTTAATAAAACGATTTAAAAAAATAATGTATATATATATATAGACCAATATGAGAGGTATTAAATATAATTGTGTATTTAAAAATAATGATGGAACCAAAACACTTCTTGAAAATCAAAAAATGACAGATTTATTAACTAAACTTGAAAAACTATTACAGGAAAATTATGGTATACATGATCGTCTTTCAAATCAGGTTATTTATAATTTACAATTTAGACCTAAAAATGCGTCACGCCTAATGAGGTTGTTCGTTTCTGTTGAGCGTTGCCCTTCTCCTGAACTTTAGGGATTTTTTCTATTAAACCAAAAAAAATAAATATTTTTGTAATCCAACACATTTATTTATCTTTAACACATTTTTTTAACTCTTCTATTCTTTTTCTTAATTTTTTATTTTCTGTTTGATAAAAGATCAACCTTAGTTTTAATTTAAAAACAATATCATCTAGATCCTCTATAATTGTTTCTGTCTTCATATATACTTTTTAGAAAAAAGTAATTGGGGGAATTACTCCCCCTTATGAATAAGTTAATACAGCACTTGTTATAACATTTGCGCCCCCACCTCCTGTATTATTATATAAAACCTTGATGTATCGTGCACCAGTCTCGACTTCTGCTACGAGCATATCTGAAGTTGGTGTTCCTACTGAGGTAAGCAATCCGCCAGTTGATGGATTATAAAAATTAGTTCCATTACCTGATAATTGATAACTTCCGCTTTGATCTGTTGAACCAGTTTTAATAAAAATATGTGCCTTACCACTTCCTTTTAATTCTAAAGATGCGCTTGTTTCAGTAGCACCAGCAGCAACAGAAGTGCCTGCTGAAAAAATATCTACTTGTTCTTTTGCTTTTACTGGATTTTCAATTTGTCCTAAATTATTAACCTTACAAAATGTGCTTGTTGATGCCGATCCTATCGTTTGACGACCTTTTAAGCAAACGGCAATTGAATTATTAGGATCATCTGTTGTATCTCCATTTAATTGAGAAGAAAGATCTTCTAATTTAACATTAGCATTATTCTGAATATCTACCTGTAAATGTCCTGTAGAATCGCATAAAAGGAATGTTTCAGTCGAAGCATCAGCGATAGTTTGTCTTGCTCGTAAACCTACGGCGAGTGAGTTTGCTGGATCATTTGTTACATGACTATTTGCTGCATTTGCTGGAAGCATGTTTACACTAGCGGCATTTTGAACTAATAAATTACCATTAGCGTTCACATGTAGGCAATTTGTATCTCCTGATCCATCTGCTGAAGTATTACCAAATACTAAAGTTTCTAATCTTCCTTTATTATCACATTTAGAACTTCTATAAGAAGATCCATCAAAAGCGCCTACCTGATGAACTGGATACTCAGTTGCGTTTAAACTATTATCGGCACCAGCGCCTTCTATATTAGATTCTAAAATATTTAATCTTCCCTCAGCATCAGTTTTCACGAATGTTGATGAATTTGGATCTGTAATTGTAGTTCTCGCAGATAAATCAGAATCAGCAGATGTTGATACGTCACTCACTTTTAAAATCCCATCGGCATTTTTTGGTAATTGAATATCACTTATTATAACCATTATTATAATAAATAAAGAAAATAAAAATATACTTTTTAAAATATTTTACTAAAAGTTTATCCTACAACATTATAACTACCATCAGAAGCAACTACGATCTGTTTAGTGCATAATCCCCACATATTAAGATTTAATTGTGAGTGATAAGATTCTGAATTTGCTCCAGCGGATCCTTCAGCAGTTCTTACATATTTAAGCTGCATATCTTTAACATTGTCTTCAATATCGATTCCAAAATAATCTTGAACTCCTACCTGTTTTTCTAAAGTTGAAGCATTATCAAAAGGTCTTAAGATTTGATAAGATCTATCAGCACCAAATGAAGCATTGAGAGGATAAGCATTTGTTGTTCCCCATGTATCAGCGAGTAAAGCGAGGCGTTTATTAGGTTTATCGCAATCTAAAGGTAATTTAGGTGCGCCATTGATCTTAACATTTATTGCTTCATTAAGTGAAGTTACACTAGCATAACCTCCCATAGGTGATATAACATTACCATTTTTAAAGACTGCTGTATTGGTTGGATTTTTTGCTACAACTAATTTCTTAAGATATTTTCCCCTGTAGTTTTTAACATTAGCATTAATTTCTTGAACTGCTCTTGAATTATTTGTAGCAGGATTAAATCCAGCGAGATTATTAGTAGTCGCTTGTGGAACAACAACGAGATCATGAACTATAGAATCCCAAATAGCAGATTTAAATCCTGATTTTACTGCTGCTTTATCTTCAGCATCGGTCATTTCATCATAACTTATAATAGGTCTAATTGTAGTGGAAGAATTAGCAACATTACTTAAAATTTTATTTGGATCTGTTTCATATTCTATAACTACTCTTATACCAGATGAAAAAACAGATAAGGGTAAACCTTCAACTGCAGAGAGCATAGGAAGCACTCTTTTAAGATCTAAATATCCAGCATTTTGGAAACTATCAGCAGTCGCAGGGATTGTTCCTTGTGCGGTTCTGTAAATCTGATCGCTTGATGGATCATCATCATTACCAGCGGCAGTATCATTTGCTGGTAATTGTCCTTGAACTGAATAACCTATAACCTTTTGTTGAATCGCTGAAAATTTAGAAGCATTTTCGTCATTAAATCCTAAATAGTTCTGGAACGCTAACCATCCATTAGCATTACGACATTGATCTAAAACTACGTTACCATCCATTAAAAAGATATTTCTAATAAGTGAACCTGCTCCTGCTACAAAATTGTAGTGAGGTGATGCTGCACATGAAACCCCTAAAAATAATCTTAAGTTAGGTAATAAAACTCTGTCAGTTTCATCATTCATTATTCTAAATTCACTACGAACATTTTTAACATCCAAAACAGGATCTAACAAAGTATTTTTTACGGCACCGCCACTATATTTAACATTATCCATATTTTATTATAATAATATTAGAAAAAAAAAATAAGAAATTAAAAGTTTATTTAAACAACGACCGAAGAATGAAAATATAAAAATAGAATCATTGGTGAACTATTATTTATACCACTATCAATAGTCATACTAAATTTATTTCCTGAAGAAAAATCAATATTATCCTTAAAGTTTATTCCAGCACCAAAGCAATCATTAGAATCTAAATTATTAAGTTTACAATTATGAATACCTGCTGATCTCATTGATTCTAAATAATTAGTAATTATTTCTTGTTGATTATCTAATCTGAATGTTTGGAAAGCGTTACTACTGTCATTGTAATTCATTTGAATATTGTTAAGAACAGGGGGTCTTTCACATAAGAAATTATTTGATCCAAATGTATTCTCAAAACTTTGGGTCATAAAGGTTGCTGATACAGCATTGACGATAGCAGGCACAGAAGTATTAACACTACTATTATTACTTTCTAAAGATTGATTAGATGATAATACTCTATACATGATAGCACTGTCATTTGCTCCTGATGGAATAGTTTTATAAACCATTCTTAAATTTTCTAACAAATAACTAGGATCGGCAGTAGCACCTACACCTGCTGCAGCACCTTGTAAGACTGCTACATTTCTTGCGAGTTTCAATTGAACTCTGATCGCTCCAGTTTTACTAAAAGGAATCACATCGCCTTGCTGTTTTCTGTTAAGACAAATATTTAATTTTAAACTGAAATCAGGTGTTAAACTTAAAGTAGAATTAGCACTTTTAGTATTTTGTGGTTTTATTAAATATTCTGTTTGTCTAAGATCAGGCGCTCTTAATTCTGGTAAAGCACGAGATGAATGCATATCATCTTCAGAACTTGTAGCAGTTGACAACATTTTAGACCAGCGACCATAATTATCTATATTTTCGATCTGCCCTGAACTCGACAAAATCGTGGAAGCATTTTCTACTACCGAGTGCATAGCAACATGATTATCCATACCGATTCTAGTAGCAAAGGCAACATCTGTAGTTCCAGTTTGAAAAATCTTGAGATCACCTTCTAATCGAACGGATCCTAAAATAAGTGATCTTCCTATATCGGCATTTAGTATAAAATCAACATTATTAAATTCTGTAAATCCTCCAACTATATCATTTTCAGGCAACGACGAATGATATTTAACATTTTCCATATTTTATTATAATAATGTTAGAAAAAAAAAATAATAAAAGAAAAATAATAAATTAAACTACCTTAACACATTCTTTGTAAACTATAACACGATTTAATCCACCACCGCCTATTCCATCGTGATTAATCTGTAATAAACTATATTCAGGTATACTGCTTACAGGCGCACAGATCATTTTTACATCTATAGTATTTGTAGTTCCTCCTAGCGATTCTCTCTGTTTTTCATCTTCTTTTGCTGCAGGAACCAATCCCTGTAAATTTTTAACATCATAATCACTTTCACCCATACCCATCATAATTCTTTCTTTGTGTAATGGTGTAAAAAAATTGATATTTCTGTTGGTTAAATCACGATCATTATGTCTTAATCTGTAACTAGAAGCATTATCTAAAGCGTTATTTTGACTTATAACAGTATTAGGATACATAATATAAACCGCTCTACAATTTGGTTCAACATTTACCTGCTGCTGATGTGTTGGATTCGCTCCATTAGCATTATACTCTTCGCTATTATAACTTTTATATTCTCTGGGTTTACTGTCTAATCCCTCTGGTTGACCTACTACTGATAAAACGAGATTAGCGCTTGAAAAATTAGGTGTCACAGTGGCGGCACCATCTATATCATGAGGCAGAGCAGTAATAACATAAGTTTTATTTGTGACAGCAGGATGGGGTGCTTCATTTCCATCGAAGATCACAGCATTAAAAGTTAATCTTAATTTTTGTTGATCTGTTCCTGTTAAATATTCTATACCTGTAATCATTCTTGAAAATGCGACATTATTACCGCCGCCATTAGGAACAGCAGTAAAATCTAATTTTTGGGATACATAAAAGGGCGATTCTTCTAAAGATCTGAATACATAATCTGTAGTTAAAGTAGTTTTATCAGTTTCTAAAGCATTAGGTGTAGTATATGTAAAAGTATTTCTTCCTTGGTATGACATGTGATTATTATCAGTTGAGGTTTGAACCTGAAATAAATCTGTCTGCAGCTCTAGTCCTAGGCGAGTTTGTCCGTGTCTATTACCATCATATTCAGGAAAATCACAATAAGGGAAAATATCTTTTAATGGAATCTTAATAGATTGATCTACATTTCTAGAGGCATCCGTTCCCTGTTTTGTTAATTCTCTAAAGGGTGAATTTCTGGTGAATTTTTTAGAAACCATATTAGAAAATGTTGAATACTGTTCGCTATAATTTTCTTCATAAGATTTAGTATATTGGTGTAAAGTAGAGTGTAAAGTATCAATTTTTCTTACATTTGCGATCTGACCGTCTTTAGCGGATGATAAATGGGCGTTCTTAATTAGTGCTACAGCAGGATATACATTTTCATTAGCAGCGCCAAAAGTAGCGCCATCAAATGCCGTTTTTAATTCGTATACACCTTGACCGCCAATAGTTCCAGCATCAGCGGTAGTGACACTAGCAACTAAATTTACATAAGATTCACTTAGATCATAAACAGCAGGTGGAATATCAAAATCACAAAGTCTTTTAGTTCCATCAAAACCGCTTCCTTGATTTGACTGTATCTTAATCACTTTTCCTAGATTACTCATATTTTATTATAATAATATTAGAAAAAAAAAATAGATAAATTAAATTAATTTTCATTTTCACCTCTTTTAATTTGTTTTTTATTTTTTGAACTTCTCAAAGAATATTCTTTATTTTCAATTTCATTTTTTATCTCTTCTTTGATCTTATTATCTTGTTTATCTTCTGTTCTAGATAATACATTATCTAAAATAGATATTACTCTATCTCTTGAATAACAACTCATATAGTGTTTAACTTTGACACATGTAGCACATAAGGATCTAACTAAAATTATTTCATCACAACACACAGGGCATGTAAAAACCATCTTGTATACTTATATGAAAGAAATAAAATTACTACCCCCTGAGCTGCAATATAAGATATTAACTTACTGTAAAAGGTATATCCAACACCCAACCGCTTCTATTATTAGAGATCTAATTAATGAAACAGATGAATTAAATAATCTTCATTTTAATATTCACACCCTTAAATACGAAAAATTAAGTTTTTATAAATATTTAGTTGTTAATGAATACTTAAAGGATTTTTTCGATTTTGATTTTGTTATTTTTTATTTATTAACACTCTAAATGGATCGGTTCAAAATTTTTATCAAAATACAACTCAGGTTTACTAAAATTAATTACTAAAAAATCATGTTTATCTTTAGTATTATCGAGGAACATCTCACGAAACATTTTTTTATTTTTTAAATAATTGTGATCCTGTTCTATTAATTCTAATTGTTTATTACTACTTTTACCTAATATTAATCCTGAAGCATTTTCTCTTAATCCTGTTCCAAAACTCGAATACTTCTGTGCAGTTGCTATTACTGATATTAAAAATTTTCTACCATTCATAAATATTCTATTCATTTGACTTTCTTTTTCTTTACCTTTCAATGATCCATCAAAAGATACATCATCAAATATAAATAATGAATGTTTTGGTTTATTACCTTCATCAATAGCATCATTATAATTTTCAACTAACATATCATAAATAACTTCTACAGCATCTTCATCATATTTTTCAAATAAATTTTCTTCAGGTATATCTAATTCTTTTATTATTATTTTTAATTTTCTATCACCTGATAAACTGTTACTAAAGATAAATATATTTTCAGGATCAAAATCCTTTCTATAAAATTCTGGATTATCGTTTAGCAAAATATTTGACAAAATGTTTGTTTTTCCGCCACCTGTCTTCATAGAAATCAATAACGCCATTCTTAAATCGAATGTTTGTTTTTTTTTCTTAACAAAACTATCGGTATTATCTTTTAATCTTAAGATCTCGAGTTTCATTTTATAATAAACTTACATTTTTTTTTATCTTTTTATATATATATATGTCGTCTTTATCCAGATTTGATGCGAATGCAGAGCGTGAAGCGAGAGCAAACTATCTTAATCAATATAACAATGAGATCATGAATAATGATAATTTATCAGAACAAAGAAAAGAGGAATTAAAACAAAGAGTTAATAACATAATTGAACCTTTAGGACAGGAAATCTTAAGAGCATCAGGTGAAAGATTAATACAACAATATGGACTTAAAAAATACTATGATGCCTTAAAATCTGGTGACACTAATAAATTAGTAAAAACTCTTTCTGATGATCTTAGTAATAAAGCAAAATCTGTTATTGCTGGAAAAAGTGATGAAGCATTATCAAAACTAGGTCTTAAATCTGAAGAAATCGCATCTCTTAAAAAAGGATTAAATACTGGTGATTTTTCAGGAATTGCTAAAAGTAAATTAAGTGATCTATTTAGTAGAGCAAAAAGTATAGCAAGAAAACAGGATGTAGACAAAGCACTAGATAAATTAAATGTATCAAAACAGGATAAAGAGGATTTGCCTTCAAGTTTTTTAAATGATGGTGAAAAAGTTTCGTCACTCGTAGAATCTGGAGTTAGTAAAATGACAGATAGATTATCTAATTTATCTGGAGAAGCAAAGCAACAATTTTTAGATAAAACTAACGGTGAAGTTCCATCGCCAGACGAATTAGGAGAACACATGAAAGAATTAGATGATATACCTGAATCTAATGTGTTGACACCTGTTGATCTCGATAGACCGTTTAAAGGTTTGGGTCAGGAACCTGATTTTAGTGAAAGAGAAACTGAAGGTGAAATAGCAAATCCAGCATTTAATTTAGATAATGATGCGTCGCCTTTATGGAGTGCAGGCAGTTCATTTGATGAAGAACAGGAAGCAATTAATGAATTTTTAAAAAATAAATCTAAAAATGTTGGTGACTATACAGGATCTGGATCAGGTCAAGAAAGTAAGTTTTTTAGTGATTTAAGAAATCAACCAAAAGATCAACAAAGCGATTTATTATTTAGCGATCAACCAAAATTATTAGGGGGATTAGGTGGCGAAGGAATCCCTTTTGATCCTACAAAAGATTATACTGGATCTATGCCTCAAAGTGAGGGATTAGTATCTAGGATGATAAATTTTTTTACAGGTAAAGGTAAACAGACAGAACCAGAAGAAGAAGAAGAAGATGAACCAGTAATTTCTCAAACGACAGCAAGAGGTGATTTAATATTTGATACTGGATCTTTAGAAAAATTAGGTATACAACAGGCAGAGCAATTTCCACAAGATGTTAATAGAAATACATATAGAGCATTATTAAGATCTACTGAAAATCAACAAAGAGAAGTAGATCGTGTAGGCGGTTTTTATACAAAACAAGAAAGACCTATAGATACGTTTAATTGGGGTCAAAAAGCATCTCTTCAAGGTGCTTCTGAAGAAGCAAGTAAATTAAAAAGAATTACAGATCAGCAAATCCAAAAATCATTACCCAAACCACCTAGAGTATCTCGACAAAGAGAAGATGCGGATATTGGATTTACACAAGGGAGTTATAAGAGAGGTGCCTTAGAAATACCTAGTAGAGCGCCACCACTAGAGGCACCTACCGCAGCATCAGGAAGCGATCCTGTTTCAACAGTAAGACCAGATGATTTAGTCACACTACCACCAATAACAGCGACCCCTAGAAGTGATCCTATCCCCCCCAGTTTATTACAACAGCAAGGGACTACTGCAGCTCAAACTCAAGAAGATCAAAGACTAAGTGCTGGATTTCAGGGCGGAGCGTTGGCGGCATCTGCTATTAAAAAAGGTAGACAATATTGGAAAAATAGAAAAGCGAGAGATGGTGAAGATAAAGAAGAACCAAAACAAGAAGAACCTCAAGAACAGCAACCTGAACCAGAACAACCAGAACCTGAAGCGGAAACACCTAGCACTGATGTTGTTGAAGAACCTACACAACCTGTTACTACTCAAGCGGAACCTAAAGCAGATCCTGAACCTGAAACTGAACCTGAAACCACACCAGAAACCAAAGCAGATCCAGTGGAAGAAGGTGGTGAGGAGGCGGCAGGAGAAGGCGCTGAGGAGGCGGCAACAGAAGGGGCAACCGAAGGCGCAGCGGCGGCAACAGAAGCGGCAACCGAGGGCGGTGCGGCGGCGGCGGCGGCAGGGGGTGCCGATGCGGCAGCAGGTGCTGGCGCTATCGCAGC
>TARA_R100000773_G_scaffold31701_3_pt1 | contig 14527 bp, 18 predicted proteins | sample TARA_R100000773 | Tara Oceans TARA_R100000773 (sample SAMEA2623365) | marine metagenome | biome: marine biome (ENVO:00000447); feature: surface water layer (ENVO:00002042); material: "saline water (ENVO:00002010), including plankton (ENVO:xxxxxxxx)" | depth 5 m | reverse complement strand
GTTGGTTCAGCACCACCTGTTTCACACGACCTTTTACATACATCACTAACTGAAGAGTTATTAGCGTTATGATGTAGGTTGAGTAAATTGTATCTGCTAATTCTTTCTAATTCAATTCCTTGACTTTCAATTCTGAGTTCATTAATAATACAGGCACTATCGCCTTCCAAGTTTGTATTTGCGTCGGCAAGATTTGTTATTTGAAACTGTAAGTAGTGTTTTTTAGTATCTAAAAAACCATCGGTTTGAACTGGGATACGAATCTCGTTCGCTCCTGAAGGATTAAACTTATTACCATTATTAGCATCAAATCTTCGTAAAGTAAGAGAAGATGGGACACTATCTACGGCAGAAAAACTGTATCTCATACTGGCGGGGAGGGCATCTCGCTGATTATCCATTTTATACTATTATAATATAAAATAATTTTCAAAATTAAAATGTATAACTTTATTATAATAAATGAAAACTATTTTAAATAACAGATTACAATATGTTCCTCCAGTTTCGCAACCGATAGATGATTTATCAGATTTGCCTTATAGACCTGCTCCACCATTACCTGCTAAATCATTTGCTATGTATATATGTGGGCAACCAGCGAGTGGAAAAACTACATTATGGAACTCTATGTTAATATCTCACCCTACAAAAAAAAAACCTGATGTGCCTCGTTTCTATTATCGTTTTTTTGATAAATGTTTCTTAATATCTCCAAGTATGAATACTCTACCTCTTAATAAATTACGCTTAAATGAAGAAAGAATGTATTTTAAGTTTAGTGATGAAGTTCTTGAAGATATTATAGAAACAGAAAGAGAGGACGAAAACTTAAATAATCTTATTATACTGGACGATTGTATTAGGGATTTAACTAAATCTAAAATATTATGTAAAACTATTTTAAACCGTCGCCACGCTACACAAAACCCCCAAGAAGAAGGTCATAGTGGTTTAGCAATTATGATTACTAGTCAAAAATATAATGCTCTACCATTAATGCTCCGATGTAATATGTCGCATATTATTGTATTCAGAACTGAAAACCAAAAAGAATTATCAGCAATTAAGGAGGAACTAATGGGTGATTTAGATGATAAAACTGCTAATGAAGTATTAAAAACTGCGTGGAATAAAAAACACGGATTTTTATTTATTGATGCTACAAAACCGACAAAAGACAGATATTATCAAAACTTTAATAAAATTATTATAAGAGATGATGAAATCCCCGATGAAACCCCTGATAATAAGTGAGTTTGTTAATAATTTATTAATATTTTCAAAAATGTTAAAATGTTAAAATGTTAAAAAAATATTAATATCTCATCAGGAAAAAAAAATAATTTATTATAATAATTTTATTTTTACGGGTCATCAAAAAATATTTTTTAATTTTTTAACATATAAACTTATTAATTTTGAACGGGCATAGCACCGCTTACATTTCCTTCTTCAAATGCTTCAATTTGTGCTTCTTCTTGAGGACTGTTAGTAGTTCTTCTGAATAAGGCATATCGTTTTGCTACTTCAGCATCACCACCCATCATATTCAAATTATCTGCTACTCTCTGTATCTCTTGTTCTCTTAACATATTCAATTGTTCTCTTGTATTTAATCTGGAAGGCATAGATGGACGACCAGCACCCTGTCCTTTTCTTAATTCCACTAATTTTTTCCTTCTTAAATCTTGTTTTTCCTGTGTAGATAAATCAGGATTTTCACCCTGTGCCTCTTGTTTCGCCAACTTTTTCATTTCTCTGAAAACCATTTTATAATTAATTACAATATTTTATTTTAAAAAATATATGTTATAATATAATATAAAATGAGTAATGTTAATAGCGATGTCTATGTGCTTAGATTAGCAAACACAAGTAATGGTGATGATACAACAAATCCCCTCTTATCTCTTGATGCTAATAATAATGAATATACTATACAAATCCCCAGTAGAATTGTAAATAAAGGTAAATGTTTTATTAAAGTTATTTCAGGAATAATGGGATTAGAATATAATGGAACTGATAGAATTGTTCCTGATAATGCTATTGCTGTTTTTTGGAGGTCAAATATCCCATATTTAGGTTTTGATATTGAAGATAGAGGTAGTGCTAATGCTATATTAGCAAGTGCTGTATGTAATCAAGCATCATCTGAGGCAGATGAGGTAGTATCTATTGATGCTACTGAAGCAAAAGTTTTTACTTGTCCCCGATTGCCTGAAAGAATATCTATTAAGAAGTTTTATACGAGTTCTGATACTGGTAATGATGGATTATTAACCCCCGCTCAATCTTACACAACAAATGTAGTCCCCTGTGAGATTGTTTTAGAGGTTATTTTTGACGAAGATGCGAGTGTGAAAACAAGCAGAGAATTGAATGCTTTGAGAAATTAAATCAATTATAATTTAAGAAAAATAATTTAAGAAAAAAAGGATTTAAAAAATATCTTATATTAATATATAAGTATAGATGCCTCCAAGGTGCTATGGATATGAAAATGAAGAAGAAATGCTAAAAATGAGAAAATATAATGATAATAAAAAAAAGAAATTAAAATACTGGAGAGATAAATATGGTCTTGATATTAAGGAAGAACAATACGAAGAGTTTAGTAAATATTCAACTCAAATAAAAAAAATAATTCCGATTATTCCCCTAATCAAAAGTTTAAACCCTATTCTATAAAAATTATTATATATATAATTAGTATAAAAATATGCCAGTTCATTACGGAGGAAACGGTAAAGGAAAAGGAAAAGGTAAGATGGGCGGTAAGATGGGTGGTAAGAAGAAGACTATGCCCGTTAAACCTGCTCCTCGCAGAAGTGGAAAAAGTGTTGCTAAAACATTTGGTAAAGCATTTGAACCAGACGAAGCAAAGATTATTAAGAAAGCAAAATCTGACCCATCTTTTGGGAAGAAAATCTTAAAGGGATTAATTACAGGATTAACATTTGGTCTAAAATAATTTAATATATAATAAAAAATATTAAGAACAAAAAAAAAAATAATTATAATTAATTTTTAAAATTGATTTTTTTTTTTTAATTTAATTAAATATAAATTAAGAAAAAAAGGATATAAAAAAATCTCAATATATATATATAATGAGTGAAAATATGAGTGATGAGAAAATGTTTGTTGAGTTTATTGAACTAAATAATGTGAAATATTTGTTAAGTCTTAATAATGCTGAATTAGGGCAATATATAGACCCTTATAATAAATATGGTGAGAAAAGGTCAAAGGAGGATATAAAAAATTATTTAACAGGGATAAAAAATTATTTAAATAAAATTAATGATGATGAATTATCGGAAAGAGAAGTTAATTATAGTATTAAGGGTTGTAATAGATTATATCATTCAGGTCAAGGATTTGTATTACAACAATTAGCGTGTGATTATCGTAATTTTATTATTAATCAAAATTGTAAGGATTATGATATGAAAAACGCCCATCCGACAATATTATTAAAATTAACAATTGATGCGGGTCTGCCTCATATTATGTTAAAAAATTATGTTGAAAATAGACAACAATTTTTAGAGGAGAATGAGGTTGATAAACAACAAGTTTTAAGATTACTTAATCAAGATAAACCTAAGAAACAAAACGGAACATTACAGTTATTAATATCAGAGGTTTTACAAAATAAAAAAAAATTAATTGAAATACATAAAAATAAATTACATAAAAAAAGAAAAAAAAATATGAAAAATCCTAACAGTTCAGCAATATCAAATATTTTGTGTTTTTATGAAAATATGTTATTACAGAGAGTTTATGATGCTGGAATACAATTTTCAATTCCTATGTATGACGGTTTTATAGCACCTCCTGATGCTGATATTAATATTGATGAATTGAATGAATTAACAAGTGATTTTGGAATAGTTTGGAGTAATAAGGAACTTGAAACACCTTTTGAATATCAGGATTTTGAGGAAACAAAATCTTATAAGAGTATGAAAGAACAATTTGAGAAAGAGGTTCAATATATTATGGATTTAAATATTTATAAGAGGAGGAGTGAAATTGACGGTGAATGGAAAACATATACAGCAGAAAAAATTAAGAGTGCTTATAAAAAATGGCGTTCAACAAAAATAAATAATAAGGGTGAAGAAGTGCCGTGCGATTTCTTTGATAGATGGTTAGAAGATGAAGACCGTGAGGATTATGAACGATGTGAGTTTGAACCGTATAGTAAGGAGGATAAAACTCATAATTTAGTATTTAATTTATTCAGAGGGTGGGAAAATGAGGAGGCAGAGGATACAGGTGATTTTGAAAAATGGTTTATTGAGGATTATTTGAGTGTATTTTGTAAGGGAAAACAAGATGTAATTGAATATATATTAAATTATATAGCACATATAGTTCAGTATCCTGAAAGAAATCCTAAGGTGGCGGTTGTATTGAAAGGATATGAGGGAACAGGTAAGGATAGTTTAATTGATTTTATACAGTTTTTGATAGGTCAGAGATATGTATATCGTGTTAAGGGAATGAGTGAAGTATTTGGAGATTGGAACGACCATTTAGCAGATAAAATAGTTTTAAGTATGAATGAGGTCTCAGGAAAAGATGGTGTTGATTTTGAGGAGGATTTGAAAGAACAGATTACAAAAGAAACACTTAATGTGAGAGAAAGATTTGTAAGTTCATATAATGTTGGAATGTATTGGAGAATATTTGTATTATCAAATAATGATAGTCCGATTCAATATTCACCGACAGATAGACGGTTTTTGATGATTGAAATTGCTGATGCTTTGATGGGAAATACAGATTTTTGGAATAATTTTCATAAAAATATCCGTGATAAAAATAAGATGTCTGAGGCATATAATTATTTTATGAACCGTGATATTGAAACTTGGAATATCAAAAATATTCCTATCACAGAAACGATGAGAAATATGGGAACAAGAAAAATAAAACCTCCTTATATTTACTTATATCGTGAATTATCAAAATTATCTGAGGAGGAGTTAGAACAACAATATACAGTCCGTTCATCAGTATTAAATAATGCTTGTGAAAATATCGGCAGATTTGTGTTAGGATATTCAGGCGGGTATAAGAAAAAACAAGTAAGTATTTGTCTTGAGAAAAAAATGGATTATATTCAGGTTAAGAATGTTAATGAGGGCAGTTCAAGTTGTAGGAGTATTGTAATTGATAATCCTAAATTATTCTTAAATCATCTTAAACTTGTTGATTGTAAGATTTATAAGGAGGAGGCGTTAGATTTTAGTAAATTGAATAATTCATATAATGTGAAAAATAGTTATAATGATTATTGGGATAGTGATGATGATTAAGAGATTTAATAATAAAAATAAAATATTTTTTTTTAATATAATATGGATTTAGAAAGTGTAAGTGCTGTTAGATTAAAAAGGGGATTATCTGCTATTAAAAAAGATTTAACACAAAAAATAGGTGCTGTTTGGAAACTAAAAAAACCACAAGTAGTAAATAAATTAAAAAAACTAAAATATAAATATGATGATAAGGAGAAGGCGTTATTGCCGATATATCCTCACGGTATTAAAAAGAGATTTTTAACAGAGGTGAAAATATAAAAAAAATATTAATAATAGATATAAATATGGAGAGTATAAGTGCTGTGAGATTGAAGAAAGGACTATCTACAATAAAAAAAGATATTACATCAAAGGTAGGTGCTGTGTGGAAATTATCAAAAGGTCAAGTTATTCAAAAAATAAGAAATCTGAATTATACTTATAATCCTCAAAATCAGGAATTGACTACAAATAGTATGATACGAAAAAAAAGGAGAGTGAAACTATAGACCCCGTAATAAGTTGATAGTTTGTGAGAAAATATTAAAATGTTAAAAAATTAAAAATATTTGGGTGAAGACCCTTATGAGAAAAAATATTTTAATTTTAAAAAAATATTTTTCTGATGAAAAACTTTATTTTTTTTAACATTTTAACATTTTAACATTTTTACAAATTAAAAATATAATAAAAAAATAATTTATAATAATATAAATGTATAACTGGTTGTATAAGTGGTATTGCTATACAGATGAAGACATAAAAAATGCTGAAAATCAGGTGGGTTTTTTAGAAGACCGTATAGCAGAAATCAAAGCAAATCCTAAAGTAAGTGAGGCAGATAAATTAATAAAAATAAAAAAAATGGAATTATCTATAACAGCGATAAGATATACTTATTGTTTATGAAAAGAAATCATTATATTGTTGGTCTATTGACTTAACAGGTGGTGGAGGTTTAGACATAGGTTCTTTAACAACTTCTTTTACTGCTTCTTTAACAACTTCTTTTACTTCCTCTTTTTTCTTTGCTACTTTTTGACCTCGTCTTTCTTTATTTTTTTCTATTAATCTTTTTGTGTGTTCTATCTGTGCCTGTGTGCGAGGTTTGGGGATTTTTGCTGAACCATTTTTTAATCTACCAAGTTTTTTTCCAAGTTCCAGTTCTTTTTTCTGTGCTTCTTCTTCCATTTGTATTTTTTTTAATTCTCTTTTACTTATTTTATTCGGGTCTTTTTGTATTAAATTACCATTTTCATCTTGAATAACATAAATAATCTTTTCTTTTGTAATAACTTGTTTTGCTAATTTTTCCTCTAATGGTTTAGGGGGTCTGCCTTTAGGTTTTTTAAATACTTTATCAGGTGGTGATTTTGCTAAAGGTTCAGGTTCTGGTTCAGGTTCAGATTGTGGAATAGGGATAGGTTCTGATTTTTGTGCCTTTTTATCTGCTAATTTTTTTTTCCTGTTTTCTAATGCTTTTGCTCTGCCTCTTGCTAAACCATCTTTTTGTGCTTGGGTCATTTCCCTTTTCTTTTTGACTTGTTTTTCAGGAGGTGGTAAATCTTGCTTATCAACAATATTGTTTTCAGCAGGTGGTAATTTTTGTTCTTCTTGTTCCTTAGGTTTAAGTTTCTCATCAAGTTGTTTGTTGAGTTCATTAAGTTCCTCAGTCCCGATTGAACTGTCGCTTTCGTTTCCATCAGACATTTATATTATAATACAAGAAAATAATTTTTTATATAAATCTTTATAAATATTTTATTAAAAAATCTATGTTTTCATATTTTCTAAAATATTATCTAAAATTGTGTATTCCGCTTTCATTTCTATTTCTGATTTATTTTCAACTGGGTGAGTATCATCTATTGTTTCCTCAGGGTTATTATACCGTATTTGAGTTCTTCTATCCATATTAGGCATAGGATTAGCAGGTGTTTTAATAACTTGTTGTGGGGGGTCTCTCAATCTTTGTGGGGGTTGTTGTGTTCTTAATTGTTGTTGGTTTAACATTCTTCTGTTATTTCCTATATAATTTTCATTTGAAGCAACATCTACAGTAAATACTTTATAAGTATTAATTATAAGACTTATTTCATAATTTACATTATTTAATTGTAATAAATTATCGTTTTGGTCTGTAATCCTAAAATCTATTAAATCAATAACGGGGGTTTGTGTGATAGTTGTTGTTCTGAAATCGTCCTGATTTAAATAAATCATATTAAATCCATTAACATCTACTGATATTTTCTGTAGTGTAGAACTATTACCAGCACGAGTTGATTGGACATTACCAGTCGTTATATTACTTTTAATAAAAAGACTATGAACGGAACATAAATTAACAACAAAATCTGATGTTGTTGTTCCACCAGCACTTACAACATCATCTTGGTTTCCTGAAAATCCGAGTAATTTTTCAGCATTACTTTCAGTCCATTTTAATGTGATAGAAGCATTTGATGTATTTGTGAATGTGATTTTCATAGTTGGTCTATCAAAAGTAGCAGTAAAAGGGAAGGAGTTGTCGGCAGTAAGGGTTGAAATAAGTTCATCAATATCATAATTTTTACTGGGTATAGTAAAAGTCTTGTCGGAACCATCGTTATATTTTATTGTATTATTTTCTACATCAGCACTAACATTATAAAAAGAGTATGGTATTTCTACGCTGGAGACCATTATATGACCCTCATAACCCTTAGGTATAAGAACGGGGTTTGTTAAATCAACCCTAAAATGAGTATTAAATCCACTTGTTAATTGTGTAGCATCTTTAGACCTTATATGAATAACATTTGATGTGAGTGGTCGGATTAATTCTGTATCCATTATATTATAAATATATATTTTATAATAAAATATATTATATATAATAAATGTCTTTGGGAAAGGAATATGAAAAAGAGCAACTGGATAGAATAGAAAAGTTTGAAAAAGCACTAACTCCACAAGGAAGATTTAGACTGCGTAGCAAGATAAGAGAAGCAAAAGCACTCGTAAAATTATTATCAAAACCTGTGCCTGAAAGGTCAAAAAAAGATAAGGAAGAAATAAATGAATATTATTCAAAATTATCAAATGCTGTCCGTATATCACAGTTAGGCAATAAACCAAGTCATCAAAATATGAGAGCAATAGGAGAAGAAGAACACCAGTTAGCAAAATTAGTAAATGCTACAAAAGTTTATTCAAATCATAGATATGATGGATTAACTCACGAACAGGCGATGGATTTAACAAATGAATATCTCTCTACACAATCTGAAGGACACCCCGATTTACAGGGTTGGAGTATGGACGGGGATTTAACAAACAGATTTGGTGGAGAAGATAATAACTACAGGGGAGCAGTATTCAAAAAAGATGGAAAAGCGTTTAGTGCTTTCCGTGGAACAAAGTTTGGTGTATCAGAGTTTGGAGCAGAAGATTTAGCACTTGATGCTGATATAATCAGAACTGGAAAAGTTCCTAAGCACCCTCAAATATCACAAGCAGAACAAATGGTTAGAGAAACTGTTGAAAAATATGGTAGAGAAAATACAAAAACTGGTGGATACTCATTAGGAGGATTTAAAGCAATCCACGCAGGAAATCAGAATAGAGTTGATAGTATTACATTCAATCCATTAACACAAGGCGATGCTTTATTAGAAGACAGCGGACACCCTATGGGAGTAAAACATAGAATAATAAAAACCCCTGATGATTTTGCCTCATTAAATGCTGGGGGACTTAAAGGGAAATATCCTAATAATTATGATATAAAATCTGTAGGAAGTCATAGTGATGTAAAATATGGTGAGGGTTGGAGAGTTCCATTTACTGATATTGATACTGGATTTAGTCCAGCAAATATGAAATCTTATGTGGAACATACACATAAATTGGATAATTTTGTAGAAGACCATAAACCGAGAAATGAAGAAGAAACAGCATTATATCGTCATTTAGAGAGAGGTGTAAGTGGAAAAATAAAACATCACCATCTTGAAAGATTTAATGAAATGATAGAACATAATGGGGAACAAAGACCGAGATTTGTAATTCCAGAACAATTACCCGATGAACCTGATACATTAATTGATAAAAGAACTTTACCATCAAGAAATCCAGTAAGGGAGGATAGATTAAGAGCAAGGGGATTTTCTGTTGATGCCCCTATACCTGAAAGAAAAAGAGTTAGAACAAAAGTAAGAGATATTAAATCTATTGAAACACAAAAAAAGAAAAGACAATATGTTTTAGATGAGGAAAAAGCAAAAAGAAAAGAACTACAAGATGAGTTTGATGAATTAAATAGCAGATATAATGAAGATAATTTTAATGACGAAGTATGGAATAGAACAGCAAAAGAAAGTTTAGAGGAAGCAAAAGGAACGGCAAGAGAAGCACGAGTAAGAGGAGAGATAGGAGTTGTAAATAGAGACCTCGCAAGAAAAAATGAATTGAAATCTATGTTAAGCAAACCTGAACCAAAATTAGATACACGACCATTTACAGAAAGTCAAATAAATAAATATGTTAATCAGTTAGAGGTTCAATTTAAATTACCTCCAACTCAAAAACAAACATTTGAAGAAAAACCACCTGAATTAATAAGAAAACCCCCGAGAGAAGAACCATTTTTACAAGAACCACAATCACAAAAATTAAGTTTTACTGATTATGCTAAAAAAAATAATATATCTGAAACTGATAAAAATAAATATTTATGGAAAAAATCTGGCGGTGAATTAACTAATGAAGAACAAGCAGGATATGATGAAAACTTAGGCAGAGATGATGTAAAAATAGATGATAAAGAATTAAATGATTTTAAAGAATTACCGCCTGAAAACCGACAATATCATTTGGATAATATTGAAAATACATCAAGAAAAGATTTTAACTTTTTAGAACAGGCACAAAATGCTACAGCACGAGGAGGTGAAGGATTATTTAATGATGGATTAGCAACAGGTTTTAAAAGAATAGGTTTATCATCAGCAAAAGGATTAGGACAGTTAGGAAAAGAAGGTGTAAAAGGACTAGGATTTGGTTTAGCAGGAACAGGATTAAGAAAATATGGAGAATATGCTACAGGTCAAAAATTAAATAAAACTGAAGCAACTTTAGCAGATAGTGCTTTAAGTGCTGGATTATATTCACGATACTTAGGAGGTTCAGCAGTAAAAGGCGGATTGGCGGGACTGGGTTCTACAGCAATCGGATTGGGAACTGAAGTTGGAACCAGGAAAGGATTGGAAGCATTAGGAGTTTCAAAAAAAGTAGCATCAGGTGTAGGAGCAACTACGGGTGGTGTAGCAAGTGGAGCAAGTTTTGTAGGATTATCATCTGCTTTAGGTGCTGATGCTTTATTAGGTGCTGAAGCAGGAGCAGAACTCGGTCCAGTAGGAATATTAGCGGGAGGAGTTGTAGGCGGATTAATAGGTCTTGGAAGTTGGTTAGTATCAAAGTAATTTCAAAGGGTCTCTGCTTCTAAATCTTATATCAATAATTCCATTAGGTCTTGTTTTACCATAACAACAATCTGAATGATTTTCCAATAATAAATTAGCAGATATATTCTGAACTTCTTTCCTTTTTTCTTTATCATATCTATCTTGTATTCCACCCTTGTTAGTCCAGTATTTTGTTTTAATTCCATATCTACATCTTTTTATTATAGGCAATTTATTTTTGTAAAAATATAAACATCTTTCAAAATCTTCTTTTTCAGGAACAGATAGATTACAATCTTTTTTATTGATATATCCTAAACAACTATTTATTATAGAATATAATCCATATTTATCATCAAATGATTTTACATAATATTTATTAGTATTAGCAATAAATCCCCATAATCCACCTGGAGTATTTTCAAATAAATTAAAATTATCAATAAATAAATCATTTAAGTTTTCAACAGATTTATCAGTAGAAAAATCTATTATATCCTCAACATCATCATCAAGTTCAATTATTTTTGTATCTTCATCAAAATATTCTATGATATGATTTCTTGTATCGGTGATTGTATTTTTTGATAATACTAAATTAACATCTTGTATTTCTAAATATTCATCATAACTTTCAGGAGATACAAAAATAAAAACTTTATCCATAGATATATTATGTTTTTTCAAAAGAGATAATGTTTTATTTTGTATCTGATTAAATCTTTCGTGCGATGGAATTACAATATTAAAATCCATATAGTATATCTAAGATTTTAATTTTAAAAAAAAAAAAAATAATTCAATATTAAAATTAATTAAATCCTTCTCTTACTGTATCATCTGTAATTTTAATATTAAATCTACATATTCCGTTATTCTTGATACAATGTGGAACTCTATCAGTTTCTCTGTTTTTATCTGAATGTGTTTCATTTCCGTGATTATGTATAATCCGTTTTGCTCTTGCGGTAGGTTCTCCGTTTCTCTTATATTTACTCCAACATTCAGGGCATTCAAAATAAATTGAGACAGGCGTAATTTTTGTGGCGATTACATCAACCGTTTTATTTGCGTTTTTTTCACTCATATATATATTATACAATATTTTATTTTTAAGTATGTTATTATATATTAAGATATAATTATATAATAAATATTCCAAAAATACTTAAAAAACGCCAAAAAACCGTTAAAATGCCCTTAAATATGCCTGTGGAACAATTTTAGGGGGTTATAATTTAAATTATGACTTCTTTAAATCAGTTTCTATGTGTATATAAGCGGTTTAACTGACTTAAAAACGGTTATTTCTGTGTTAAAATGTTAATTTGAACTCTCCACGCTCTACAAACATCACTCTTCTACATTTTCTACATCTATTATCTTTCCTATTCCTATGGGGACTACCACATACTTCACAACTACGGGTGGTTTTTTGTAAAAACCTTTTCACACAACAATTACCAAGATTTAATATAAACTTTCCATCGGTTATATAGCAGTTTTCTTTTATCCTATGACCGCAAATACAACGGTCTTCGTGCGGTGGTTCTTCTTCATCGGGACATACTACTTTGTAATAGTTTAAATGTCTGCCCCTATCTCCACCACAATATTTCCAATCTTTCTTTAATTCTTCAGGGGTTATATTAAATCTTTTCAATCCATTCTCAAATCTTTTACTTATATTCATATAATATATAATAAGATTTTTATATTTCGTAATACACTACCGACCATCTATCTCCAGTAAAATCAGAAGTCCAGTGCTTAGCAACTCCACCATTCATTATTAACGGTTTTCTGTTTATATCAAATCCACAACCTTCTATCATCAACTCTCCACCAGTATAATCTCCGAAAGCAACAATCAAACTCGGGGATTTATTTAATTTATCATAATGAGGTTCGCATTTAAAATTATGATTTAATGTGATAGTATTGTATTTAAAATCAGGATTGATTTTTTCAATAAGTTCTTTAAGTAGTTCATAAACAATAGGATTTTTCTGATTATTATTTGATGGTAATGGATTTTTATTATCTATTCTTTCATTTATGTTTCCGTTGTTTGGGAAGCGTTTTTTTACTAATCCATAATTTTCTGTTGATGCTAAATATCCTACTCTCGTCCATTTATTTGTTCCTTTATCTTTTCCCCACTGGACTTTCTTTTCAACTCCACTTACATTAGGTCTGTTTCTCGTTTTCTTAACTTTGTGATTTTTCAATATTTCTATCGCCTTATCATAAATAGGATTTTCTCCACACATATATATTTTATTTCTATAATAATTTCATACTTAAAGGACATTAAACTCCGACCCAACTTAAAGATGGTAAAATAGTAAAATCTTTATCTTTATTTTTTTCAATCAAATTATTTATATCATCACTTGTTAAATCTTTTCTTTTTTTCAAATCTACATATTCAGGAGACATAGCATAATAAAAGTTTTTATCTTTGTTTTTGAAAAATCTCATACTTGCTCTATGTCCTATAGTCTGAAAAACATATCGTGCTTTCCAAATATCATAAACTTTTATTTTATTTTTTTCCATTATATTTTTTTTTATTTCATCAAAAAATAATAAAATATCTTTATTGTTTTTTTCACTATAAATAATTCCATTATCAAATAATTTCTTATCATTATATTTTAAAAATCCTATAGAATGTGTTGTATCAATATTATCTGTATTTATTATTACATCACAATCTATATATAAACCCCCATACTCATATAATACTAAATATCTGATAAAATCACATTTCATTATACCATATCTAAAATTATCATACATAAACTTATATTCAGGATATTTGTTTAGTAAATCATTACATCTTTCATTATCCCAAAATAAATATTCGTGATTATGTTTTTCACAATATTCTTTTATTTTCTTTTCACAAAAAAAATTAAATGCTTTTTGTCCTCCTAAACCTATATCTAAAAATATTCGGTGTATTTTCATATATATATAAACTATTATTTTTTTTTTAATTAACCATATTCATAATGAGGTTCTCCATCCTTACCTTTCCATCCTGCTGAACCAACAACAACATTTACAGACGGATTACAGATTTTATATGCTTGTGCTACAATAAAACAATTTCCAAACAATTGACCTTTCTCTGCTAAGAATACAATTCTTTTTGCCGTTTCCAATTCATTATCAAAATTATTAACCTCTGCTATTTTCTTAAACATATAATTTTTCTGTTTTTCAGTTGCTTTCAAACAAATCTTCTGAAGCATCGGTTCAAATGCTTTATAAACTTTTTCATCAGTCAAATTAAACATTCTTTTAGTCAATTCCTCCTCATCATCATATCCTGGGTCAAATACAACATTTCCAAACTCATCTTCGCACCAACTATGAGCGTCAAGTGATACTCCATTCTCATCTTTGCTTTTCAATATTTCCTTATAAGTTGTTTTAGGGGTTGATGACTTAGGCATTCCACCCATCATCTCAGCAAACTTTACAGACATTTCCATCATATCAGGGGTCATTTGTATATGAGTTATATCAGCATCATCACGAATCAATTTTTTTTTTTTATAATAATAATTCGGTGTTCCATCAGCACGATGACTATGTTTATTTACTTTATTCCTTTTATGAACCATAGGGTCGCTTGTATCAAAATCTTCACGAATCAATTTTAAATTATTTTTATTGTTTTTCTGCCTACTCATTTCCAGTTTATTAATATAATTTTATCCTATATATTCCATTCAATTTTTT
>TARA_R100000773_G_scaffold38986_2_pt1 | contig 14586 bp, 31 predicted proteins | sample TARA_R100000773 | Tara Oceans TARA_R100000773 (sample SAMEA2623365) | marine metagenome | biome: marine biome (ENVO:00000447); feature: surface water layer (ENVO:00002042); material: "saline water (ENVO:00002010), including plankton (ENVO:xxxxxxxx)" | depth 5 m | reverse complement strand
ATTTCTTTTATTTTCCAAAGTCTAACTTTTACTTTTTTAATTCTTTTCGTTAAGTCTTCTGCTTTATATTCTTCTCTTAATCTTACAGTGACCCAAGACCTGGACTCTTTAAAATCATTTCTTTTCAAATGATCCATTAAATCTTTCAAAGCAAAATAAGTAAAACCCTCTTCTGTAAATGACTTACCTAAAAAGATGTCCTCAATACTGACAGCTTCTCCCTGATGTAAAATAAATTCTTCAAGAAGTTCTCTGAACTCACCTTTTTTTGTTACCTCTTCCGGAGGATAATCAATAGAAATATTTTCCAAAAGTTCTGTGTAAGTTTGGTTCCAATCATTTAAGGCCATGTTTGGAATACCTTTATTCAATTGTTCAATGCAAGCTTGAATAACTTTTTTATGAGTCATTAAGTCTTCAGTTGATGGTAGTTCAATTCTACGGTCATCAACATTAAGAAAGTAACGAGGCGGATCAGATTTGTAGACCTTTAAGTCAGAATAAACCGGGTGTTCCCGATCATTCTCACCACCCACCCCGTACTTTCTCTTCTTACAGAGTCTCTTATTACAGAGACTTTCGATAGGAGGCTGCGTGCATCTGTAAGAATATCGTGGTGCCCCATTGGAGTCACTCTGGGACACCTGCTTAATGATGACTAAAACCTCGTCAGATTTTAAAGGAGGCTGTATATACTGACGATTATAGTCCTCAATAAGATTTTTATAATTATCGGGATCAAATTTACGATAATAGACCCCGATATTAAATAGCGCATTGTTTCGGCCACCCTCACCAATTCCGTCTTCCGTTAAAATTTGAAGACAAGGTGGACCATCTTTTATTACTTCATTTTTAAAATCAGTTTTAATTTTCTTTAAATCAGTAACAACATATTTTTCATGTAATTCAAAAAATTGTTCCAAAGAAGCAGCGGAACCTTCATCATTTAACGCATATCGATTACGGCCGTGATAAGGTAGATTGATCCAACTTCCTGTATCTCTTTTTTCTTCTCCCTCTTTAACAAATAATTCAATTTGTTTTGGAAAAACTTCAGCGGCCGGATAACCGAGAGCTGTTGCCATCTCACTAAGCTTTAACTGTATCTCTTTTGCAGTGACTTGTTTGCTCATGAAGATATACAAGTGAGCACCACCACTTTTTGAGAGACACATGATCAAAGGAAATTTTTTGTCATGTATCTTTTTTTGTAAAGCTTTGTGATCTAAAGGGTACACATCGATATCGATTGCACCAAAAATACACTCATTGTCATCGTTAATAGGAACAATACCCATTGCCGGGTATTCACCTTTTAAGTGCAGTTCAAATTTTTCTATGGTCGGCGGCTCGTGGACCGTCTTCATTCGAGCCTCTACTTTTTTACCGTTCTGTGGCTCATTTGATTTCTCAAATACTCCGTGAGCCCTTTCTAAACCAGTAAAAATATCTTTAAATTTTTGTACTAATTCTAAATTCATTTTGCCTCCGAATTTAAAGGCTAGCCAAGATTATCGGCTAGCCCACCCTTACGTTTAAAACGGTAAATTTGAATCTGCTTTTGCAGAATTTCCTTGAACAGAAACTTTCTCGTCTTCTTGTTGTGGTGTTGAGTCTACTTCACCACTATGTATTTGTTTTTCAAACAACATAGCGTCTTCATAGATTTTCTGAACATTAGGATTATTTAACTGATCAATCCAATTACTTTCAGAGATAACCCAACCAAACCATTTACCTTTGTCATTCTTTTCTCTTATAGTTTTTAAAACATAAGAACGTGCAAAATCTTTTGGTTGGTAGACCTCATCACCATCGACTCTTCTTTGATTAGACATAATAGAGTTCCAGGTTCTTGATTTCTTCAACTGAGTAGATTTCATTTTAATGATTGCTTTTGACCACATACCATCGGGCTCCAAAACAATCACATAATGTTCAGCAGTGTTTTCAATATAAGTATCACCACCTACTATTCTCTCTTTGTTGTCTTCACCTCTCACAACTTTACCTTCTCTTTTCATTTGTTCAAATTGCGCAGGTGTGTAGATGTTTACGGGAGCGCCAGGTCCTTCACCTCTTTCAGCCCACTCCACATAACGTCTTCTGTAGTATACAGGTAAAACAACAATATCTTTGTAAGCTTTGTCAGTTACGTTATTGAAGATCATTCCGGCTTCTGCTCCTGGGATATAATCTGAGTCTTCCTTATCTATTTGAGGAGAAGTGTCTCCAATGATATTTAAATAAGGTATTGCAAAATCTTCAGTGCCTCTTTCTGATAAAGAGGGTCCTGTCTTCTTTAGCAAGTCACCCATCGCTAACGCGTTTCCTGTTTGTTTTTTAGCTACCGCTTGTTCTTTTTTCTCTGACATATTATTTTCCTTTCTTAATGTTTATTTTATGACCTACGAAAACGCCAAAAGTTTCCATAGGAAGTTCTTTACCATTCTCAATCATTTCACGAATGAAACCTTTGAGAGTCATAGGCTCGACTTTAGTATTTCTTTCTGTGTCCAAGCCTTGGTTCATCAAGCTATTCCAAACTTTGAGAGCTTGTTCGTCTTCGGCTCTACCAAATTTTACTACAACTTGAGTTTTTATAATGTCATCATAACCATTATCACGAAGCCATTGGAACGCTTCCTCTTGCTTCTCTTTAGTTATGCTTCCAGTATAAAACGGTTTAATGTCAACTGACTGACCATCAGTCATTCTTATTGAACGAACTCCACGCTCTTCCATAAGTTGAACGATGTGCTCATTCTGTTGACGTAAGCCTTCTTTTTTTGCTTTTAATAAAAGTTCAAGATCATTTATTTCAGTTTCGAATTTTAGATAATCTTGGCAAGCTTTAGAAATTGGATCGACTTCATTGACCTCAAAATCTTTTTTATCTCTTCTAAGATCTAGACTCATATTGCCTCCTCAATTCTTCTGCTTTTTTATTTTTAATTTCTGTCAATTGCTTATCGTAAATTTTTTGTGCGATACCAATTGCCATTAATTTTGTAAAAGAGTCTAAAACTTCTTGTTTGACTTTTTTTACATCTTTCTTTTCTAAGTTCATGTCATCAATCTTTTGCAATGCATCGATTGTCATTTTAATTATTTTTTTATCTGAACTTGAAAATTCTTTGTCTGAAATTCTAGCAGCTAATGCGTCAGCTACTGCGTCTTCAGTTCTTACTGTTGCATCACATACTGTATAACTAACAATAGGACATTTTTCATATTGTTTTAAAATGTCTTGTCTGCTTGGAACAGTGTGAAGAATTATTTTTTCATCCTTCTTGATAGTTACATCATGCTTAGGATAAAAAACTGCCATGCCGCTTTTCGTTCTTTTATGATACGTTATAACGCCATTTATCTTATCGTGTTTCTCGGTCATTTGTTTTTTGCCTTTCTTATTCGTTTATGTCTACTCTGATAGGAAAGTAATCTTTTTCTAATCTATCATATTTCAACATATTATATCTACCGTTGAGAATATACGAAACCACACTTGTGGTCAAGCCGATAAGTGCAGGATCTCCAACTAGTAATATATAATCCGTGTCTTTTATATCTTTTAGCATTGTTTTTAATTTTCTTATTGTGGGCTGTGGAGACATTACCACCTGTTTTTGGCCATCAAATAAAAAGATAATCTCACCAAATCTCTCTGCCTGAGAGTAGTCTAACGCTCTTATTGTTCCATCTTGATGTTTTCTCATAACATTCTGGACGATATAAACTTTACTTTTTGTATCATTCATAATAATTTCTTCCTTAGAATAATTTTATAATCATGTTAGTTGAAAAATACAAGTTTAAAACCAAGCCTATGCAACACCAGTTAATTGGCCTGGGGGGAATGATGGCTCAGTTTGAAAATCGTAGTCCCGAGTATGCTTTATTTATGGAGATGGGTTGCGGTAAAACTAAAGTCTTAATTGATGGTGTATCTATTTTATATGACAACGGAAAGATTGATCAACTACTTGTTATTTGTCCCAACGGAATAAAATATAATTGGCGAGATGAAATAAAAAAACATTTAGCTGAACATATTGAATTTGATGTTCATGTTTGGGAAGGTGCAAAAACAAAAAAAGAACAAAATGAAATTAAAGAAAAACTTTTTGTAGCCAATAGTAAATTAAAAATTTTAGTAATGAATGTTGATAGCATTATTACAGCTTACGGTTCTAAAGTTGCTGATAGTTTTACTTACTCCGGGAAGACTTTAATGTGTATTGATGAGTCCACGATTATTAAAAACATGTCAACAAAAAGAACAAAACGTTGTATTAAAATTGGAGAGTCTGCAAAGTATCGAGTGATCTTAACAGGTTCACCAATTACAAAATCACCGGAAGACTTGTATGGTCAGTGTGCTTTTTTAAATGAAGACTTATTAGGTTTCAGTTCTATCTATTCTTTTAAAGCTAGATATTGCGATCAAGTTAAGCTATCATTTGGTGGCCGTAGTTTTAACAAAGTTACCGGCTACAAAAGATTAGATGAACTTACGGAGAAGCTGCGGCAATTCTCTTATCGAGTCACCAAAGATGAAGCTTTGGATTTACCGGATAAAATTTATATGAAAAGAAGAGTTCCCATGAACGAGAAGCAATTAAAAGCTTATGTTCAAATGAAGAGCCTGGCATTGGTTCAATTAGAAGAAGGTGAACTCACAACAGCAACGTTGATCGCTCAGTTAAAAAGACTTCATCAAATTGCGTGCGGATACATGACGACGGATAATGGAGAGATAATTGATTTTTCGGAAAATAGACTCAAAGAATTATTAGAGACAATTGAAGAGGTTGATGGAAAAGTAATTATTTGGTGCTCGTATCGACATAATATTAAAAAGGTAATTGAGACTTTGGATAAGAAGTTTGGATCAGGGTCCGCGGAAGGTTTTTATGGTGAAACGCCGAGTACGGAAAGACCAAAAATTTTAGAAAGATTTATGGATCCTAATCATCATATGAGATTCTTAGTAGGCCATCCCAGGACAGGAGGTTATGGCTTAACTTTGACGATAGCTAAAACCATGGTTTTTTATTCTAATGATTATGACTTAGAAATAAGAGAACAGGCAGAAGCAAGAAATCATCGTATTGGAACTGAAAGTAAGGTAACATACGTTGACTTGGTTTGCGAAGGAACCGTAGATGAAAACATCTTAAAAAGTCTTCGACAGAAAATAAACATAGCAACTCAAATTATGGGGGAGGAGTTTAAGAAATGGCTGATTTAAATGATCAATACAAATTTGTTAGAGAAGATGAGCTTAAACATGCATTGAGAGACATTTTAAATTACTGTAAATACGATACTTGTGTAGATTTACAAAAATCTGTAAAAATAGTGGAAGAATACTTAGAAGGTAAAAGTATAAAAAATGAGAAGTAAAAAAATTTTTCCAATAAAAAGATATCACGAAAAACTTTTAAGCCTTTATCAAAGACAGTTGAAAAAGTGGAGAAATGATATTGATAATTGGGATGATAGAAGTTTAAAAATTACAGAGGTAAGAATTAAATCTGTAGAATTTTTAATGGAGAGAGGAGATAAATACTATGTCGGATTCTAGAAAGTATAAGTTACAGAAAAAACCTGTTTACGAACAAACAGATAAAAGAGCTTCAGAGCGACATAAGTATGAGGAAGACAGAAGAAGAAGAGCTAGAAAGTTAGCTGAAAAAATGATGGGTAAAAATTATTTTACGAACATGCAAGAGGTCATGTTACAAGCTGCTATTGAAATGCAGGAAAGGAAAAAAAATGAAACATAGTTATTTTAAAATACCTGGATGGTTCAATTACTCAGAAAGTTACGACATCATTGTCGATCAAATTCAAGATAACGGAAAAGTCGTAGAGATAGGTTCTTTTTTAGGTAGATCTACGCACTATCTTGCGACTGCGTTATATAATGCAGGAAAAGAAAATGTAAGAATTTACTCTGTAGACACTTTTCAAGGTTCTTCAGAACATGCAAATTTAGATTTACCGAAAGATTTTTCATCTACATTTAGAGAAAACTTAGAATTTTTTATTCAGAAAAGAATGGTGATACCTTGTCAAGGAAGATCTGATGATCCTAAAATTTTAGAAAAGTTTGAAGACAATTCAATTGATTATATCATGGTCGATGGAGCTCATGAATATGAACCGGTCATGGATGATATAGAAAATTGGTGGCCCAAATTAAAAACTGATGGAGTCATGTTTGGTGATGATTATGGCTTAACTTCTGTTTCTGAAGCAGTGAAAGTTTCTTTACCAAAAGTAAAATCAAAAGGTTTAGGGGTTAACTACAGCCAAGAGCAAACTTGGTATGCTGGAAAAAACCCCGAAAAACTTAAAATTTTTGAAAAATTAGTCCCTGGGCAGAATACTTTAAAAAAATAAATAATTTTCTATACTAAAGCTATGGATTATCAGCTTGAGTATGTTGTTTGGAGAGATACTGTTGAAGAGCAGGCCGGATGGCATACTTATGGTGATATGAAAAAATTAAAAACCGCTATATGCGATGAGGTTGGATGGGTTCTTCAAGAAAATAAGGATGAGTTAAAGTTAATGGCTTCGATGATCCGAAAAGATAAAGAGGGTGGTCGAACAGTCGTGCTATACAAAAGTTCTATTATATACCGAGTACCTATTCCGCTGCGATTGTTCTCGGATGACATTAAAAAAGAACTCGATTAACAACGAGTTACTCAACGAGAAACATGTTAAAGGTGTTGTCTCTGAGTTAAAGGCCACAGAAATTCTCTTAAAACATGGTTTATTAGTTTATAAAAACGTATCTCCTAATGGTTTAGTAGATATTATTGCAATGGATGAAGAGGGGGATTTATATCTGATTGATGTAAAGACTGTTTCTTTTAGAAAGAAGTATAAGATGCCTTCGAGAAAAGAAATTCGAAGAGCGCCCAGTGGCCCGCAGAAAAAATTAGGAGTAATATTGATGATTATAGACGGAGATAGCTTTACTTTCTCCCCGGCTCGGTGTCCACTGAGCAAAAAATTGAAAAGTCAATAGATTTATTTTATGTTTTTGAAAATAAATTTGTAGAAATTTAATTATGAATTTTGATATACTGAGAGTTCTCGCATGTTCACATGCATAACAATTGAAACAAAAGGAGCGAAAAATGCAAAAACAATTTAAGGAAACTACCGTCAAGAAATTGACAGAATTAGAGATAAACAAAATGTCAGAAAAACAATTACAGGAACAATACATAAAATATCTACAACAAAGATTGTTAAAGATGGACAGTAAAGTCTGTACTTGTGGTGGAACGAAGTAGGGTCGAAACCCTACTTCTTTGTTTTTTGATATTCTTTTTCGACGATGATCTCTAGTTCCGTTGGAACTGATCTCCGGGTGTTTTGACATATCTCTTCTAACATTTTTCTAGTCTTAGTTGATATCATTTGAGACACCCATTTAGTTTTGTCTCTACTCATTTCTTCTTTTTTCTCCGTTTCTTTTTTGCTACTCTTTTCATTTTAGCAACACCTGTTTTTTTAGCGGGATCGGTGCTTACTCTTACCGCAAAAGTTCCTCCCATTAGATAACATCCAACAACATATTAATATTATGAAGTTCGTTTTGAAGTTTTTTAATTTGATAATTAATTTTTTCATTAACGAGTGCTATCTTAGATTTGTTTCTCACTTTCATATATTTTTCTAGTTGAGAAACTATTTCTCTTTTTCTTTTTGCATGTTTGTCTATCCACATTTGTTCCGTGCTCATAGTACAACTCCTTCTAATCGATGAGTATTAGTTCCAGGTATCCACCAGGGAACTCTTAACCATCCATGCTCATTTACTAGTTTTTTAATTAAGTGATCGTAATTATATTTTTCCATTATTCTTTCCTTTCTCATATAATGTAATTTATTATAACAAAATATTTGCTATAGACACTAAAAAAAAATAGCCCCGAAGGGCTACCAGTCGTCGATAACTATTACAATCATAATAGCCTCCTTGTTATTATTCTTGAAAAGCAAGAGAACTTAAGGGCACTCGTGGGATTTGAACTTGCTACCCACAACTTTCGGTAGAACAGATAGTTTATCTTCATCTACTCGAACCTACTTCCCAAGACCTCAGACATTTGTCCATACTTCTTGGGCCCTGTACCTTACGACTCTGTTTTAAAATCGTTATTCAGTCAGAGTGCCGCAAAATAGTTTGCAACCTAATTTTGTTTTAAGTTCTCTTGTATTTCCTCTCTAATTTCATTCTCTAATAACTATATCGGGCCAATCCCGAAAAATTCAACATTTTTTTTTCAAAAAAATTAAATTTATTTCTTATATATGTATTGTGTGTTTTTATATTTTTTTCAACGAAATATATAAAATTTTTTTAGAGAAAATATTTTTAAATACACTATAATATTAGGTGTTCAACAAGTGAACATTCCCTCCTTTCATTGACAACAGGGGCCCGAATGGTAGTCGGGCCCCCTCATTTTATTTGATTATGTTTATTTTTTTGACACCACGTTGAAGAGCATAAGGAACAATCGTAAATCCTTTTGCACATCTATTTTGCTCTTGCATATAAATGTCCCAGTCATATCGACAGGCCTCTTCATAAGCTTCCTGGTCATTGTCAAAAAGTCCACAGTCAGAGCAATGAGAAATAAAAAATAAATTTTGATATTTTTTCTTTTCATACCCTTTACCATAACATTCGCAGTTATTGTTCATAATTGTTGTGCCTCCACTTTTACTTCAAAACCTAAGTCTTTGATCCAAGAGACCTCAGTTCGACTAAAAGTTTTCTTTCCAACAAGTGCTGAAAATTTTTTGGCTTTTTCACATATAGGATAAATTAAGTCATTTCCATATACGTTTTTTATTTTTACTGTAATTATTCTTTCCATAATAAGTAGCCTCCTATTGCTACAGACACTAACCCAGGGCTATGAAGCCCTGGACTGTATTTCTTTTCTCAGTTTTTTTAAAAGTTGCTCTGAGATTTTTAGATCGTCTTTAAGAATGTTTGTAGTAATAGGTGTAAAACCCGCGTCCAAATCATTTCTTAAACTATCAACGTGTCTTGATACTGCTCGCAGTACGATCTCAAGTTCGTCTTGATTTGTTATGGTCATGATTGTTCATTCATTTGTTGATCAATGTATTTGCCAATCAAGTCGATATCCATTGGTTCCCAATCACCTTTAAAATCTTTAGCGATCTGGTTATGAAATTTAGCAAGAGCAATCACGAATTTTTTCTGATGTTTGTTTGTCACTTGATCAGAAAGATGTGATCCGGCTCTTCTTATTTCTTCCATAACATAAACAAGAGCAGCTTCTTTTGGAGTTGCTTCTCTCTTCTGGATGTCTTTACCATATTCTTCTACTATATTTATTGTGTTCATAACGTATGGCCTCCTTTTGCCATAGACACAACCAAGGCACGTTAAGTGCCTTGATTAATTGCTCGTATTTTTTCTTTTTTACGAACCTCTTTTTTAGAGAGCATATCTTTATGCATCTCTGTAAGCTTCTCTGGTTTTAAGTATGCAATGTTATGCTGAAACCAGATGGCCATGTGATAATTACCATCTACATCTTTTAAAATAAAATCGTAGATTTCATTAGCTAACCTATCTTTTTGATACTGCTTTAAATGTTTCATTGCTCGCTCTCCTTTGTGTAATTAAACAAATTAAAAATTAATGTAGGTTTTCCGTTAGACTTGGAATACATTTCATTAATTAACATTGCTATTTGAGAAAGTTCATCAAATGTTAATCCTTCTAACTCTCTCTCAATATCGTGTTGTAATAATTTTTGTTTCATTTTTGGTAGCCTCCTATTGCTACAGACACTTAGTGAGACGCGGTGGGAGGACCGCGCCTCGCGGGAGGTATTTATATAGCTTTAACTAAATCGTCTAACTTTTCTTGTGCTGCATATTTTGCAGCTTTTTTTACATCTGATAATTTTACTTCAAATGCTTTTGCGATTTCTTTGTAGACAATTTTTTTGTGATCGCTGTGAGTCTCTCTTTTAATGATGTTTGGAAAATAATCTTTTAAGATATCCTCGACTGCAAAAAGTCTTAATGAATATCTTTTAGATAAAGTTTCACCACCATCACTTTGTGCTATTTTTCGTATTACATTTTTAATGTTATTCATAATAAGTAGCCTCCTATTGCTACAGACACTGGGAGGGAAATTTAATTTTCCCTCCCTATAATTATCTAGTATGGATATCCATATCCATCCATTTTTTACTACCAACGTGGCGCACTGTTTTGCGCTCTTGTTTGATAGAAGGATGTTTATACTTATCCTGGTGAATTGCAGTCCAGTCGTAAAGAGTGGCATCACAATCCGTCTCAACCCAACAAACAGCACCACAACTTAATGGTTTGTTTGGTGAATAAACAGTCTTTGAATGACCGTGATAAGTTATTTCGTGAGCATAGTAAGTCTTACCTCTATGCTTCACAGTTAAAACTGGAAACTCAGTTTTATTTTTTTGGTTATACTTAATCATGTGCTGATTAACGTGAACAATTGTTTTTGGTGTTTTCATAATTAATGGCCTCCTATGCCATAGACACTGGAGGGCCATAAGACCCTCCGGAAAATTTTTAGAAGTGAGGGTCGCGATATTCGCGACGATCACCGAGGCTAACTATAGCCCAACCGTCTTTTACAAAACGCTTGGTTTTATAGTTATAAGCAGCCCTCTTAATTAAGAAAGCTAACTCTTCTTTGTCGTCTTTAAAGAAGACAACCTCGCCCCAACACTCTCTCCCGTTAGGGTTTGGAGTGAATTTATATTTAGGCTGATCGCTATAGCTTTTAGCTTTTTCGATCACCACCTTATCGTCTTCTGTGACTTTAAGGTAAGTACGGCCCGCTTTAGTCTGTACGACTTCCTGGACCGTTGCCGCGTGGGTATCTGACCACATGTGAATTGTGGCCGGTGTTCCCACCTCTAACATATTGCTAGGGTAGTAAGTTCTTGCTTTCATAAAAGCGTTTAAAGAACCTACTGAGTTAATGTTAGGTAGTTTGATTTTAAGATTACTTGGTAGTTTCATATTGATGGCCTCCTATTGCCATAGACACTGGGAGCCAAAAAGGCTCCCATAAAATTATTTATTAGACTTGTAAACATAGTCACCAAATCCTGCTTTGATGACTTTTTTTACACACTCAGACCCGATAGGATACTCTCCCATAAATCCGCCGCTTCTCTCACAGTTATCGTAATCATCTTTGTGAGATGCATGGTAAGGTGATCCCAAACCAATTGTGTAAAAATAATTTTTTTGTGTAGAGGTATCTCTACCACAAAGAATACAAGCGTTAGTTTCGTCAGTCATGCTGAGTCTTCTATCTAGTGCCTTCCAGTCTTTTACAAAGACACCTAGATCAGCATAACGAACATCACATTCTTTATCGTACTTGTGTTCGCACATTATTTTATGGCCTCCTATGCCATAGACACTCAAGAACAAGGCGCTTATGCGCCCTGCTCTTTTATATATTGATCTCTCTTTTTATCTTTGGTCCAGTTGATCGCAGCGTTGATACCGTTATCTCTATTGTGCTGATAAAAAGCTTCAGTGCTTAGAGAAGCAGTAAAAGGATGATGCCAATGTTCCGGAAGTTTGTTTGGAATTTGCATAACACCCATGAAAAGATAATCGTCTTCATCTGGATAATTTTTGTATATCCAATTGTTTGCTTCTTCCGGAGTTTTAAATTTAACACCGTCTAAAAAGTTTTTGATTTTGAAACCATCATCCTCAAGTCTGTAAACTTGAAAGTAATAGTTGTCATTGTTATCTGTTTCGCTTTTGTATGTTACTGTTATGTGATCGTTATTCATAATAAATGGCCTCCTATGCCATAGACACAACCAGGGGCTAAAAAAAGCCCCTAGTTTTTAAAGTATGTTTTTCATACTTTTTGAATAAAGGTGTTTGAGTTGAGTATGCTTCAACTTCCCAAGGTCTTTGACGATAAGGAATTGAATTAACAGTTCCTACCTCTTTACCTTCCCATCGTGCATGAAGCTGACGATCAGATTTCCATACTCTGTATTGAAGTCTGCCAGTAACCATCTGCTGCACATGCTGCATCTCGTGAGCAAGAATTTCTATTAGAGCGTGAGTTGGTAAGTTGTAGTCTAAAAGAATTTCATACTCAGTTTGTTTTTCAGAACCTTTACAGTAACTTACGACCGCTCCGGAAAAATCTTTTAGAGTAGTCTTTCTTACTTTTAGTTTGATGCTGATGGTGTTTAGCATTCTTGTTGACATCAACTCTTTACCAAAAAAGTGAGTGGCCTTGATCAACTGTTTCTCTACATAAGGATCATTAGTTAGTCTTGGCATTGATAAAGTTACTTTGAATTTTTTGTTTTTTCTTCTTCTGTTCTTTCTCATAATAAGTAGCCTCCCATGCTACAGACACTGGGGCCTTGCGGCCCCTAGTATTTAGTTTATTTTGACGCCTTGGTTATTTAGATAATCTTTGTAAGCGTCTAATCTTTGACGGTTAATGCTGTCGATGTTTTCGTAAATCTCAGCAACTTCTTTGTAGAAGTTAGGAACATTGTCTTCGATAATCTGAAAGACATGTTCTCTTGGCATTGTATCTTGACCGTTAAGATAGTTAGCAAGTAAGAAAGCGTTCTTGGCTTCTACAATGTAAGAGGAAGTAATGTAAACGTTGCCGTCCATCTCATCATTGAAGTGTTTACCAAGTGCTGCGATTGCTGCGTTGTATTGAGTTTGAGTGTCAAATTTAGTCATAATAAATGGCCTCCTATTGCCATAGACACTGGCGGGAGAATATCCCGCCGTGTTGTGTTTCGGCCATTAAGGCCTCATCAGTATAGCTTTGGAGTTTGTAACTGTTCCCGGTGGTGTGGCATCCTCTGCGATACCCTCTTAATAAGTGTCTCTGTTTTCTTACCAGTTCGCCCTTTAGACTTGGGGTCTATTTGTTCGCCGGTCCCCCGTTCGGTCTATCTTATAAAATAAGATAATTTAAAGTACCATATGGGTACATGGTGTCAACAAAAATGAACAAAAAAAGTGAAAAAAAATTAATTTTTTTAGCCTTATTTTTCGCGGTTTTTAGAACTTTTTTTAACCTGTGGATAAAAAAATGTATTTTATTTTGCTTTTATTTGCATTTTTTCGAGATTTTTTCACATAGTATTACGAATATTCGTATTCGATTCTTTGTTAATAAAACGACGACCAGGGACCGGGAGAAACTGTTTTCCCGGTCTTTACATGGACCGAAAAGTGTGATCCGCGTTTCGTGGCCCGTGGACCTGTCAAGACTTTTTTTGAGAGATAATTTTCATGTTCGATATTAAAATGCTCTGTAGAGCCCTTAAAACGGGTTTTTATGATATATTATGGTACGGTTTTAAATTGGGTCAAAAAATTAAATCTATTTTAATGACCAACGAGATAGGTTATAGAGTTGTTCATGTATGATAAATCATGATAAATTAAAGTACGCTGTATGGCTCTTAAAACGGGAAAAACGGCTGTTTCATATTGTGGAACAAATAGCGGTTCGTGGACCGCGGCGCGCGGAACAGTGGAACGGTACTAGAAGTTTTTGAAAAAATTTGAAACAAAAAAGTTTTTTTATAAAAAAGAAGTGTGGCACTGTTCCATTCGTCTAGAATAGTTGAGAAATATAGTAAAACCTGTCCACACTTGTATTTTGAGAAGTGTACCAAGTGTTCCACTATTACGTACCATACCCTTGGGCATTAGACTGTTTTTGAGAGAAATTTTATTTAAATATATAATTTTGGAAAAACTTCTAGTAACGCTTTGGTATAGTTGATTTGTTTCATTATATGAAATAATGTAACGGTGTAATTATGGCTGGACCAGAAAAGAATTTGTATAAAATGGTTAAAGAAAAGTTATCTGATTATTCGCCTATTCGTATTGAAACTACTACAATAAATGGTTTTCCAGATTTGATCTTGTTCAATAAAAACAAAGAAGTTCTTTTTATAGAATGTAAGGTTTGCGAGCGAGATAAATTGTTACAAAGTCTGAGACCACATCAGAAAGCTTTCCACCATAAATACTCAAAGATATTCGATAAGTTATTCATCTTGCAGAGGGTCCTCTCTACGAGAGAAATTCTTCTGTATAGGTCGGATAAGATAAGCTTTATCGATTATGGGCCCGTCGAGCCCTGTGCGCGCGCCGATGACCGAAAAAACTGGGACGCGATCCGCGATCAACTCGACGATCGACCCACTATATATAGTGGCATTCCCGAAACGGGGAAATAAAATGCGAAAAACGTTGAAAAATATAGAGTTGAAAGGACCGATAATATAGATTATGCAACAATCGCGGTCCGAGGGCCTAGGTACTTAGAGAAAACGAACAAAATGCGAACAAATTTTTACCCCCACCCACCGATTTTTGGCCCGGCGTCTGCAGCGCGCGGCCTAGGTCTAGCAGCATTTTCACAGTCATGGAGTAAAATTTATATATGGACATAGAAAAATATAAAAATCTTGATAAAGA
>TARA_R100000773_G_scaffold29104_1_pt1 | contig 14836 bp, 25 predicted proteins | sample TARA_R100000773 | Tara Oceans TARA_R100000773 (sample SAMEA2623365) | marine metagenome | biome: marine biome (ENVO:00000447); feature: surface water layer (ENVO:00002042); material: "saline water (ENVO:00002010), including plankton (ENVO:xxxxxxxx)" | depth 5 m | reverse complement strand
CCTTCGCTAAACGTGCACGACACCCAGGGGGGGCGGGAGTGTCGAAAAATACAGCAAAAACAGGGGCTTTTGGTGTTTTGTTATGGAATGAAGCAGTTTAAAAAGCATTTCTGCCCAATATGCGACCCCAGCCTAAAAATTTTAAACAAAAAGGAAAAGGAAACGACATGAGCATAAAACCAAGAACAGAAGCTAGCGGGGTTCCGGTCTTTTGCAGCTTTGACGAGTTAAAAGACATAACGGAACTAGTACCAAACCCAAAAAACCCAAACATACACCCGGACAACCAAGTGGCAACCCTGGCAAAAATTATTAGGAACCAGGGCTGGCGGCAAAATATAACAATAAGTAACCTTTCCGGTTTTATTGTAAAAGGACACGGAAGACTAGAAGCGGCTAAATTGTTGCAGGTTGAAAAAGTCCCCGTAGAATATCAAGACTACGAGAACCAGGCGTCAGAATATGCGGACCTAATCGCAGACAATAGACTGGCAGAATTTGCACAAATTGACCTAGATTTAATCGACGACCTGTTACTCGATCCAGTTTTTGAAAATTTTGACATTGAACTAACAGGCTACGAGGGGCCGCAGCTTGTCGAAGACCAGGAAGAAGACGAAGAACACGAACTGGACGAAGTCGAAATAGAAAGCGCGGCCGTTTATGTTAAACCTGGCGACTTGTATGTTTTAGGGTCCCATCGTGTTTTATGTGATGACTGCACAAGCGCCGAAAATTTAGCGCGTTTATTTAAAACAGAAAAAGCAACCCTGCTACACGCAGACCCACCCTACGGAATGGGAAAAGAAAGCGACGGCGTAGAAAATGACAACCTTTACGACGACAAACTAGACGCGTTTCAAATGAGCTGGTGGACAGCATGCCGCCCACATGTGACAGATAAAGGCAGCGCGTACATTTGGGGACAGGCGCCGCAGCTATGGCGTTTGTGGTATAAAGCAGGACTGGCAGATAGTGAGCGCCTAGAATTAAGAAACGAGATAATTTGGGACAAAGGAACTACGCCAGGCATGAAGTCCGAACTTATGACACAGTACGCAGAAGCAACCGAAAGAATTTTATTTTTTCAATTTGGGCAACAATTTATCGGCAACATAAACAGCTATGATTTTCCGGAAATATGGCGGCCGCTTTTAACGTATCAACAAGAGGAAGCTAAAAAAGCCGGGCTTATTTTTGAAAACGGAAAACCAAACAAAGAAAGACTAAAAGAAATTACAGGGGTTCAAATGTGGAGTCATTGGTTCACAGAGTCACAATTTCAAATAATAGCCAGGCACCATTACAGAAAACTAGCGCTGGCTTGTCCTGGTTGTTTTGAGAAACCACACAGAGAAATAAAAACAGAGTGGGAAAAGAAAGGCGTTACTTTCTTTAGAGAAGGGCACGAAGAAATGCGGAGTTACTTTGATAACGGGCACGATATTATGCGCGACGTTTGGAACTTTGAAAGAGTCTGGGGGGAAGATAGACACGGACACGCAACACCAAAACCAGTCGACCTAATGGCAAGGATTCTAAAAACAAGCGCAGCGCCTGGGGATATTGTACTCGAACCGTTCCTAGGTTCTGGCTCAACATTAGTAGCAGCAGAAAAAACCGGGCGGATATGTTACGGGCTAGAATTAAAACCCGAATACATTGAAACAACAATTAAACGCTGGGAAGATATGACAGGAGAAAAGGCGGTAAAAGATGAAGACTAAATGGCTTTGTTTTTTGTTGTGTTATTTTTTACATAAAAGAACCAGGAGAGAAGCAAGTGACTAACAAACCCGCAAAAAGTAAAGGCGGAAGACCTAGCGCGTTTAGCGAGTCAGTTGTCCAAAAACTCGAACAGGCTTTTTCTATTGGTGCTAATGATTCCCAGGCTTGCGCGTATGCAGGAATAGCCCGGCAAACTTTCTACAGCCATTTGCAAAAAAACCCCGAATTTGCGGAGCGAATGGCATTTTTAAAACAAAAGCTACCGCTAGAAGCAAAGAACCAGCTAGTGCAGCTTATAAAAAACGGAGACCGCCAGGCTATCTTGTGGTATTTGGACAAAGTAGACAGAACAACAATAGACGAAAAGAAACGACTAGACGAGGCGGCTTTATTTGAGAAAATACGCAACGCCGAACTGGACTCCTTGCTAAAATTGAGGGCATACACAGAAGACGACCTGGAAAGGGTTAATGAGTACGCAGCAACAAAGGCAGAGGCTGCAATGTTAAGAAGAAACCTTCAAATAACGGGACCCGTACTAATTAGCGACAAGACAGGCGGACAATATACAAACCCACTCTATACGCAACTACAGTCGGTCCTTGCTCGAATGGATAAGCTGCGCGATAAAATATTCCCAGCAGAAGCAAAAAACATAACCGGAACAACAGACATACGGGAGGAATTTTTTGGACCCAGCGACTAAATACGCCGAAGATGTAGTAAACGGAAAACAGGCGGCTTGTCGTTTTGTTCGTTTAGCATGTGAAAGGCATCTGAAAGATTTAGAAAAAAAAGACTGGCCCTATTATTGGAGCCCGGAAGCTGCGGCGCGGTTTTATAAATTTACTAAATATTTAAAACATTACAAAGGACAGTACGCCGGGCAAGTTTTCGAGTTGTTGCCCTGGCAGTATTTTGTTTTTGGTTCAATATATGGCTGGCTAAAAAAAGAAACAGACGAGTGGCGTTTTAACTTTTCCTATATTGAGATACCCAGGAAGAACGGCAAAACTACAATGCTTGCAGGTGCTGCGCTTTATGACTCGGCTTTTATTGAAAGAACAGGCTGCGAGACTTATTGCGTAGCAACTAAAGAGGACCAGGCGAAGTTGTTGTTTAGTGATGCGGTTCAGTATGTGAGACAGTCGGAAGAATTGCAGGCGGTCTACGAACATTTAACAGGCCGCAGCACTTTGTTTGTATCAAACACCGGGCGAAGTAGTTTTTTGCGTCCTGTCGGTTCAGACTCGCGACGCCTGGACGGATTGAACCCGTTAGCTATATATGCAGACGAGTTGCACAACTGGGGAAAAAATGGCGGCGATTTGTGGGCAGTTTTTGCGCAGTCTTTCGGCGCTCGTAGTAATTATCACATGATTAGCATTACAACCGCAGGCTACGACCGGGAAGGTATTTGTTACCAGGAGCGGGCGCACTTAATAAGAATTTTAGAAAATCAAATAGACGCAGAAAATAAGTTCGGCGTTATCTATACTTGCGACGAAGAAGACGAAGAAAAGTGGAACGACGAGAAAACCTGGTTCATTGCAAACCCAAACTTAAACCAGGGCAAAGAACTAGCCTACATGAAACAACAAGCAAAAAAAGTAGCACAAGTACCTAGCACGTTGTCGCAGTTTATGAACAAAGAACTTAACATTTGGACCGATACGGCTTCGCAATGGTTGAGAACAGCAGCATGGGACGCATGCGAAAACAAACAACTGAAAGAGTCTGACCTTTACGGCTTGCAATGTTACGGCGGAATGGACCTTGCCAGGGTAAACGACCTGTCGGCTTGCGCTTATTTTTTCCCGGTTCAAAAAGGACTAGGCAAAGCAACCGTGCTGGTTGACTTTTTTATTCCAGAACATGACTTAAAATTAAGAGAAGACCGCGACGGCGTCCCTTATGGATATTGGGCAGCTGAACACAGCCTAACGCTTACACTAGGAAAGACAACCGACTGGGATTTTATAAAAGAAAGTATTTTGACCAGGTACGGCCAGTTTAACGTTTTAGATTTTGGATACGATCGACATTTTGCCGGGGAACTAGTCTCCAGCCTGGAGAGAGAAGGAAAAGAACTTAAAGGTTTCGGAATGGGCTTCGTTTCTATGGCTAGCCCAACGTCAGAGTTTGAACGTTTAGTAGTAGGCGGAGAGTTGCAGCACTTGGGGGACCCGGTGCTAAAATATAACCTGGCGAATTGCACCATAAGCCTAGACGCTGCCGGGAATAAAAAACCCGACAAAGCAAAAAGCAGCGGCGGAAGAATTGACGGACTTGTTGCCGCTATTGTTGCCCTGGGAATGTATTTGAACCAGGACAAACCAAAAGAAACACCATACGAAGACAGGGGGCTGCGTGTCTTATGAGTGAGTGGTTAGTTGGACGCCAGGAAATAGCAGACTACGCCGGGGTTTCAGTTTGGACGGTTACAGCAATGCAGAAAGCAGGACTGCAAGCAAGCGGCGGCAAAGTAAAAGGAAGCCCGCCGAGGACTAAAAAAAACTGGGTCGATGAATTTTTTGAAAAAAACCCGGACTTTGTAGCTAGTGACTACAACAGGCCAAGAATTAGGAGCATATAATGAGCGAGAAACTTTACTGGGTAACACCGCCCGAACTATACAACGAACTAAACTCAAGATTTTTATTTGATTTTGACCCGTGCCCAAATCCGCGGCCGCCAGGCTTTGACGGTTTAGCTGTTGCCTGGGGAGAAAGAAACTACGTTAATCCGCCTTTTACTGGTGGAGTAATGAAGTGGGTTAGAAAAGCAATAAAAGAAAGAGACGAAAACAACAAGTTAACGGCTTTAATTTTGCCAAGTTATCAGTCAAAAGCTGCAAACGTCTTACATTATGCCGGGGCTGAAGTTGAATTTATAGGCTGCCCCAGGTGGCTAGACTTAAAAACACTAGAGCCGAACCCATGCCCACAAAGAGAACTTCACCCCTGTCTACTTTTTGTGTTGTAATGTAAAAAAAAAGTGACATTAGGGATAGACAAACACCCCAAAAGTAAGGCACTTTAATAATGAAGGCGGGCGCGGTGCCTGCCACTTATGGAGAAAAAAAAATGAACGCAGCAGAAAAAACAAAAAACCAAGAAGAAACAACAACACTAGAAGTAATCCGCGAAGCCGTGCAGTATAAAATGGACCAAGTAGACGACATTTTACACGTTGCCAGCTGGGCTTTGTTCTTTGATACAATGCGAAACTTTAGAAAAGGACACGAGGAAGAACTTTTTAGCGAAAGCGGAATGACTCGCGGCAAAATTATGAATTTTTGCGACACATTCGGACCAGGTGGGGAACATTCAATAATTGAAGACAGCCAAATCGACGACCTGGGAGACGTTGAAGCAGTCTGGGAAGTTGAAAAGTTTTTAGGTCGTAGAATATAAAAGAAAGGGGCGCAAAAAATGAAAAATTTACTAATTAAAATTTCTATTTTGTTTTTTATAAAATTAAAAAAATCAATTCAAACAATGGACTACAAAGCCGGCAAATTGTCGCGAGATATTGAAAGAAAGCGAAGCGATTTCGCTGTTTATCATATCGAAAAAATCTCGCTAACTATAAGAAAACTAGCGGAGTCAATCCAGGCAGCGGAAGGGGCGAAATAATGAGACCACACCTAGAAGACAAAAAAACAAGAATAAACAAACTACGCGAAAAATCGCCGCGTTTTTTACTGAACGAGTTAGGTTGGGATTATGACCGCCTAACAACAGACGGGCAAGAAATCTACGACGTATTAGCTGAAAAAATCCTTAAACATAAAATAGAAATCTAGCGAAAAAAAAAGAAAGGAGACGGGCGCCATTGCGGCGCCTTTTTTTTTGGTTACGCTTCCCAGGTAGTGCCCCGGTAGTTTAGCGGTCCTGTCTTTTCTTTTTGTTGTTTCTTTGCAACATAAGTAGCGCCGCGATAACTTCTAACGGTTTTTTCGTCTTTCTTGTCTTCGACTGCCGTTACCGGTGCGCCACGGTATTGAATTACTTTCATAATTTAACCCCTTTTTAGTTAGCGCGTTTCTTCGGCTGAATTGCCTACTTCCGGCGTAATGCCAAACGTAAAAAACACAATAAACGCCCGCGGTTTTTTTGTCAAGGATTGCAAACTATTGCCAACTTCTAAAAATTAGACATTTTGCACAAAATAAGTAACATAGGCACCTATGGGAATATTTAACTACTTACAAAAAGCGGTTCCAATCTTCAACACGCCAGGAAAACGGCAGGGCTCTTTGTCTAGTTTTGTTTTTGATAGGAAAAGAGTAACGGCAGACAATGCCCTAGAAATGAGCGATATTTTAACTTGCGTTAGGGTCCTAGCGGAAAGTGTGGCAAGTTTGCCGCTTTGTTTATATGCCAACACAGACAAAGGCGGCTACAAAGCTAAAGACCACGAACTATATAATTTGACCAGGTGGCAGCCAAACCAGGAAATGACCAGCTACGACTTGCGGGTTTTTATGATGACCGACGCGCTGTTGCGAGGTAACGGCTGCGCCCAGGTAATCAGAAACGGCAGCGGGCAGGTTTTAGAATTGCACCCACTCTACGCTTCAAAACTTGGCTACGAGTACAGCGAAAGCGGCCGGCTTTTTTATACATACCCGGACCCGGACAATCCCGGCGACTTGTTATATTTAGAAAATGACGAAGTTTTAATAATAAAGTGTTTTAATACTGGCAGCCTTTTAGGGTCTAGCTTGATTGAGTTAGGCGAAGACTTACTAACTGGCGGCAAACATGCGGAAGAATACACGAGAGAGTTTTTTAAACAGGGAACAAGCATAAGTGGAATTATAGAGTTTCCCGACAGTATGAGCGAAGACACTTTTCAAAGATTAAAACAAGACTGGCAAGACACTTACCAGGGAAGCAGCAACGCACACAAAACGCCGATACTTGAAGGCGGCGCAACTTTTAAAAATATACCGTTTCCAAACCACCAAGAAACCCAAATGCTAGAGTCCCGCAAGTACACAAGAAGCCAAATAGCTGGCTTGTTTAGAGTGCCGGCGCACTTAATAAACGACCTAGAGAAGGCGACTTTTAGCAATATTGAGCACCAGGACTTGGGGTTTGTGAAACACACGCTGCGGCCGTGGTTGTGCAACTGGGAACAGCGGCTCCGTATGACTTTACTGTCAGACGCCGAAAAATCTAACTATTATTTTAAGCATGACACCAACGACCTACTGCGGGGCGATTTGCCTTCTCGTTACCAGGCATACAGCCAGGCAATCCAGAACGGCATTTTATCGCCAAACGACGTAAGACGCAAAGAGGACGAGCCAGTTTACGGAGTAGAGGGGGACCAATATTTCGTGAATGGCGCGCTTCGACCTGTTGACCAGGACCAAGACGCCCAGGCTTTGGCAGACGTCGAAAATAAAACTTATTCTGATTATCCACAAGCTGCCACAACAAACGCAAAACGAGCCCTAAAATATAAAAAAGAAAACGGCTCAAGTTGCGGAACTAATGTGGGTTGGACACGCGCAAAACAATTAGCAAACCGCCAGGCGTTAAGTCGTGACACGATAGCAAGAATGGCAAGTTTTAAAAGACACCAACAACACAAAGACGTACCCTACGACGAAGGTTGCGGCGGTATAATGTGGGACTGTTGGGGCGGAGACGCTGGGATAAATTGGGCGATTAAAAAACTTAAACAGATAGACAAGGAGAAGGATTCGTGAACTGGTACACAATAAACAAAGAAAACAAACTAAACATAAAACAAAAGAGAAAGTACCGCGACGTTTTAATTATGAACGAGATAGGTTACGGCGGTTTAACAGCTGCAAACTTTGTTAGGGACCTTCTACAAATTGACGCGGACACAATAAACCTGCACGTTGACAGTCCGGGCGGTTCAATTACCGACGGCGTAGCAATTTATAACGCCTTGAGAGGTTGGAGCCAGGCACAACCAGGGCGCAGCGTTGACGTTTATATTGACGGAGTGGCTGCCAGTATTGCTTCCGTTATTATTCTTGCAGGCGATAACGTCTACATTCCAGAAAACGCCGGAATTTATACTCACTTGCCAATGCTTGCCTATCTTGAAATGCCAAACCGTGAGAATTTAGAAGAAGGGATCGAAACCCTGGGAAGATTTGAAAACGTCCTGGCTGGTATATATTCCAAACATACCGGGGCAGATACTGAAACAGTAACAAACTGGATGGCAAACGAGACTTGGTTTTTTGGACAAGAAGCAGTCGAGGCGGGCTTTGCTACAGAGTTAATTGATTCGGTAGCTATTGCTGCACAATATAACCCCGAAAATTACGAATTTTTAAAAGCCGCAAAAACGGCAGAACAAGAAACACCAACACAGGAGACTCGCATGGAGCAAAGCAAAGTAGAGTCGGAAGTAAAAGCGGAAGCAGCAACCGAAGAAGTAGCAGCGGAAGTAGTAGCAGAAAACAACGACGAAGCTATTGCCGAAGCTAGCGAAGAAGTAGCAGCAGAAGTGACTGAAACAGAAGCAACTGAAGAAGTCGAAGTAGTAGAGGAAGCAGTAACAGCGGCCGACGAAGAAGACGAAGAAGTTGAAGAAGTTGAAGAAGCGGACGACGAAGTAGTAGAAGCCCTGGAAGCGGAACAAGTAAACGCCCAGGCAATCGTAGAACTAGCCAAACAGTACGACCAAGAAGGGGACTTACAACAGCTAGTAATTGAAGCGCTAGTAGATAGAACACCAGTCGCAGAATTTAAAGACAAGGTTCTAGAAGCAATCGCACAAAGACCAACAACTAGAAAAGTTGAAGGCCACAAAGTAAGCAAGACAGCGGCAGAATTACGCGAAGAATTAAAAAACGCAACACCCGCTGAAAAATTCAGAATTAGCCAAAAATTAAAAGAAATTAGATAAGGAGTTAAAATTATGGCAAATGTAGTAAAGAGCACGGACAACACTATCTCAACAGATGAGTTGTTGGCCGACGTTTTGGCCAGTTATAAAGACCAGTTCCCCCAAATTGGGCAGTTTGCGACTGACTTTTCAACTGACGAAATCACAGTAGGGCAAACAATTATAGCCCGCATATTATCAAACCCAGCAGTAAACACCTTCTCGGGTAATTACTCAACAGGTGCAACGGCAGCGGTCGACTTAACAAGCGACTTACCTATTGTTGTTGACCAGCACAAATTCGTAAACGTAGAACAAGCCTACCTAAACGCTATCGCGACAAAACGCGACATGCTCGCGGAGTCTGTTTCTACTTTAGCTTATTCGTTAGGGTCTTCAATTATGGCGGCAGTTTGGGACACATGCGTAAGCGCGAACTTCTCAAACAACGTAGTAGCTGACGGCAGCAGCACAAACGAAAAGTGGGGACTTTCAACGCTTATGGATTTACGCAAACAGCTAAACAGCCAAGGCGCAAACCCAGCGGGACGTTTCGGAATTGTAAATACTGACGTGATGAGCGCACTTTTACAAGACGACAAAATCGCAAGCGGAGACTTCTTCGGCGGAGTAATCGGAACAGGTAACGGAACCGGCATTTTAAGAAACATTGCAGGTTTTGAAGCTATCTACGAGTACAGCGCAGCAGATGACAACGACCCAGACGGAGTAGGCAGCGCGTCAGAAAACACGCTTGGATTCTTCGGCGATAAGTCAGCTATTAACATTGCAGCACGTCTACCCCATGACTTTTCAGCGGTAGCAGCTAGCAGCGGAGCGCCAGCAATCGCGGCAACTTCAATAGTACAGGACCCAGCTAGCGGAATGCCACTACGTGGGGTTTCTTATATGAGACCAGACAGCTTTAACATTGTTACTAGTGTTGAGACTGTTTACGGTATCCGTTCCGGTAAAAACGGCGGATCAGCTAACGCACAAACAGACAAGGGCGGCGTTCTATTAATATCAGACGCAGCAACTAGCTAATGTTAGCAGTTTTCACACAAAAAAGCGGCAAAGCGCCGAAAGTTTTTGACTCTATTGTTGAGGATAACAAAGCAAAAGAGTTAGGGCAGGCGCTTGCCCTTCATAATTTCAAGGTTACTTTCCATGTTGTAAAAGAGCTGGAAACTTTGACGGTTACAAACAAGGACCTTCAAAAAAGCCAGGAAAAGAAAAAGAAAACTACAGAGGAAGCGGCCACAGAATAAAGGGGGCCGCCTTCGGGCGGCTTTTTATAAATTATGCTAATAAAACCTATTAAATTAAAAAAAGTAAACACGCTAGCCACAACAGCAACGCCAACGCTTGCAGAAGTTAAGGCACATTTAAGAGTAGACCACAGCGACGACGACAGTTTAATAAATAGCCTAATTTATGCAGCACAGGAAGCAATAGAGCACGAAACAGGCCGAGCCCTGGCGTATCAAACCTACGAGGCAGCTTTTACATTTTGGCCGCGTAATTTTGAACGTTTAGAATTACCCCGGAGTCCGTTTGTTAGTCTTTCAAACGTTAGCTATTACGACCACGAAAACGCAGCGCAAACAGTCGCAACGTCGAACTTTATAGTTACAGATTACGGACCCACTCACATTTTAGCAGTACGAAACGAAAAACAATTTTCACTCCCTACACTTACCAAAGACACAGAAGCCCGAGTATTTATTCAATTTGTAGCAGGTCCGCCAGCCTTCGCGCCATTACCGGAACAACTAGTACCCGAAACATTAAAACACGCGCTGAAATTATTAGTGGCGCATTTTTACGATACCAGGGAGCCGGTTGCATACAATGCGCAGCCTATGAAGGTTCCGCGGTCCATTGATTATTTACTAGGGCAGCATAAAAAAGTGAGGGTTTAAGGTGCTTTTGGAGTGTCAACACAACAACGACAAATGGGACGTGACTTGTTTAGATGACTTTAGGTTTTATTTTGAAGCCCGGGACATTATACCAGGCAAGCCTAAAGAATTAAGCCTATTTTTTAAATGGGGCAACCCAGACCCAGGGCTAAAAAAATTATTTAATTTGACGACAGCAAAAGGAAGAAGGGGGCCGCTTTACTTTGTTATACATGACGACCAGCGGGACCATAAAATACACTGCTGCGCCAGTCCTTTATTATATAGACAGGCGAGCACTTACGACCATGAAAGCGAAATGGTTTTAAGAATGGACAAAGACACATGACAACAAACGAAATAATAGACACAGGAACAAAAGCGCTAGTAAGCGCAGCAAGCGCCGGGGCGTCCTGGGGTTTGCAGGATATAAGCTACGTGGCTTCTATTGCTGCGAGTCTTGTTGCAATACTAGTCGGACTTTCAACATTTTATAACATAGCCAAAGCCTGGAGAAAAAAGTGAGCATGGAACTAATAGCAATGCTAGGCGGTAGCTTGTCGGGGTTTGTAATGAAATTAATCGCAGCCCAGGCACAAGCGCAGACGCAACAACTAGAAAGCATGATAAAAAAACAAGGGCTAGCAGATGAAAGCGCAGACAAAGCAGCTAAACGCGACGGAGTAGCTGGGCAAGTAGTGCGCAGAACTATTGCGCTTTGTACTTTGTTTGCTGTTATTTTTGCGCCGTTTATTTTGGCTTTTTTTAATGAGCCCGTAACTATTGAAGCAGGAAAAAACAGCGGACTGTTTGGGTTTTTATTTGGCGACTTATTCGCAAAGGGTAACGGTTGGATAGAATTAAACGGCTACGTTTTATTGCCGGAAGTACGGCAAACAATGTTAGCCCTTGTTGGTTTTTATTTTGGGAGCTCACAAGTAAAATGAGAAACATTGGCAGACTAGACGAAAGAATAACATACCAGGAACGCACACAGCAGGACGTCTCGGGTATTTTAGGAAATCCGCCAGCAGCAGACGGACGCGGACAGTTTGGGCAAACCTGGGGAACGTTTAACATAGACTTAAACCCAAGCGCTGACGTTTCGGACCCGTTCACACCAGGAGACGACGACAGCGGAATGACTAACCTAGTAGATACTTTATGGCAAGACGTTTTGACAGTATGGGCGCAAGTAGTAATGAAAGAAGCTAGCGAAAAACTAGACGTAGGCGCAGAATTAGGAAGACAAGTAGCCGACTTTGTTATTCGTTACAATCCAACAACAGCAATAAAAACAAAAAGCAGCCGCATAAAATACGGCACTAGATATTTTGAAATTATTAGCGTTGTGGAAGTTGGGCGCCGGGATTTTTTAAAAGTTAGAGGGGTTGAAGCAGTATGAAGCCCCACATTGAAATAAAAGCAGACTTAAAAAGTATTCAAGACATGCGCAAAACATTAAATAAAATTAATAAAAGCGTAGGGGCAAGAGTTACCAGGGCAGCAGTAAAAGCCGGGGCCGACGTTATGGTCCCAGGTTTAAAAAATGCAGCGGGAAAAGTAAACAAGACTGGAAGACTACGCGACAGCCTAACGCACAAGATAATAACACGATCCAGGGCAGGTTCTCAACTACACAGGGCCTACATTGGCGCAAAATGGATAGAAGGACCAAATAACCCTGCCATTTATAGTTTAGTTTTGGAGACAGGCGGAAACCAAAAAGACAAAAACAAAAACCGAATTAATCCCTTTGCCCGGGACGGCTGGAAAAGCACAACACCCAGGGCGCGCCAGGCGTTAATTGATAAAATGCGCGCAGGATTTGAAAAAGCAGTAGCGGGGGCTAGATAATGGCCAAGAAAAAAGACAACAAAGAACCGATAGGCGAAAAAGTAACAATTGAAGGCTACTTATACAGAGCGCACAAAACAGAAAGACCCGGCGACATATACGAAAAGCCAGGCAAAGAACGCGTTAAATTCGATTTAAAGCAAAAAGAAGCCGCAGTAGGGGAAACAATAAGCCAAACAGCAGGTAACGCGTCACAAGGCATTTTACAAGCTGTCACGGCACAAGCGCAGAATTTAGGCGCTGCCGGTTGTATAAGTCTAGCGTCAGCGGCTGGCTTCCAGGGAGAACATATTATAGACAACGCCAGGCAAGCACACGCAACAGCTGCGCCATTAGTTGCCGAGTTAATAGAAACCGGAACAATAGTACCGCCGGAAGGTTCAAAATATGCAGGGCAAGAAATACCCGCAGCCGAAACAGTTTTAGGAATACCAGTCGGAGAGTATAAAAAAGCAATAGACGCTGAAAAAAATTTAACAGAAGAAGAAAAACAAGTGCGCGAAGCATTTAGAAAGTCAATGGGTCCCACAGCGCCGGGCAATTTAACAGACGACGAAGACGGGAGCCAGATATGATTTTTTTAGAAATAATTTTAGAACAAATTAAAAACAATCTAGTCGGAATTGGTCTGGGTTTGTTAGGTTTAGCTGCTACCCTTTGCATGTTTTTGCCTAAAGATTCAAAGCTATATAAATTCCTAAATTTTTTAACAAAGAAGAAAGGCTAAAAAGTGGCGTCGGTTTATTCATCTTTAGCTAGGTTTTTGGTTCAGCTTGAACAAGCGCAAGCCTGGACAAATGGCGCTAAATTTTACCCGGTTATGGCGGACCCAGCCAACAAAGGACTCCGGGTTGTTTTTTCTTTGCAAGATGACGAGCCACAGGTTGCACATTATGCCGGGTTCAAGACGGGAGTAATTCAAGTGCAGTTTGATTTTTACGGCTCAAATTTGGAAGAAGTGGACAGCCTAGTAGAAAGTTTCAAAAATTATTTTATAGGACAAAGTCGAGACCTAGGCGCAGGCGTTGAAATTACGATCGCTGAAGCTATTAACGAAGTAGACGAGTTTGACCTACCAACAAGAACATACATAAGAAGCCTAGATGTTAGGGCTAGATATATTAAGGAGAATTAACATGGCAATAGAAAAAAGCAACGGGATTACTTTTAAGTATTCCGACGACGGGGGCTCGACAATGACTACCCTTGGGCAGTTAGTCGATATTACAGTCCCAACAATAAGCAAGGACTCAATCGAAGTGACCAACCACGGAAGCGCGGGACATCGTGAATTTATGGGCGGACTCGTCGACATGGGCGAAGCTACAGTAGTTGTTCAGTATGACGGCGGAAAAGACGGCGGCGCAAGTGCAGACGCACAAGGGCACACCGGACTACGAGCGCTTGCAGCGACAGCATACGAAGCAACACCAACGGCTAATGTTTTCGAGATAAATTTCCCAGACGGCGACAAGCAGGAGTTTAAGGGAATTGTTACTGGGTTTGAAATGGGAACACCAGTAGACGAAATCATAACTGCAACCTTCACAATTAAAGTCAGCGGCGCGGTAACTTATACGGACGACGACAGTTAATGACTAACAACACGACAAGCCAGGCAAAGAAACCCGCAGCATTGTTGCGGGCCTGGTTCTGTTGTGTCTTTTTTTGTTCGGCTGCCTGGGCCGACTTTGTTTATGAGTACCAGGCAAACATAACTGACGACTTACAATTTGAACTAGACGGCGGCACATATTACTACGAAGCCTACCAGGTAACAGCACAAAGCAGCGGCAGCCTTTCAATAATTAACAACGCCGCAAATTTGCAGCCATACAATGACCCCTATGTTTATGTTTACGCAGGACCTACCGTAACAGATTTTGAAAACTGGATTTACGAAGACGACGACGGACACCCGGAACAATTAGGCGAGGGTCTTTTCTTTTATTTGCCAAATGTTCAGTACCAGGCAGCCAGTCCGTTTATTATTTTAATAAGTACATACGACGAAGAAGCAACTGGAACGGTTGACTTTGAAATTACAAGCGCGAACGCTTTAAGTATAAACACCATACCGGAACCGCAAGCTATCGGCTTAATTATGACAGCCGGGGCGGTTTTGTTATTATTAAAAAGAAAATTAATTAAGGAGTAAAAATGGCAAAAGGAAGCATAACCTACAAAGGGGAAAGAAAAGAAGTTGAAATAACTAACCGCGTTTTGTTGCAGTTTGAAATGAACGGCGGAAGTTTTACGGAGTTTGAGCAAAAGCCAGTCCAGACAAGCATGCAGCTAGCCTGTTCAGTATTAGGGCTAAAAGGCGACATACTGGACCACGCCGACGACTTTTTGCCTTTGTCCGAATTAGCGGAAGAAATGAAAGAGTTGATGGCCGTAAGTGGTTTTTCAGATACTAAAGATTTAGAAGACGAAGTAGCAGCGGGAAAGGAATAACAACC
>TARA_R100000773_G_scaffold19071_1_pt1 | contig 14875 bp, 6 predicted proteins | sample TARA_R100000773 | Tara Oceans TARA_R100000773 (sample SAMEA2623365) | marine metagenome | biome: marine biome (ENVO:00000447); feature: surface water layer (ENVO:00002042); material: "saline water (ENVO:00002010), including plankton (ENVO:xxxxxxxx)" | depth 5 m | reverse complement strand
ACAAGAAAACTTATGACCTATTTAACCGTCCTGATTTGTTAGGTGGCGATGGATTTAAATTCAATGGTTTCGGTATGTGTATCCCTATGGATAATCAAAGAGACCCACGATCAGGAGAAAGTATTCCTTCTTTACGTATGCGATACAAAGCTGCGAATGGTTACTCTCGTGAGATGGAGCACTGGTTAACTGGATCTGCAGTTCTACAAAATAGAACTAACGAGAAAGACGAGTTGCGATCTCACTACCGTACTGAACGTGGTTTTGAAGGATTTGCTCCTAACCGTTTCTTATTGTTCAAAAAATCATAATTATTAATATTTAAAAACATAAGAAAATGGCACAAATTTTTGGAGATAAATTGTTAATGTTTCACGTTTCTGCAGTAGATTCAGACTCTGTTGCTAATGCTGATAATGGAGCTAATTTAGATTTGGCAGCATTTCCTGCTAAAAACATTAGTTCAATCGCAGCAGAAAACAATGGTAGTGGATTAATTTATATCTACTTTCAAGGTGGAACAAAATATGAGGCTGGTTCTATTTTTGGTACTACTTCTGCAGGTACTGCAGGTGAAGGTGTAGAACAAGCTTTTGTTAGACTTACTTGTACTTCTGGAAAAGAAGCTGCAGTTATAGAAGACCTTTGGGCTGCTATGAACTCAGTTTCTGCTGGACCAGTTATAAAATTTGATTTTGTAACTAGTGGTTACTCTCAACCTGTTGATAATGTAACTGCAGCACAAGTTAGACGACACGTTACTACAATAACAACAGCTTCTGACTCTTAATAGATAATAGAAGTTGATTATATTATTGGAGGGGAGCAATCCCCTCCTTTATAAAACTTTAATTTAATTTTAGAAAATAATTATTATGACACCAACAAAAACTCGTAAGGCTGTTACGCCTCCTACGAATACTAAGGTCGAAGCTAAAGCTCCCGTAGTAGAGAAAAAGTTTGTTCCGAACTTTTCAAATAAACAAAACAACTTTAAACCAACAGTATACCAACTTGTAGTTAGATCTAAAAAGAAAAATGGTATGCCACAGTATCCTATAGTTTCTTTAATTAAAGCTGAGGATATTATATTTGATCCTGAGACAGGTGAAAACAAAAAAATTAGATACATTCCTGGAGAGACATCTATATTTGCTGACGAGCAATCTGAGAACGCAAAAATGAGAGAGCCTATTGCTTTTAATAATGGTTATCTTTTTGTTAATCATACTAATCCTACTCTAAAAAAGTATTTGAGCTTGTGTAACGCTAATGGTAGTAATCCACATAGGATAAAGTCTAAGTCTATTATATTTACTGTTAAAGATGATGAGAAGTCTGCACAGCAAAAAATAGAAGAAGTAGGTAATACTATGGAAGCAGTACAAAGTGCTCTTAAAATGCCTGTAAATGAGCTTATGGGGTATGCTAAGGTATTAGGTATAAAGATTGATAGAAGTGTTGATGAGGTTCGTTGGGATATGAAAATACAAGCAGAGAAGAACCCTAAAGGTTTCTTAGCTGGCATGAACGATCCTAGAACAGAGATGAAGCAAGTATTACTAATGGCTGAAGAGTCTGGAATTATATCTATGAAAGGTAAAAGCGTTACATGGTCTGCATCAGGTAACACAATATGTATACCACCAGTTGGTATAAAGCCTTTAGATAAGATGGTAGATTACTGCTCTCAAGGTGAAGGAGAGCAAGTGTACGCTGAGATAGAAAGACGACTGCAGGCGATTAATGGATAATACATTAATGCTATATATGTAAGAGGGAGACTTAAGGGTCTCCCTTTTTTTTGATATACGGATTTATTTTGTACTTTTGCTAGGGAATAAATAATACAACAATGACGATTGATGAAGTATATAGATTAGTGCAAACCTTTGCTAGTAAAGACCAGAGAGGTTTTATAACGCCATCTGAGTTTAACTTATTATCAAAGCAAGCTGAGTTAGAATTATACAATAAAAGACTATCTATAGTAAAGGAAAAAACCCCTACAAGAAGGTCTCAAGGAATATATGGAGAGAGCTTATCTCCAGAGTTAGCAAGACAAGATATAGCTGCGTTTTTAAAAAATGGAGTAGCTAATATTACAAATAGTGATAGTCCTAATGTTGGAGGCACTGCGGTTATAAATGCTGATTACATAGAATCTATATTTACATCTATAGATGAGGAGCATAGTATTAGTACTAATGTACCTATAGATATTATAGAGCCAAAAGATATAAATCAAATTCTTAGAAGCAGTCTAGTAAAGCCATCTATGGAATACCCTGTAGCTTTAATTGGACCTGCAAGTGATTCAAGAAAAGTTTTAAGTATCTTCCCTGAGAATATAAAAACAATTAATGTTTATTATTATTTGTACGAAAATACACCAAATTGGAACTACGTTACAATAGCAGGAAAACCTGTTCATGATGCTGCTAACTCTACAAGTTTTCAAATTTCATCACGAGTTCATGGTGAGTTAGTTATTAAAATATTAGAATATTTAGGTGTTAGCATTAGAGAGGCTGATGTTGTTCAATATGCACAGGCTAGTGAACTAAAAGCAGATAGTTAATTATGGCAATAGATTATACAAGTATAGATGAAGTCGTAAATGACTTTCAGTTAATGATAGATGATACGTCTTACGACAAAGACGCACAAATTTATCAATTAAGATTATTAGCTCTACAAGGATTAAGAGAGCTTAAGTTTGACGCAGAACAAGAGGTTAAAACAACTGAAATGACTGTAGATTCAACAACACTTCAGGTTACTTTACCAAATGACTATGTTAAACTTTTGCGTATTGGTTACAGGGGTGATGATGATGAGTTTCACCCTTTAGGTTATAAGTCTGACTTAGCTTTAGATGCTACAGTAACAGCACAAGTAAATGACGATCCTTATGACGAGAACAACCCTTATTATCATGTTGATATGGGTAGAAAGTATGGCGTGGGTGGAGGAAAAAATAATTTAGGATATTACATGCTAAATAGAAATGATAACACTATAAACTTCTCTTCAGATATTGCTGGTAAAACCGTATTTATGGAGTATATATCTGACGGTATAAGCAATGTTCAGGCTAAAAATCATGTAATAAGGTTTACTTTTAATGGAGCTGATGGAGACGAGTCAGATCAAATTGATACTAATTGTACGTTAAAAATACCAAAATCAAGTAGCTCAACAGAGTTTCATACGTTTACTTTTATAACTGACACTCCAACTACTAACTTACAAATACAGTTTGAAACAAATGATAATTCAGGAACAATAGCAGAAAAGTTTTCTACTTTAATAAACGAGGGTTATCCTGATCTTAGAATATCTCCTATTGATACTAAAATAAAAGCTTCTCAAGCCACAAAATCCAGATTTGTAACTTTAGCATACAGTGACTTAACTGCAGTGCCTTTAGCTCTTAATAATAGTAGTTTTGATACGAATAAAAGTCAAACTGTAGGTGCTAGCACAGTAGAAAAAATAGTGTTAACTAATCAGGAGTTATTACAACTAGGTGTTGTTGGTGATGGACCTAAAGTACATAAGTTTTGTGAAGAGGCTTTACGTTGTTATATATATTATAAGTATGTACAAAGAAAACGTGGCATTCCTGCCAACGAAAAACAAATGGCTAAAAGAGCCTACTATAACGAGAAAAGATTAGCAAGAGCTAGAATGATGAGTTTTAATAAAGAAACAGCAATGGCTGTATCTAGAAAAGCATTCAAGCAATCTCCTAAAATGTAATAATGGCACAAGACAAGAGAATATTTACAGGGGGTATGAATAAAGATTTAGACCCTAGGTATATAGAAAATGGTGATTATAGACATGCAGTCAACATAAGAAATGTAGCTTCTTCTGATGGCACCTCTGGGTCTTTAGAAAACATAGAGGGAACCACTGAGGTTGTATACCCTTTTTATAACGAAAATGTATCTCTAGTTCAAATAATAGATGATAACGGTGTTAATTTTCCTGAACCTGAAGAAATTGTTTATGTGCAAAGAATAATTTTTAGTGGATACGAAGTTAAAGGTCAGAGACACAATTTTAGTATATACTCTCAAGATGCTCAAAACAATTTAATACCACTCTACCAGGAAGAAAATCTTACTTGGTTTGGGGGTAATCCTGCAACTCAAACGGCTCTTTTTTTATATGAAAGATTTAATTCTTTTGATGGGACTCTTAGTTCAGGTATACCTATTATAGATATTTACACTGGTGCTACTAGTACAGCTAGTTCTTCTATAAGTTTTGAACCTGAAAGTGTTAATGAGGATGTGCCTCTTGTTGACCTTCACCCTAACTCCCCAAATCCTGGTCAAATTATAATTACTATAACTGCAGATGAACCAAACATACAATTTAGGTTAGACTTTAAAAGTGAACTTTCTCAAGAGCCTGATATTCCATGGTCTTCTACTGTACAAGATAATCCTAGTAATGGTCAATTACATATACAAGCAAATGGTGATTTAGTTATAGGATCCACTGTAGATTTCACAATATCTAGTGAACCTAATTATGAAAATATTTCTCCAATAGACCCTGTAATAGATAGTGATTCTCCTATTGGAATAATAGAGCAATCAGAAGACCAAACTCAATATGTTATTACTGTTGAGGGTGTTGAACCCATATCTGCTCAAGATGGTCAACCTGTAAAACTATTTAGTCATCAAGATATAGGTACTCATCATGATGTTTCTTTGTTTGTAGATATAAGTGCAACTGATAAATTTAATACTGGAGATCCCTATGAGTTTGACAGTGGTCAAAATAGTATACCTACTTATCTTATAGAACAATTTACTGACTTTAAAGGTAAAGTATTATCCCCTGGTTTTGCAAACCCTGTAATAATATCAACATCTGGTATTTCTAAAGGTGTTACTACTGAGTTTACAACATCTACCCAGCTAAGAGGTAGTAGAGCTGCAAATTTAATTACTGAATCAGTAAACTCTGGTGATTATTTTTTATTAGAAAGTTACGACTCTGAGAGTATTTTTTTAAACGAAGATGGTAGACCAACAGCAAATAGTCCTTTTGCTATATCAGGATCTTCTATAACTCATTTATTTGATGGTAACTCACAGCCTGGAGCTTTTGATGTTGGATCTCAACTTACTATAGGGAGTATGACCTCTGAAGAAAGAGTTTCTTTTCCAGCAAATATAGTTAAAGGTCAAAGATATTTAGTTGAATGGAGAAATGAACAGTTTATGTCTCTTAGAACTGGAAGCTTAAAATTTGTATCTGGTACTAATGAGTTTCCTATACCCAAAAGCAATGATACAGCATTTTTAGGGTCTAATGGTTGGTCTTTTATAGCAGATAATAACTACAACTTTTTTCATTTAGAGGCTATAACAGATACTGATTCTTTTTCACCTAGAAATCTTAGATTATCTGAACTTAAAGCCTCTACAAATAAAATAGAATTTTCTATTCAAAGCCCAGTATCTTTTAATTTATGCTTAGGAACTAGTGAAGAAGAGGTTAGACAAAAACTTGAAGCTGGAGAGTCAACTAATTCTAAGCTTGATTATGTTAGTGGTGTATCTATAGAAATAAGACAAACATCTTCAACAGTTAATAATTTTAATGAAGGAGTAACTATAGCTGAACTTGAAATTCAAAATGAAGATTTACAAGGTCAGATTCAAAAGTTGCAAGATGATATTAATACTTTAGAAGAAAAACACCAACAAGAGTTGCAAAAAATTAATAACGCTCTTGGTCTATCAAGTGCTACAGTTGATAATATAGTAGCTAGCATACAAAACCTAAAACAAGATAAACAAAATTTAACTAATCAACTCAATCAAGCAAGTGATGCACTCAGTGAGGCTCAAGATAAATTAGGTACTTTTTTAAATTTACCTGACGGATCAACACTAGATTATACAGGTTATTCAAATATAATTAATCAAATTGAGAAACTGAAGAATGATTTACAAAATGCTCCTACACAAGAAGATATTGATGAAATACAAGCTGAATTAACTATAACAGAACAAGAATTTGAACAGGCAAATACTGTTATTAGTGATTTAGGATTTACTACAGAAACTTTAACTAATGGCGTTAAAACCCTTAGGGATCAATTAACAGAATTAACTAGTCAAAACGACCAATATCTTCAAGATTTACAGGAAGCTGAATTACAAGAGCAGGAACTGAAAATTAGAGTAGATAATCTAAAAATAGATTTAGAGGAAAAAGAAAATTTAATTTTATCTTTAGAACAAGATATTGAAGATAAAAATAAGTTAGCTTTTGAATTGACTGAAGAAAAAAATAAAATTATAGCAGGTGTCAATAGTTTAACTAAACAGTTTGAAACAGCCCTTAATACAATATCAAGTGAGGCGATTAACATTACTGCTGGAGATTTAACTGAATATGGTGTTGAATTAACCTTTGTTAATCAAAAAATATCTGAGGTATCTCAAGGAATTAAGGTTACTCGAGACAAACTTGAAGAAGCTTTGGCAAATCAAATTCAAGGGATTACGCAAGACGATGTAAATAATATGATAGATAAGATTGCAGAACTACAATCAATTAATGCAGATCTTAATAATCAAATTACAAAACTTCAAAATGTAAATGTTTTAACTAACTTAGTTGTAAATGGAGACTTTACTGACGGATCAAATAATTGGACTTCTTCAGAACCCTTAAACTTTGGAGTAGGTCTTTCAGGTGCTAAAGGTGATAGTATTGAAATAGCACCATTTAGTAACCCTACATCAACTTCTACGGTTAATCAAAATTTGGGTTCTAACCTTACCGATGGAGATTATATTTTTAAAGCCTCAGTTATTTCAAAACAAGGTGATGGTGGTTTTAATCTTGAAATTTTAGATTCAAAAGGAGGGTCTGTTTTAGTTGATGGTTCTATAATTTTTGGTAGGACTGAAGGTGAATTTTTAGTATTACTTAGAGTAGAGCAGGAACCAAGCTTAGTAGGTCAGGATTTAACCTTAGTTATAAGCCCTAAGGGAGAATTAATTCAAAGTGTTGATCAGTCTATATCTAGTAATAATGTTCTTTCTTTCCCAACAAGAGCATCTATTTCTAATATTGGTTTATTTAATAAGCCAACTAATGTTAATATATCTACATCAACTTTTAATAATTTTATAGATTCTGGGTCAGAAATTTCTTTAGATGTAGGTGATTTAAACATTGACATAAGTCAAGCTTTAGAAATAGAATTTTTAAAACAACAAAATGAGGAATTAGAAAGAGATGTTGTTAACTTTTTAGGTCTTTTTGATTTGATAACTAGTTCTATGAGAGCTATTCTTTCAGATGATGACCCACTTATAATAGAAGATTTAACCTTTCATTCTAGTCAAAATCAAGATACTTTAAATAAGTTAGTTTCTAAATTTAATAATGACACCACAGAGCTACAACAAAAATTATTATCTCAACAAAATACAATAAAAAATTTAGAAAATCAGTTAGACTTGCTTTCAAATAGTGAAACAATTATAGATGACCCTTTAAGTTCTACTTATAGATTTACCCTAACTGGTGGAGATATTTTAGGTTCAGGTATTGGAGCAGACCTTTTTAATTTAGATAAACAAGGAAGAAATATTTTTAGTTTTGATGCAGGACATTTAAATCTATTGTTTAGAAACACTTTAATACCAGAGTTTTCAGAATTTTCTGAGGAAGAGGTAACAACTATTTTTGCACCTAACAAGCTCAATGTTAGTTTATTTTCAAAATCAAATCTTCTTACCCCATCAACAATTACAACTCCAAGTGTATTTATAGCACATTGTTCTAATTCAGATTTTGGTTCTAATCATGATTCTAATGTTTCTCAAATACCTCACACTCATCGTTATAGTTTTCTAACTGAAGATCATGGATATATAACTTTTTTATTCAAAATACTTAATTTTGATTCAAATACTACTTTTGATGATCAGTCTCCTGCTTTATCAGAATTACTTAGACCATCAATCAGCACAGATATATCATCTGGTTTACAGTTTGAAATTACAGTTCAGGGAGGTCCATCTAGAGGTTGGGAATTTGCTGTTAATCAATACGGATCTAATGTTATTTTAAATGATAGTACGCCAAGCAAAGAGTGGTCAATTATTAATAATTTAATTTTAAGTGATTACAACTTAACTTCTAATAATGAGTGGATGAATGAAAACCCTATAAACATAAAACTAATAGGAGAAAAAATATCTTCTAACGAACAAGGAGATAGTTACGCTTCATCTGTGGCTAAAATTTACTCAGGAGCTCCATTAAGAATGACAAAAATTATATAAAAATGGCAGATTCTTCAAAATTATATCAAAATAGACGTCCAGAATTTGATTTAGAACAGCTAAATGCAATAGTAAGACCTACTGAAACTCCGTCCATAGATCCTTCTTATGTTTGTATAGGTTCTTATGAGGATAAGCCAAAAAATAGAGTTTATTACTTTATTCATGATATAGCAAATTCATCAAAATATGATGCTATACTTGAGTATGACTTAATGTTGGATTCTATAAAAACTATATATCAAGATGGTAGACCATCCAGCTCTGGACAGTATAGTTCTGTTTTAAACTATGATCAAAATCATTTAATAACAGGTATAACAAAGGTTGATGATGTTTTATACTGGACTGATAATCTTAATAGACCTAGAAAAATAAATGTAGAGTTAGCTAAAAAAAACGAGTTAAATATAAAAAACCCTAAATTTCAATTTAGAGATACTTATTACAGAAATAATACTAGTACAATTTTTATAGGTGAACATAGGGATCCAGACGATAAGTTTAAAAAAGGCGATTATGTATACGCTTCTACTGACCCATCATTTCCTGGATTTAATGGTTACGCTGAAGTTGAGGGTGTAATACCAAAAGTTATACCACGAGAAGGATTTACTACGGTTTCTGGATCAACATCCCTTCAAGGAAATGTCATTACTATTAACAGTCTTTCTGAAACAATACCTGACCTTAGAACTGGTGATTTTTTACCTATTTACGGAACTAATGAAGTTGGGAATCCTTTCCCTTATATTTATCAGGTTACTGATGTAAATTTTGAAACTAATGTTGTAGGTATTGATCCTACCTATGGTAATATTAGTGGTAGTGACTCTGATAACGACAATGGAGAGCAAGGTGGTAGCGGTTTAACAGTAGGATTACTACTTGATGATGAGTATGTTTCAGGGGTTGTTACAGATTGTCCTTGGGCTGGAAGCTCTGCTGCTTTAAAGGGAATATTGATTGAAGCGAATCCACATGACGCTTATTCGCCTTTAATAAGTTTTGGAAATATAGAGCAAAAAAATCCTTACTTTGATGTTGTGAAAATTCAACCAGAAACTAGACCTTCAGTTGAATCAAAAAAAGATAGTACTGTTTCTACAAATAATATACTTGACAACATGTTTCAGTTTAAGTATAGATACCTCCACCAAGATGATGGATTTAGCTCTTATAGTGGTATATCTGATATAAGCTTAGATAATAACTTTGCTTTAAACTCTGTTGTTAGTGTTTTAGATTATCAAAATATAGACAATGTTTTGGAAATCACCTATAAGGATACTGTCTCTGATGTAAAAAATATAGAAATTGTAGGTAGAAAAGGAAACGATGGAGAGTTTTTTTTAGTAGATACAATACCTAACAACTTCATAAATCATCTTAAAAAATTAAAAAATGATTTAATTAACGATGAATCTTACAATTATTCTAACATTGTATCTAGTATTGATTTTTTTAATGACGGAACATATCCATTTATAGACAAGCAAGATTCTAATAAACTTTTTGACGCAGTTCCAAAATTAGCTAAAGCTCAAACATTATTGTCTAACAATAGACTTGCTTACGGTAATGTTGTTGAGGGTTATGATAATACCAGTATGATTATGGGTTCTACTTTTATACCCGTTAATTCTGCTCTAACCTCATCTTTTGATGATATACCAATAATAAATACGTCTACCGATAATGATGGTGAGCCTTTTTTTCAACAACATTTAGGGGGTACTGGTGGTAAAACAAAACATAGACAGTTTTTTGATTTATCCTCTATAGATCTACAAGATAATGTTCAACAAACTATTGAGTTAAATTATTCTTGGTCTTATAAAAGGAAAAGACTTGGTGGTGACATAACAAGGAATGGTGCTTTTAACATATCTGCTGATGTTACAAATGTTACAACTATAGATCAGGTAGGTGAAATTCTAGAATCTCTTATAGATAGTGGTGTTGGTGTGTCTGAATTTTCTGGTGGTAGCACTAGTGGAACAGTTTCTGCTAATTACGATTCTAACACAAAAAGACTAAAAGTTGTGTTTCAATACGCAAATGACAATGCTGGATTTCTTTTTAGTGGTATAAATTTTTCAAAAGACCAGCCAAAAATAACTAACAATTCTCAGTTTATATCTGGTAACGCTGGTAGAAGCACTTTCAAAACTGGTGCTTTTCATAGTTTTGGAATATCTTATTTTGACGAAACAAATAGATGTTCTTTTGTAAATGTAGCTCCAAAATATAGCGAAAATATTAATGGCTCTAGAGCTTACAATAAATTTTATACAGAAGGTATAGATGCTATAGGCTTAAATAGAACAACAAGTTTTAGTTATTCCATATTTAATAGACCTCCTATTTGGGCTACTAGCTATCAATTATGCTACACAGGTAATAATACTGTGGATGAGTTTATACAGATTAGTATCATAAATGTTAAGCCAGGTACTGGTGAAGATACTCAAGTTTATCTAGGATTACAATCATTAAAAGGTCGAGATTTTAGTTATAACGAGGTTTCAAATTCTTTAATAGATTATCAATTTGTCCCTGGAGATAGAGTTAGATTCATTAGCTATAAGCCTAATACTTCGGCAGAGCCTTTAAGGTTTATAGAGTACATAGACTTGGAAATATCTGGATCTGATCTTTATATTGGAGATGATGAAGAGTCAATAACTGTTACTCCAAATGGTGATGATTCAGGTTTTTACATTAGAGTTCCAAATCCTGAAGCAACTGCAGTTGAAGATGAGGTTGGAAATACTGTAAGCATTGCTCACCAAAGCTCACTTTCATCGTCAGTTTCTGGCACTGGATATGAAGGTTTATTTGTAGAAATATATAGACCAAAAAAAGAGGCTAGTGAAGAACTCAACGTGTATTATGAGATTGGAGACAAGCAACCAATAATAGCTGCTGGTACGGAATCTAGAAGACACTCAGGTAACGAGAAAGATCAAACTTCTGAATTTTATTTTGATACTGAATTAAACTTAGAAAGATCGGTTGGTGAGGCTAAAAATATATTAGGATTTTTTGTTTCGTCAAACACAGGTGATAAACTTACAGACTCCCCTTCTCTGTTAAATACTCTACCTGCTGGGGATGTTTACGTTAAGCCTAGAACAATGCCAACATCTAGCGATGGATCTAATGATATTGTTTTTTTTGCAGAGGATTATTATTTAAATGACTTTCATAACACGAATCACTACAATAGAGGTAGAATAAATGTTATAAATAATAAAGCTTCAGAGAGAAGATTAGAATCCTCTGTATTTTATTCAGAAGCTTACTCTAGTACGGGGTCTGTAAATGGTTTGTCTAATTTTAATTTAGCAAACGTACCTTACTTTGATTACAATAAGGATTTTGGTTCTATACAGTTTTTAAGCACTAGGAATGACGATTTAATGATATTTCATGAGAATAAAGTTGGTAGAGTTTTAGTGGGTAAAGACATACTTAATACAGCTTCAGGTGACGGTCTAGTATCTTTATCAAATAATATTATAGATAACTACGTTCAACTTTATGCTGGAGACTTTGGTTGTTGCGTGCAACCAGAAAGTGTTGTTAAGGCTGGTAATAAGTTTTACTTTGTAGACGTTAAAAGAGGTGCTGTTCTTAGACTTTCTGCTGATGGTCTTACTGTTATATCTGATAACGGCATGAAAGATTACTTCAGAGACCTTGGTGAGATGTACGTTATATACGACCCAGAAAATAAAAGTTTTATCAGCTTTAATTTAGTAGCGGGATACGATCATAAGTATAACGAGTACATAGTAACCTTTCCAAGTATTGAAGCCGAAGAGGGTGGATCTTGGCAGTCTGATATTAACGTTTGGGATGGCGAGTATGCCTCTTATCAAAACTTGAGAACAGAAATAATTTTTGAAAGTAAAACAATAGCTTTTAATGAGGATATAAATAAGTGGACATCTTTTTATGATTACTATCCTGATTATTATGCTAGTGTTGGCAAGCAGTTTATATCTTTTAAAAATGGTAAGCTATTTAAGCACAATACTACCGATAGAAACTATCAAAAGGTTTATGATTATAACATGGATGATTATACAAGTTATGGTACAGAAAGCACTAGATACCAAAACAGGTTTAATTATTTTCATGATAATCAATATGGATCTTTAATACAGTTCCCATTTAATTTAGAACCATCAACAGTAAAAACTTACAACGCTTTATCACTAGAGGGTGACTCTAAATTGTTTGCTTCTATGACAACCAACATGGGTCAAACGCTTTATGGTCCTCAACTTAAAAATGGCTACGATTCTACTATAAAAACAAGTATACAGTTTAAAAGGGTGGATGGTAAAATTGAAAATTATCAACAGCCTAGTGGTTTTGAAACCTTAATAAGAGGTGTTGATACTAAATTTTTTAAAGATGTCAAGGTTGGAGACTTTGTTAAAATATATGGATATAGTGCAGATAAAATAGACGCCCATGGAAATATACAGGGAGAGGCTAAATATATTTACAAGTATAAAATAGTTAAAGCTATACTATCAAATACTATTCTTAAGTTAACAAGTCATGTTAGCATGGCTTTGGATGGCAATCACATGGAGGTTATAGACTTTAAAACAAAAGAAGGAATACATTATTCTAATATACCTTTTTCTAAATCTGATGTTGATGTGGATAGTACTTATGATGATAATGTTGATCATGGTGATGGTTCTGAGATTTTAGGTTTAGGTTTTGCTAAAAATATTAATAATAGCACTGGATTTATTTTATCATATAATGGAACATTTGATAAAGAATCAGCAAAAACTAATGCTCAAATAAGAACTGAAGACATGGTTGTTGGTGCTGAGTATGTTATTAGATATATAAGTGAGCAAGATCCTGTGTTTGATTTAAGTTCCGTAAGCGTTGAAGCTAGTTCTACAAATGTTGGAGATGTTTTTATTTGTGAAAGATCTGCTCCTGAAACTACATCAAGTGTTATTAGCACAGATAATAGGTTATACATTCAAAAAGATGATGGTACAACGTTATTCCTTGGATACCCTTATTCTGTATCTAGTAATATTGTTAATTTTGTAAAAAACAAAGAGCTTGACAGTCAGTCTCTTCCAAGTCAAGGTTTCTTATTTATAGTTCAAAAAGGCAATATAGAAGGTGAGAGAATAAAAGGTCAATATATGATGACAACCTTATCCTCTGAACCAGAAGATAAAAACATGTACTTCTCTAAATACAAGTTTAATCTTTACGCTGCCAATGCAGACGTTGATGTTAGCGAACTTAGTGGGAATAAATAAAAAAATATTATATTTGTAAAAATTCAAAATTATGGCACGAAGAGTCAAACCCAAAATAAAATATAAAAAAGGAAAAAAAATATCTAAAGCTCAAGATGGATCTAAGATTGGTGAAATATTTAAGACTGGTCTTACGCAGGGTAATCCTTATATGCTAGGTGCTCAGGTTGGTCTTGGTGCTTTAAAAACTTTTTCTGGTCTAGCACAAAGAAGAAGAGCTAAAAAAGCTGAAGAAGCTTTTGATGAAGGCAGACTAGAAAGAGGTGTTAGTAAAGCTACTCAAAAGATGGCTGATCAGCCAATAGATCAATCCTATATAGAGAGACTACAACAACAACAAGGAGCTGATAGAGCTTCTGCTATGGGTGCTTTATCTAAAGACCCTAGAAACGTTTTAGCTGGGGTGCAAGCCCTAGAAAGTAGTGGTAGAAAACAACGTACAGATCTTTTAGGTATGCAACAGGATGCTAAGACAGCGGCTATGCAGAACTTAGCTAGTGAACAGAGAGCTGTTGAAGACCAAAGATTAAAAGTTGCTGAAGCAGAATTAGAAGGAATAAAATCTGAAAAAGCTGCAGCTCAACAAAACATATTTGGTGGTCTCGAAGACATAGGTAGTAGTATTTCTGCATTTGGATCAGGGCTCCCTAAAAAGGATAATCTAACAGGTAGAAACACAAAGGGTGCTGGTATTAAAGTTACCGAAAAAGGTGGTAAGATAGATAAAGACGGTGGTGTTACACCAGGAGAGTTTGACCACAACACAAACCCTATTGACATGGTGCAAGATGGTGAGAAGATTGGTGAGGCTACAGGTGGTGAACTTGTACTACCTCCTGACGATGTTAGAGAAATTAGAATGGCTTTAGACAAAGGAGATAAAGATTCTGCCTTTGAGCTTATGGAGAAGTTGGTTGCTAAATACGATAGTAACGTTATAGGTGATGATGATGATAGTGAAGCACAGGAAGGTGCTAAAGTTCAAGAGCCTACTGTACCACCTTTAAATCAAGATAGAGCTCAAGAAATTGTAAAGATAATGAAAGAGAACTCTGACGAGGTTAGAAACGTAGGAGAACTACCTTTTGATAAGGACCCAACAAACCCTGCAGGACTTGTTAAGTATATTGGAGATAAGCTTTCATTTGATTTAGATTCAAATAGTATTGCTGAGATAGAGTTTATAAAAAACTATAGAGACTTCTTAATAAAAGAAAAAGG
>TARA_R100000773_G_C4221402_1_pt1 | contig 14888 bp, 12 predicted proteins | sample TARA_R100000773 | Tara Oceans TARA_R100000773 (sample SAMEA2623365) | marine metagenome | biome: marine biome (ENVO:00000447); feature: surface water layer (ENVO:00002042); material: "saline water (ENVO:00002010), including plankton (ENVO:xxxxxxxx)" | depth 5 m | reverse complement strand
AAGACACTCCACTCGTTACAGTACCACACGATCGCAGACGCGTCTCGCTTCGCGATTTTGATTGGGCTGAGTTGATTGACAGAACAGACCGGATTCGACTTCTCATGGATCCCACCTCACCTTACGCGCAAAATGCTGCTTTTGCACTTGGCCGTAAGATGGACGAGATCATCATTGAGGCAGCCACCGGAACTGCTTCTACCGGTAAGACAGGCTCTGGCAGTGCTACGTTTTTAGCAGGCAATCAAATTGCTGTGGACTACGTAGAATCTGGCGGTGCTACAAACTCAGGTCTTACTATTGGTAAGTTGCGCAAGGCGAAAGAACTCTTGGATGCTGCTGAAAACGATCCAAGTGAAGCTCGATATTGCCTTGTGACTGCTAAGCAAGTCAATGATCTTCTGCAGACAACTGACGTGACAAGTGCTGACTTTAATACAGTACGTGCCTTGGTTCAGGGAGAGATTAACTCTTTCCTTGGCTTTCAGTTTGTCAGGACAGAACTTGTTGGTACGGACACCAGTTCATACCGCCGTGTATTAGCTTATACTAAGTCTGGACTCCTGCTTGCAGTTGGTCAAGACATCAACGTGGACATTGGTCCTCGTCGAGATAAGCGTAATGCAACACAGGTCTACTGCTCCGCTTCATTTGGCGCTGTTCGAATGGAAGAAAAGAAGATTGTCGAAATCAAATGCGCTGAATAAGGAGACAATATGGCCGTAACAACCCAAAATAGTACCGAGTACGCAAATACTGTTGCAACTCCTCCTGTGATGAATCAGCCTACTGAGGATCACGGTCGGATGCGCATTCAGTATTTCAAACACACGCAATCCGGTGCAGGAGACGCAGGGTCTTCTGTAGCTCTTTGCAAACTTCCTGGCGGGAAGGTAAGAATGATTTTGGCCCTCTCAAGAGCCTACGTAAACTGGACTACTAGTTCAGCAAACTTAGATCTTGGCTGGGATGCTTACACTTCCGGCGCATCAGGGACTGAAGGTGACACTGTTGCCGCTGATCCTGATGGCTTGGTCGATAACCTCAGTGTTGACACTGTAGGTTATTTCAATTTTGAAGGTGGTCTTGCTACTACTAAGGCACTTGGTGGTACATACGTCTTTGAAAGCCAAGACGGAGTTGTAATTCGAGCAACCTCACAGGCTGCTGCTATGGCAGACGGTGACGTGATTGCCGGCTACATTATTTATGTAGTTGATTGATCCTCAACAGGGGATCTTCGGATCCCCTTTACACAAGGAAAATATGTCAACAGTGATTCTCGTAAAAGAAGAAGGCAATGAACAAGAAGTTGTCAAAGATTCTGCACAGCATAAAGACCTGGTTAAAAAAGGTTGGAAAGATAAGAACGCTCCTAAAAAAGCTGCTAAGAAAAGTGAGTAATGGCAACAGCCACAGCTAACATAGACCTGGTCAACAGGTCATTAGCACTTCTGGGTGTCGAGTCAATTACATCTTTGTCTGACACCTCGAAGCCTGCTTCTACAGCAAACTTGTTGTATGACAATACTAGGGCAGCTGTATTTAGGGCACATCCCTGGAACTGTCTTACTAAGAGAGCAGGTCTTGCACAAGATGCCACGGCACCCGTGTATGAGTACACGTATCGGTATATCTTGCCAGCAGACTTTCTGAGACTACTGACGTTAGAGGAGCCAGTTGACGAGTACCAGCTTGAAAACGGTTTCATCTTATCTAACGACAGTACCTTAAATATCAAGTACACGGCTCTTGAGACAGATGTCACAAAGTATGACACACTTCTTGTAGAAGCCCTTACCGCAAGACTAGCTGCTGATCTAGCACAGCCCTTGCTTCAGAGCATGTCGGCAATGGAAGCCATGCAGCGTATGTATGAGCTTAAGATCAGGGAAGCTAAGTTTGTAGATGCACAAGAAAACTCACAAGACATCTTAGACACAGACTACTGGCTCGAATCAAGGCTAGGTGTTTATAGAGAAAATATAAGTACTCCTCCGAGGTTCTAGTCATGGCCACGCCCATTCAAGCTAATTTTACCGGTGGTGAAATTAGTCCACGCCTTCTTGGACGTGTCGACCTCACTAAGTACCAGAACAGTTTAGCTCTCTGTGATAACTTTTTGTGCTTTCCACACGGTGGAATCACAAAGAGATCTGGCACTAGGTTTGTAGCAGAGGTCAAAGATTCATCTAAAAATACTAGGCTCATACCATTTGTCTTTAGTACTACGCAAGCATACATCATAGAGTTTGGCCATCAGTACTGCAGGTTCTACCGAGACGAAGGTCAGATACTGACAGGAGGCGGAGCTATATATGAGATCAGTAGTCCATACGAGTCTACTGACTTAGACCAGATAGACTACGTACAAAGTGCTGACGTCTTGTACTTGTGCCATCCTAGCTACATTACAAAAAAACTTAGTCGTACTGCACACACCTCGTTTAGCTTTTCAGATCTAGACCCGTATGATGGACCATACTTAGATCTAAACACGGGTGTAACCTCTACGACCATGTATCCTAGTAGCCATTCCGGAGTTTGTTCTACTGACATCACAATCACAGCAAGCTCTACCACGGGTATCAACGGAGGTTCTGGCTTTGTCTCGTCAGACGTCGGACGACCTATTAGAATTTTTCATACTAGTAAGTACGGCGCTGCTAAGATCACTGCAGTTGGAGGTACTACCTCGGTAACAGTCAGGTTGTTTTGTCAAGCTGATTCACCTACTCATCAGTTTGGTGCAAGTGGTAGTAGTAACGCGACGGTTGAGTGGCAGCTAGGCGCTTGGAGTGACACAACTGGTTGGCCTAGTCACGCGGTATTCTTTCAAGACCGTCTTTTCTTTGCCAACACGTCTGCACAACCAAACACAGTCTGGGCCTCACGTTCTGGAGACTATGAAAATTTTAGTCCAAACGATAATGACGGTACGGTCGATGACTCACATGCACTTAATTTTACACTTGCCACTGACCAGGTGAACGCTATCCGTTGGTTGTTTAGCAGTAAAAATTTACAGCTTGGCACGTCAAACGGTCCGTTTGTCATGAGCTCTGGAGAAGATAACATTGCCATCACACCAACAAACGTGGTTGTAAACCGTGAGACCACTGACGGTGTAGGTGCAGTAAAGCCGGTAGGTTCAGGAAAGTCGACACTTTACGTAGATCGCAGTAAGAGACGGATCAGAGAATTTGCGTACACAGCGGCTGCTCAAGGCTACATCTCACCTGACATGACCCTAATCGCAGAGCACATTGCTGCAGGTACCAGCATAGAACAGCTAGCACTAGCAAAGTTTCCTGATAATTTGATCTACGTAAGATTAGCAGATGGCGGTCTGCGCAGTATGACTTACGAGAGAGACCAAGACGTAGTCGCCTGGGCAAGACACACGATTGGTGGTACTGACTCAAAAGTCAAGTCGCTTGCTACAATCCCAAGTATTGACGAGACCCACGACCAAGTGTACATGATCGTGTCAAGAGCCATTGACAAGGGCACAGTGACAGCCGACGCCTCCACAGACAAGCTAACTTTGAGTGGTCATGGTATGGCGGACACCACTAAAGTGCAATTTACTACTACCGGAACGTTGCCAGCAGGTCTAAGTCTTGCCACCACGTATTTTGTTAGAGACAGTGCCACTAACGATTTTAAGGTAGCACTGACGTCTGGAGGATCAGCAATTGACATTACAAACACAGGCTCAGGCACGCATACTGTCAAGATGATGGAGCGGCAGTACGTAGAATTTTTAGAACAAAACTTTGATACAAATGCAGGAGATACCTCGGTTGACTCGTTTTTTGTAGATTCAGGTCTTGCTTATTCAGGAGGTGCTGTCACGTCACTGACAGGACTAGGCCACCTTGAGGGAGAGACTGTGTCAGTACTTGCTAACGGAGCAGCTCATCCTGACAAGGTCGTGTCCGGCGGTTCTATAAGTCTTGATGTGTCTGCAACAAGTGCCTCTGTGGGTCTACCATACACTGCTAGGGTACAGACGCTAGATCCTGAGGTTGCCACAGATTTAGGACCGTCACAAGGTAAGACAAGGCGAGTTGAGAGATTGACATTCAGGGTTGTTGACACGTACAATCTTAAGTTTGGCACTAGTGAATCTGACCTTGAGCTGATTCCGTTTAGACTGCCTGCGCATGCCATGGACTCAATTACGTTGTTTACCGGTGACAAGAGGGTCTTGCTTAAAAATAATCCTGATCGCAGGTTTGATTTTTTTATACATCATGATGACCCATTACCGTGTACAATATTAGCAATCATGTACTCTATTAATATGTCGGAGAGATAATGCCAGGTCCTTTATTGATCGGAGCAGCAATTGCCATGGGGGCCGGAGCACTTCTAAGTGCCAAAGGCCAGCTTGACGCCGGAAATGCTGCAAGAAAAGCAGGAAATGCTGAGGGCGATCTTTTAGAAAAGAATGCTGACAGAGTCGAGGAGATGGGGGAGTATACTGCTTTTCGACACAACATGAAAGTCAAAAAAGTCTTAGGCGCAGGCAGAGCCGCGTATGCAGCTTCAGGAGTCACGATGTCCGGGTCAGCAATGGACGTCATGCGAGAGTCTGCCGTAGAAGGAGAACGTGACAGACTTACAATCTTGTATAATGCTAGGGTCAAGGCAGATACAATGAGAGACCAGGCAGAAATTGCCCGGTATCGTGGTGAGGCAGCACAAGCAGCAGCACAGTATAAAGCCGCTGGAACCGTGCTCAGTGGAGCTGGTCAGATATTTGGAGCACTAGGATAATATGGCAAGAATACCAACATACCAAGGAAGAGTCGGCCTAGACACGTCTGCTCTGTCAGGTGCGTCCCTAGAAGCAGGAAAGAGTAGGGCAGACGCTTCCGTGTTTCAAGCACAAGCAGAAGCTGCTGAAAGCCTATTTAGAGCTGCAGGAACTGTTGTCAGTAAACTTAGCCAAGAAGAAGAACGCCAAGAAAAGAATGACGCAAGACTGTGGCTGTACGAAAATGCATCTAAGTTTGAAGCTGCTTCTGCAAGACACAGTGGAGATCTTGAGATTGAGCAAGATGCCGATGATTATGCAACTGATGCCGACACTAAAAACCTAGGTGACAACAGTTTTTCTCGACAGCGCCTTAACTGGTTTACAACTCATCAAAATGAAAAAGATACTGCCGGAAAACCAATCTACAACCCGCCTAACAAGTATGCTCAGCAGATGTGGTCTGAGTATCTTGCAAAACAGCGTGGCAGTATAGAATTAGAAGGAATACAGTTTGAAGCAGAGCTGAGAGTACAGGCAAGATATAACCAGGCAGAGAGAATACTAGACGGTTGGGTAGCCGAGGTTGCAGAAGATCATACCAAGTTAAATGGTAAGCTGACGGCGCTCCAGCAGTTTATTGATGAAGGCAAGATAGACGACGAAGAAGCTCAAAAGTATGGAGGTCGCGTCTTCTTAGATTCTGCTACTCTAGAAAAGCTTGGTAATGAGAAAAAACAAGAGATGCTTCGTGCTCACCTTGATGCTCGTCTAGCAGAAAATCCGTTTGATGTATATCTACACATTGAGGGTAAGGGCAAATATAAAGATAAGCCATTCGGTTCTACGAAAGGCTTAGATCCTAATCTTATCTCTCAGTACCGAGACGAGGCACTTAGAAAATCTGCTGGTAGGCTTGAGCAAGACGTGGCGACTGTACAAAATAACGCTACAGCCTACCTGACAAACATTGCTGCAGGGGGAGACGGCGGCGACTATAAGCAGTCATTTGCAGCCGGGGCAGCTCGTCAAACTTTTGCGATGGGCTACGGTGGTGCCTTAGGAAACGAAAGGCTAGCACTATTTCCTGGAGTAAAAAAGAGGCATGACGCAGCTTTTGCTGACTTTCAATCACGAGAAAGAGTTGCGATGACCACAGCTGGTCTGGTAAAATTCTTTGAGTCTGAGATTGCTACTAAGGATGTTCCTGAAGTAATGACCTTACTTCGTGATGCTGTCAAAAATACAAGCATACGCGACCAATTTATTAAGGGCCTAAAGATAGAGCAAGAAGGTAAAAAAGCAAAGTTAGACAGCGCTGAGATGCAGGCAGCAATTGAAAAAGCACAAGCTCGGATTACTGCTACCTTAAAACTTAGATCAGAGGATCCTGTACAACATGCAGTCGAAGTTGATGATGGTCCCGGGGGTTTTGCAAACGTGTTTTACAATAACGATATCGATTTTAATGAAAAAAAAGAAATATTGTATGCTCACTATGATGCCATTGGACAACCAAAGCACCATAGGCCCTTGTTGACAAACGCACAGGCAGAGACCGTTATTGACACAATTGAAAGGGCAAGCTCAGGAGATGATTTGATTGCCCAGATGAAGGGTTTACGAGACAAATATGGAGATAGTTATCCTGAAGTTTGGAAGCAGCTGACCAGCATGAAAAATGGTCTTGATGCAAATTATGGCTTTCTAGGATCAATCCCTAACTCTATGTTTATGACTGAGTTTGCTGAGGCAATGAGGGTTGATGAAAAAAAGCTTAAAGAATTTTTTACAAGCACGTCTGGTGTTGGCAGTACTTACAACGCTGTCAGCAACGTAACTAAAGAGGAGTTAAAACCGTACTTTGAAGCATTTCATGGTAACATGACCCATCGCATAAACGAAGTTTCACCCTTGTTGGATACGTTTACAAAGATGGTTGCAATACGAGTTCAAAAAGGAGATAGCGAAGGATCAGCAGTTGAAAAAATTAAAGGTATGATGTCAAGCTCTATAACTCTTGTGAACCAAGATTATTTTTATTTTAAAAATACTGACAACCTTAATTTTTACATCACGCCTGACATGCAGACAGAGGACGGAGGACCTATTAATGCTGACACTGTTGCAGAAAACGCCTCTGACTGGTTTGACAACGTTGAAAAATTTTTTAATGACAATCCTAATATTCATGTCCCAGAAGGTTCATCTTACGCCTTGCAAAACTCAGAGGAGATGGGGCGTGAGACTTACATTGAAGCCATTAAAAACGATGGTAAGTTAGTCATGAATGACACTGGTGACGGTCTTATGCTTGTCGTACCACTTGGCGACGAGGGAATGCTCTACCCTGTCAAGTTTAAAGAAAAAGACAAGTTAAAAGTTTTAGAATTTGAGTTTGATTATTTCATGTCGTCTCCTAAATAATGGCAGGACTCACCTTTCAAAATAAGACTAAAGGCAGTCAATTTTTTGACAACTACGGCCTAGACTTTTTGTCACCTACAAATGATCAGGTCGTAGATGCTGCGTTGACAAGAGGTTGGCGTTGGACAGGTACTAGTGCCATCAATCGAATGGCTGAGATAGAGCGCATTCGACGGTACACAGATGAGTCTAGAGAGGGTCGTCAGAGTATCAGGGAAAATTTATCATTAAGAGGAACTAGGGTTGCCAGTAAGGTTCCTTTTATAGATCTTGATGATTATCCTGATTTTCAAGAGTCAGATGTCGAGAACATACCTGCAGAGCAAGCAAACCTAAAATACGGTATTAAGGGTCACCTTCAGTTTCACGAGCCAGTCAGTAACCTAGAGGCACATGTCTTACATCAAAGAAAGCAAGAAGAGCTTCGCTACAACTATGTCTTAGAACGTGCCAAGGGAGGACAATGGTGGGCGGGATTTGGACTTGAGATGGTTACTGGTATCCTAGATCCTGTAGGTTTACCACTGATGCTGATACCACCCTTAGGTGCATCTAAGGTTCTTGCTAAGTTAGGTTGGCAAGGCAGTCGTTACGGTAGACGAGCAGTCACTGGCGCACTAGGAGGTCTGTACGGATCTACTGCCTTAGAACCACTTGTCTATGCTGCTCACAAACAAGAGCAAGCAGATTACTCAGGATTTAATTCACTGACAAACATTGCCTTTGGTACAATCGGCGGCTCTATCTTACATCTTGGTGGCGGAGCAGTTGCTGATGGTGTGAGATACGTCAGAAAGAAAAGACACGTAGCTTCTGTAGATACTGCAGTCAAGCAGATGGCGGCAGGTAGGTCAGTTGAGGTAGAGCCTATTGCAAGAGGTTCAGAGGAACCCGATGCTGGAGTCACGTACTTAGATGACCTGTCAGAGGACATCCCAGCAGTACGTCCTGACGAGGCAGTCAGAGAGGCAGAGATCGTGAGGAGAGTGATAAGTGAACTGACTCCTCAGCAACGAGCACAGTTGCCAGGCGGTGCTACTACTGAAGACTTCATGCAGGCATTTGCCACGTACCTAGAGACAAAAGCCAAGACTATAGATCACGCAGCCGTAGAGACAGAGGCACCACTACTTCTGGTCTATCAAAAAGCAAGGCGTGGAGCAGAGATCACACCTGAGGAACGAGTAAAGGCAGAAGAGCAAGTTCAAGAAATTACTCAACCTAAGGAACCAACACAAGAACCGGTACAAGAAGCAGCCCTTTCAGAGGACCAACAAAAAGTTATTAATAAAGCTCGTGAAATGATGGAAGGCCCTCGTGCTATCGAGAGAAACGATACAGAGGAAACAGCAAAGAATATTGGGCAGAATATGGGGCCTGAGTTTGAGCAGTTATTTAGAAAAGAAGTTAAAAAAATTTCCGATCAAAATATTGCTAATTATCAAGCAGGGCAAGACGCTACGGTTGATTTTGGTAAAAAAGAAGCAGTAGAAGCTGTTGAAAGCTTAGGTACAGCAGCTAGACAGTTAGACGAGCCAGTAGGAACCCCTGAGCCAGACATAAATTACAACGAGGGTGATTTTGTCAACACTGATCCAGCACAGATAGAGCTGCCAGAAGCATTGCTGATTGACAACTTAGAACAAATTGGAGAACAAGCTGGCACGCAAAAGGGAGGAGTCTACAGAGACAAGGCAACAAACATTGAGTACTACGTCAAATTTCCATCTAATGCAGACCAGGCAGTAAGTGAGTTCGTTGCTGCACAACTTTACCGTTTGTTTAACGTACCTTTTCCTACTACCACGTTAGTGGCTAACAAGGAAGGTAAATTTATCGGAGTGGCCTCACAGATGATACCAGGAGCAAAGATGATTACTCCTGATCAATTTAGGGCCCTTCCTGATGACATCAGACAGGATTTTTTAAAACATGGAATTATTGACATGTATCTTGGAAATAGGGATGTGGTTGGAAATGCTCCTAATTTTAATCTCGTACTTCATCCTAGCGGTAAAGTTATGAGGATAGACCCTGGAGGCGCGTTGTTATATCGTGCTCAGGGCGGCTACAAACAACTAGACAGTGAGTTTAGTGAAATATCTAGTATGGTAGATCCTACAATAGCTCCTACCACGCATGAAGTATTTGAGACATTTAATCCAGCGTATGCCTCAGAGTCAGAGTCTTTCAACCTTAGCCAGTTTTATCGAGGAAACGAGGATGCGGCCATAGAGCTGTTTTCTACACCACAGCAGATGGTTGACGACATTGTCGATTCGGCCGGCATAAGAAATGCTGAGATTATAAAGAGACAGCTTTACCAAAGGCGTGTTGTACTTACTACCAATGACGCTTTTGTAGATGCCGCGCAAAAGGCCACTGAAAAGCGGGGTGTTCCAATACAGGCATTTTCAGCCAGCAAAGCTGAAAAAATTTTACAGGATGATTTAGTAGATAATCCCAAGAGTTTTACAAAAAAAGAAAAAGACGCCATCTTTGCTTATACAGAGCATAGTGACGATTTTAACCAATACATGCGTCTTGGCCCTAAAAAGGGTGCATTGGCTTTTAGTGAGTTTTACGTGGCAAAATTTGATCAGATGAAAGTTCATTTGAAAAAAGCCATGAAAAAGCTTCAGACTCCTCAAAAAATCGTAGTATACCGAGGCGGCACACCTTATTACGCATTTGATAAGATAAAAGGAGTTAAAGGCGTAAAAATGTCGGATGAGACAGATCTTAAAAATGCCAGAAAGTTGGTTGGCGGTACTATAAGCTGGCGTCAATTTGCATCCACGTCTTTGCACGTCAACAAAGCAAAAAAGTTTAACGGAAAAGAGGACGTGTTGCTAAGAATTGACTTGCCTAAGGGTGTCAACTTTATGTATGCTCAACAAAAGCCTTTTTGGTCGTACGGCATAGGTGAATACGAGATACTGCTGCCCCCTGACCAGGAATACGTAGTCAAGCATGCCGGCAGATTTTTAGGCCAGATGGTCATTACCCTAGAAGCTTTGCCTCCTGGTAAAAAAGTGCCACCTACGGTCACTAAAGAGACTGCCATAAAAATTGCCCAGAAGCACCGAGAATCACCTGATAACGGTGTAGCTGATTCCCAGGATGCGTTGCCCTACGAAGATGTAGCTACGGTACAAGAGACATTAAAACAGCACACTCCTGAAAAAGACTTGACCGCCCTACAAGATGACATTGCTGAGATGGAGACACAGCTGAATGCGGAACTTGAAAACCTAGACGAGACCGTAGCAGCAGGCATAAGAAAAGAACTTGAGAACGTAGCTGCTGAGGGAGATCAAGCAGTTGCCTTTGCACAAGAACTACACGATGCAGCCAAGGCTGGAGCCGTGTGCCTCAGAGCGAGTGCTGCATGAGTGTAAAAGCCTGTGTTGAGATCATTCAAAAAGCTGCTGGTGAAAATAAGATCACCAAGGAGCACGCACAAGAGATCCTGAAAGATATTGACAACTTTCTTAAGAGTAAGAAGGCGCTAAATGATCCTGAGAATTTAGACTCAATGCTGCAGCAGCATCTCAAAGAGAAGCTAGATGATACGATCTTTGCAGCAATGATTGAAAAAAGAAACAGGTACATCAACGCGACAGTCGAGGCAAAAGCAACACAGTATCTTAAAAACTTTGACGATGCCTCTGAGGGACTAGCTGCCTTGATGGGTGGCATTGTCAAGTCAAAAGCAGGTAGTAAGAAAAGCATCGACGCACAGGGCAAGTCACTGGCAAACAAGTACGTTGGCAGACTGTTAGACAGGATTGACAAGGACGGAGACCTTGCCTTGTTTAACACTGGCAAGATAGACACTGACATTGCAAAGGAGCTGTGGGAGATCAGGCCTGGTGGTAATCCTGGTGTGACAAAAAACAAGACAGCAGAACGGATTGCCAGGAACATCCATGAGATGCAAGAGACGTCTATCAAGAATGCTAACTTTGCAGGTGCTTACGTCAAGTCACGTCCTGGTTATATATTTAGGCAGTCACATGACATGGCTAAGATTAGAAAGACCGGGTTTGACGAGTGGTATGACTACATTGTTGATAAACTAGACGAGAGTACATTTAAGGGACAAGCGGCTCGCGATTTTTTAGAAGGCGCTTACAAGGGCCTAGCATCAGGGGTACACAAGCGATTTAAGGGTGCTGAGGAAAGCAACATTGGTCAGGGTTTCACAGGACCTGCTAACCTAGCAAAAAAGATAAGCCAAGAACGGGTGCTGCACTTCAAGGACGCAGACTCATTTATGGAGTACAATGCTACGTTTGGCACAGGAGATTTACGAGAATCAGTAGTCCACGGTCTTGAGCACATGGCAAGGAACACTGCCTTGATGAGAGGTCTGGGTACAAACCCAGTGGCCATGATGGAAAAGCTGCAGAAAAAATACATGATGCAAGCCCAAGATGAGATGGACTTTACGCTTTCAGATAAGTTTAGAGCCAGGAATCTTGACAGTCTCATGAAAGAGATTGATGGCACTACAAGAATACCAGTCAAAATATCGACGGCCAGAGTCAACGCTGGCATTAGAGCCGTTCAAAATATGGCCAGACTGGGAGGTTCCACGATCTCTTCTATCACGGACCTGCCTAATCAGGTAGCAGAACTAAGACACCACAACATACCTTTGCTAAAAGGATATGGCAACTCAGTAGTAAACTTGTTTCGTGGCAGAGGGAACGCTGAACAAAAGACTATTGCCAGGACCATTGGTATTGGCTTTGACGGCATTACCGGTGACTTGCTCTCTAGGTTTAGTTCGACTGACCACGTGCCTGGTATGTTTGCCAAGATGCAGCAAAAGTTCTTTAAATTTAATCTAATGAGTTGGTGGAACGATGCTCATAGGACAGGCGTAGGATTAATGATGTCTCATAACTTAGGAGACAGTCAAAGACTTACTTTTGATAAATTAGGGACTGAATTAACTAACCTTCTGAGACAATATGGAATAGAAGACTTAGAGTGGAATATCTATAGAAAACACCTAGTGTCAAAAGACAGTCGTAATTATAAATTTATGACGACTGAGAACATCGACAAGATCCCTGATGAGGAGCTTGCCCTGTATCTCAAGCGTAAGGCTGGCATTGACAAGCCAAACAAGAGAGAACTACAAGACGCTAGGTTTGACCTTGAGATGATGCTAGACACGTTTTATCTAGACAGAGCAGATCACGGGATACCTATGCCAGGAGCTGCTGAACGTGCCATCATGAATCAGGGCACGCAGGCAGGTACAGCTGTGGGTGAGGTTTTTAGGCATGTCATGCAGTTTAAGTCATTTCCTATCACCATGATCAGACGTGGCCTTGGTCGAGAAGTGAAAGGCACTGCAAACGGTAAGGCAGACATTCGAGGACTAGCACATCTTATAGTGTCAACGACGGTGTTTGGCTACGGCGCTATGGTCATGAAAGATGTCCTCAAGGGCCGTGAACCCAGAGAGTTTACCGGGGACTTTGAGAATGACTCTAGGTTGCTGATGGCTGCCATGGCACAAGGTGGTGGCATGGGGATCTACGGTGACTTTATGTTTGGTGAGTTTAGCCGCTATGGCAGGTCTGCGGTGTCAACAGCCGTGGGTCCTACACTAGGCCAAGTCGATGACCTAGCAGAGCTTTGGACAAGAATCAGGACTGGTGGAGACGTCGGGGCAAATGCCTTTCGTATAGTAATGAACAACACACCCTTCATAAATTTATTTTACACAAGGGCCGCTTTAGACTATATTATCTTATACGAACTACAGGAAATGATAAATCCGGGGTATCTTTCTCGGATGGAGCAGCGTATAATGCGTGAAAATAACCAGAAATTTTTTATACCTCCAACGTCGGTAGTGAGATGACAGTAGGCGTCGTATTAGGAAAATCTGTTGCAACCGGAACAGGAAGCGTAGCTGCTTTCTCTTTTAATGCTCCTGTTGCTGCAGTTGACGAGCTAGCAGTCTACACGATAGTCATTGCAACTGGGGTCCAGACTAAACAGACCAGAGGCGGTTCAGGGACGTACGACTTTAGTGTGACAATAAATGCCAGTACGAGGTTTGCTACAGTTACCCTGAACAACAATCTTCCTGACACACACCAGGTTATCATTCTTAGGGAAGTTGCAATCAAGCAAGAGACTGACTACGTAGCAGGTGATGCGTTTCCTGCTGAGACCCACGAGGCAGCTCTTGATAAGTTGACCTTTATCACTACTCAGCTTTCAGAAAGAATTGACCGTACAGTAAAATTTCAAGAGGCCCTGGCCAGCGACCTACCTGGTGACATCACAGCCTCAAGTACACTGAGAGCTAACAAGGCAATCAAGTTTAAATCTGACGGTTCGATAGGACTGTCGACCAATGACCCTGACGAACAAGTAGCTAACGCTACAACACAGGCAACAAACGCAGCAACGTCTGCGACAGCAGCTTCAACATCAGCAACGGCGGCAGCCACGTCAGCAACGGCAGCTGCATCATCAGCAACTGCAGCAGCAAGTTCTGCTACGGCTTCAGCTAACTCTGCAACATCAGCAGATGCAACTTCACAAGCAAACTCAATCGTCTTTGCAATCGCTCTGGGGTAGTCTATGGCAAAATTTGTAACTAGAAAATCAGCACTTGGACAAACATCAATTGGGAATCATGGAACATCTTCTCAAATTGGTGCAGACCTTAGTGCAGTAACAACTGACAAAGGCCATGTTGTTATTGGATTGAATGTAGCAAACGTGCATACGGCTACAGTAACAGTCGATATTGCTCTTGTTGCATCAGATAACAGCAAGATTCATATCTGCAAAGGAACTTCAATTCCAGTAGGAGGCAACCTCGATCTTGTTGATGGAAAGATTGTTATTACAGATACATCAGAAATACATGGTGCTTGTTCTGTAGCGAACAAAGCAGAAGTCATAGTTTCAGTATTGGAGAACGCATGAAAAGACAAGGAGAAGGTTCACTTACTCAAGGGGATTTTACATCTGTAAAAACCGATGACAATGGTATTACTGGACACGTTAGTTCAACGCTAAGTGGGGTTTTAAGAAACCCTGCAACGATCAACTCTGCTGTAACCATAAGTGCAGATGAAAATGCAGTAATGGCAGGGCCGATAACAGTCGGTACAAATGGCAGTTTAACTGTTAATGGAACTTTGGTGATTGTATGACCGTCGTTACACAAAACAAAATAGACATATTAGTAGGCATGATTGCTCCTTTTGGTATGTCTTCAGTTCCTACTGGTTGGCTTGCGTGTGACGGATCTGCGGTTTCCAGAACAACCTATGCAGATTTGTTTACTGCAATAGGAACGACATGGGGTGCAGGAGATGGATCTAGCACGTTTGCATTACCAGATTTAGAAGGTGCTTTTTTAAGGGGAACTGGTTCTCATAATACACAAAACATGGCTAACGGTAGTGATTATGCTGGGCCATCTGTGGGTTCGTTTGAATCAGACCAAAACCAATCCCATACCCACGTTATTGATACCAAGGCAGGACATGATAATAACGGAACGGCAGGGGGTGCTACAGGATGGGATGGTGTAACTAATACAAATACGAATTCGAGTGGAGGTGACGAAGCACGTCCTTTTAACGCTGGTGTAAAATACTGTATAAAATACTGAAAATGATTGCATACAACAAAGACAACGCATCAC
>TARA_R100000773_G_scaffold9678_1_pt1 | contig 14913 bp, 36 predicted proteins | sample TARA_R100000773 | Tara Oceans TARA_R100000773 (sample SAMEA2623365) | marine metagenome | biome: marine biome (ENVO:00000447); feature: surface water layer (ENVO:00002042); material: "saline water (ENVO:00002010), including plankton (ENVO:xxxxxxxx)" | depth 5 m | reverse complement strand
TTATGTGTTTTAACGCTCTATGCGGCCATGTTTTCGGTTTTAGGTTGTTACCCACCACCGACCCCATTCATAGCCGTATATCAGACTATTTGCCATAACCAAGCCCAACTATCTTGATAGTCGTTCTTAGTAACGGTTAGTAATCCACCTTCTTCGTTAGCTTTAGCTATTACATCATCTTTTGATGCACCATCGCTACCGAATTTTCTAGCTAATGCTTTTCCTAATCTAGCACCATCTGTACTTTCAGGATTTTGTTCGTATTTAGCATCTTCAAAAACGCTAACCCAAACTGATGCCGCTTTACCTTCTTCAAGATTGATTAGAGTAATAACTTCTTTATCGTTATTTGAACCAGCATCAGTGCTGCGCCTTACTCTATCAAATTTGAAACTAGCTTCATCATTTTCCTTCATTTCAGCTCTAAGATTAACAAATTCTAGCTCATCCATTTCAGTTAATGTTGTTTCATTCCAATTCACCATGTTCTTTATTCACCCCCTTTGTATTTACTATGTTCTCAATTGTTTCTTTCAGTGTTGTTTCTGTTTCTTTTTGTGGTAATTTTATCATTTTTATCATATGTTCTACTTCAAACGAAATTTCGTCCTCGCCTGTTAATCCCATTTCTTCTATCTGTTTCAAAAAATCTTTTACTTTCATTATTCATCACCTTTTAGTTGTCTCTCATTAATTTCATGCTCTAACATTTCAATATACCACAATAATTCTTCTGTTTTAATATATTCAATATCCATCCCATCAACATTCATTATTCATCACCTCTATTTATTATCCCATCCTTAAGTAAATCCTCATAATTTTGCATCCAAGAAAATAAGATGTTAGCAGCTTCAACACATGGAACCCCTCTTTCTTCCATATACTCTTGAAGATAAGGTCGTGCGCCGAACATATTGGTAACTCCTGATTGTCTCAAACATTCTAGGTATTGATACCATTCTATCCATTCTTGTTTATATCCAGTCATTCTTCTTCATCTCCGTTATCTTTTAATGTAATGCTAAAGGTTTTCAACCAGTCGTATTCAGTTATTGTGGTATAGTCGTATTCAGTCATTCTTCATCACCTTCCTCACTAACACCCATTCATCTCCATCTTCACATTCACAATGAAAACCCTTTCCATATCGTAAAATTTCATATCCGCAGTCGTTACAGTTCATTTTAAGCCTCATCTCCTAATACATCTTCTCTAATCATTTTGATTACCATGTTGACTACATCGGGTTTGTCTCTTGGTATAGACCAGTCTATGATTGGCACTACGTCACACCAATCATCTCCGGTGTAGTCTACACGCACAGTCTGTCTGTGGTTGTTGTCTGTGTTTCTCAAAGTGACGTTACAACCCTCGTAATTCTGAGATTGGTACGTCACCTCATCCAAGTCAGTATAGTCAATCTCAACCTTTTCTCCGTAACTGCTCATGTAAATCACTTTGTAACCCCTCATGTTCATTTCATGGAAGAAGCGGAACAAGTTGTCATCAAACTTGAAACTGCCGTACTTTCTGTGCCTTCTATTCGCTATCATGTCGTTCATTGTTGTTTCATCTATTTTTAATTGTTCTTTACTTTTATTCATATTTTCTATCTCCTGTGTTGCCACAAATTAACCGAGTCGAACCTAGCCTATAAAGGTATCGTTTGTGTATCTATTTCCAAATCTTTAAGTACCAATATACCACTTGAAGCCTATGGCGGAGCCATAGGAAAAGAAACAAGAATAGATACAAACCTACTCTAAAGCCATTGTACCACGTCTAGCGGCTCCAATCAAGTAAATGACAGTGAATATAGATAATCCGGCCATAGTAACACCAGCTACTACATTTTCTGTATTCAATCCTAACTTTTCTCTAATAGAATCATAAGCATTATCTAAACCAACTACTACCGCATTTCCTAAACCAGTTATGAAACTCAAAGTTAATCCGCCAACTTCACTAGCGAAATTTTGTAATGTTGCTTGACCGGACTCTAATAAATTTTCAGCGAAATCATCCGTTACTTTATCTATAGCTCCATCTTCTTTGAATAGAAGATATCCACCAGCACCAACAGCACCAAGAGCCGCTAACGGTATTAAAAAAGGCATTATTCAACCCCACCAATTTTAACGCCCATTTTTACAAGTCTTAATGACATTCCAAAAGCCAAACCAACTGCTGCTAATGGAACTACCATTTTCAACCAACCTTTGAAAACTCCAACCATCACAGCTCCGCTAGTATCTAGGGCATCTCCTAAGTTATCTTCTAATCCCATCTAATCACTCATCAACATATTTGTAACTACGAAAAATAATCCTAAAGCTCCAATTAATTGATATTCGCCACCAAAGTCAAATGGTTCCCTATCATCAGTTTTATCAAACTCATCGGGGATTCCATCTTCATCAGTATCTTCGTAAACGGTTTCATAAGTTCCGCCTAAAGCATCTTGTATATCGGGAGACAATGTAGGTCTTGTTTGTAATTCATTCTCTTTTCTTGTAATCCAATTTTGAGCTTTCTCTATAGCTCTAGGTTGAGCATAATAACCCGGTCCTATTTCTTCACCTGTTATTATTACACTTCCATCCGGTTTGTAAACCTTCCATGTGTATCGTCTAACATCTCTTGAAATTAATACAGAAGTAACTTCATATGAATAACCTGTAGTACCAAAATTAATTATTCCTGTATCAGCTTCATTATTTGCTACATTTTCACTTTCACTTTCATTAGGGGAGTCTCCCTTCAATCCACCGGGTAACGACTTAATGTAACTCTCAGCAGCCATTCTAACTATCGAAGAATCTCCCGAACGACCCGGAACTTCTCCGGTATAAATCGGAACCCCCGGATTTAATCTATCATAGACTTTGAAAGTATAAGTTCCGGCAATTCTAATTGTAGGCGTGAATTCGTAAGTATAGTAATAATTACGATTCCAATTTACTCTAACCATTAGAATTCCCTCACTACAAGTACAACTAATCCGATAATTAGGATAGCTTGAAAGATATCAACTTCTCCATTATTCATTGGTAACACTGTTATTCACCCCCTACATATATCTAGTCATTTTAGCCATTCTAGCCATTCTTCTTTGAAGCGTCATTTGCTTCGCTCTTTTCGTTCTTTTTCCATTCGTTCTTTTTCCGTATGCCATAAAAATCATCTCAAATCTGTGTCGTGTTTTCGACTTCCTCTACAAAAGCTGTTTACTCTCGCTCTAGCCCAAGCAGTACTAGACATCTTAGGCCCCGGCCCACCTTTAACACCTTTGACGTTTCTAACCGAACCGGGATTAGTTCGATAAGCACCATAGCCTCGATTTAGCACTTTCCTGAGAGTTCTTGTGCTATATGTTCCGCCGCCCGGTTTTCTACAAGTTTTAGATTTCTTTCTTAAAAAATCAGTATCTCCTTTCGCCATATTATAAATCTCCATTCTCTCTATAAACTGAAAACTGTGGAATTACAGTTCCAGTGTAGGTACTATCGCCCATCATAACAAAAGCCTGTTTTTTAATAAATCCTTTTCTACCTTCACTTTTTATTTTAGCTAATTGTTCAGAAGCAGTTCTACCAATATATTTCTTTTCTACGAAATCATAATCAGGTTTTAATTTTCTATATCTTCTAACCTGAGCTTCTTGAGTTCTAGGTATTTTTCTTGTATGCGTAGAAACACGTCTGTAGTCCTTTCCACTTCTTCTTAGTACTTCCTTACCTGTTAGCCCTTCTCTCTTTACTGCGGGGCCTAAATAGGGATTTACACTGTATTTCCCGCCCGGAGTTATGTTTACTTTTCTAGCTTCCATATAAGTAGTATTTTTTCTAAATATTCCTTTAGTTTGGATGGGGTTTGTAGTTCTCCTTTTAGAGCGTCTTTTAGCCATCATAATCACTTACAAAAATCTGTCTTTTTTCTTTCTTTTCAGTGCTAAAGCATAGGCTGTAAAATTTCCGGTGGAAGGTACTATGAAAGAACCTCTTTTTGATACTTTTCTACCTTGATATTTACCAGTCCTCATGGCACCCATAAATTCACTTGGACTAACGCCAGCATAATCATACCTTATTCTTCCCTTTTTATCTCTTTTAGATTTTCTTTTCATAATAATCACTTAAATCTATACGGACTATTTTTCATTATTTTGGTTGGTAATTTCTTTTTCTTTTTAATTAAGAATCCGGGTAACGGTAAGACCATTATTTCACATTCCCACAGTTTCTAATATTTCTTCATATGAAACGCCAGCCACAGCACAAACTACAGCTATCAAAAGATACCAAAATTTAGGTGGAACTTGAACCTTACCTTTTAGGGAAAATTCATCAGCACTCCAATTAACTTTTAATCCATCTTCTCCATCATAATCTTCATTTTCTCTAGGGTCTTTTATTTGTTCTTCCATCTTTAACACTTCCATCTTCGTCTTTGCACGGCATTTCGGCTACATGGGTCATCACGCCAATTGCCTTTAATCTTAGCTGTCCTTGCACAAAAAGAAATTTGTCTTGGAGAGCCAACAGCTCCAACCCTTACTTTGGATGAAACTTTTACTCTCCCACATCTTTTATCATAAACGTATGGCATCTTATTACCCTCATTGTGATTCGTTAGTTACAACCCACTTAAGTGCTTCGTAACAAAATATTTCATTCAACACATATGCTTTCCCAGTTCTAGGAATTGTACTAGTTGAACCATTTACAGTATTCCCAGTATTTGAGTTATCGGGGTCTATATCAAAACCTGTGGTACCAGTGTGTAAAATTTTACATTTCATTCCAACAACTCCGGCTGGTAATTTGAATGTCTGTTTAGTATTAGTTCCTGAATAAATAATATATTTCGATTGTAAATCTTCATTTGTTAAATTCATTTGGTTTGTTGCATCGGCTCTAAAAACTTGAATAGATTCGTAACTTGTAATTGAACCATCTCTAACCTGAAAAGCTCCCGCCGAAGTTGCTGTACCGTCTACACCTATGGGTGTAACTACTAGAGAACCAGCTACGGTTGCGGCCGTTGTATCAATAATTTTACCTTTTATATTTACATATGGTTGTTTTGCGTTATTACTATTAATCCCAGTAAATTTAATTTGGCCAATAACATCATTATCATCTTCATCGGTATTATTTCGATATAAATCTAAAATTGGGCCAGCGTTAGCATCATCATCAGCATTCCTGATTATTACACTTTCATCATCAGGTAATTTAATATCAACTGCTCCTTCAATATCACCCATCGCACTATGCAATAATCCAACTCTATTCTGTGAAGCATCAACAGCAATTGCGTGAGACATTGAACCTGATTCAACTCTAAAATCAATACTCGTCCTTCCATTATCATTTACGATTACGCCAGCTCCACCCCTTAGCCTGAAAAAGTCGTCCTCAACTCCATTATTTAGAGCTTTAAAGATTACAAGGCTATCTTCATTAGTTGATGAATCGCTAATATAATTTTGAAGTTGAAAAAAGTTTTTCTTTTCATCAGCAGCATTATCCGCACTTACAATGAATGAACCAATATATTTCCCGTTCTGACCTGTGGTGCTTCTGTAAATTTCTATGTTAGGCCCATCATCACCAGTTCCACCTTCACCATGAGCTTTACCTGATTCAAGTCTTAACATAGTTCCATCAAAAGTATCTGTATCAAGATGAAGCATTACTGAATCATCAGCAGTTTCATCAGATGTTATTTTCAATTGTTGATTAGCTTCACTCCAAGTAAAATTAGCAGCACCAGTTAATACATTAGATGCTGAGCCAAAACCTACATATGATGCTGTTAAAGCATCTGTATCACCACTCGCCGTGACTATCGTGGCTGTAGTACCACTAATGGATAAATCACCGTTAGAAACGACTAATTTAGTAATTGGTCGCCCGCTAGGACTACCATCTACTTCTGTTACTTCAAGAAAAGGTACTACTGGGCCTGACATTTAACCAGCTCCTAATTAGCGAACCAAAACTCCATAGTTGTATTAGCTACAGCGTGGAAGTACATTAACTGTTTTTGTGCAACATATCCAACATTAGGAGACATATCTAACTGATATACTACACCGGCATCAATTGTAAAATAATTAACTCCCGTACTACCAACATCTAATGGGTCATAGCCTACTCTAACGCCTTGACTACCAGCATTTCTGATGAATAGCTTTCCCGGTGTAGGATAAGATAAATCAATTTCTGTGGTAGTATTTTCAGCAATTGTAGTTCTAAATATTCTTCCCATTTTAAAACCCCCGTAAGTGGGGGAAGGGAAAGAACCCAACCCCCATTTTACGTTTAGTTACTACCTGTAGCAGTTTCAGTAGTTGCGTCTAGTACACCCTTAGCTACGTTTGTAACAACTGGTTGTGTTTGTTGTTGAGCAGCCTGAGCTTGAGCGTTTACTGGTGATGTTATCACAGGCGTATATGTTCTTGTGGTTGCAGCAGATGAATTCACCTGTAGAACCAAATCAGAAGAAGCCATTGACAATCCGAATGTTGGGATGAATAATCCACCAGCAACTTGTTGAGCATATGTCAACTGAGTTGTGGATGCATCATCATCAGCATACAAAACGCCATTGAATAAATCACCGTTAAATGCCTGATAGAAATCTAACGGAAGGCTGTAATCCGATTGGCTGATGAGTCTTATGCCATTTAGCTGGTCGGCAGCAGAATCGTTTTGTACAAATAATCCGCTAACAACACCAGCAGTTTTCTGAGGTAGTCTAACTACTACTTGTTCCTCAGAAGCAGCGTGTGTGAATGATGTTGATGCTGAAACTGTTGTCTGTGTTTGCATATTTGGATTGTATCGAACATACCAGTCAATAGTTCCGGCGGAAGCTGCTGATTGTAGAGCAGCGTAACCTAATGTGTATTCTAGTCTTGATACTGCTTGAGCTGGTACTTGAACTCCGATAGGAATTCTCATTATCGCTACTTTAGCTGTATCGTTTGGTATTTCTACGAATCTTCCAGCTCCAAGAGAATTTAGGAAATATCCGTAAAGCCCCGGTGCATTGTTAGAAGTATCAGCATATCCAGCTCTAAAATCGTGAACTGTAGCCCCATTAATTATAATTCTGAGAGAACTTATAACATTTGAGAAATCAGCTAGTATTGAACTAGCAGAAGTTGTAAGAGTAAATCTAATTACTAATTCATCAATTGGGCCAGCGGGTAGATTTATACCACGATTGTAAGTTAAAGCTCCACTGTTTGATGGTATATCATTAGAATTACTCTCGATTAGAGTATAGCGAACTCCCGACATGATTAACCACGCCTACTAATTCCCTTCTCAAGTTGAGCCATAGGTGCTTTGAATAAAGCATCGCCTACAGTTATTCCCAATGCTAATCCCATAAATCCTATTACTCCCATCGCTGAGAATTCCGGCATTGGAATCATTGTGCGTCACCACCAAATCTTTCGTTTACTAAGCCTCTTAATGTTTGTCCGTTTAGTAGGTAAGTTGAGAGTCCGTTTCCGACAGCACCGACAGCACTAATCATAAAACTCGCAGCTATGCCACTTCCGACACTTCTGAAAAAAGTCATGGTCGCCCCGAATCATAGTAGGTTTATTAGATATCGTATGTATATCTTTAGAAATGTATCTATAACGAAACCTTTATAGGTAAATATTAGGTTCGACCCTATGGCGGAGCCATAGGAGAAAAAACAAAAAGAGATACAGACATACCACTAAACAATAAAAAGCCGCATTTCACGTTTAGATACACAATAACTAATAACTAGCGATTGTTGGACGATAATAATGGGGAATAAGAAAATACATCCGAAATGTCCAAGTTGTAATATCAATATGCATAGAGCTTGTTCAAGAGTTAGAGTAGAAGGAGATACTAGACCAACTGCTAAAATTCCGTTCAAACCTGTGGGTTGGTATTGTCAAAGATGTGGAGCTTTACAATCAGGAGATTGGCTCATACAATCTAGCAGTTGATTTAGTGACATCAAAGGTAACGAAAGAATAATCTGTTTGAGCTAATGGCTCTATATATGGTTCTACATCAAAACCATATCTAGTCATAGCATCTTTATGATATAATTTTACAGGCAAAGAAAAATTCACGATATAAGATGTTGAGCCTTCTAAATCTTTATTGAATACCATTTGATGAGAAACAAAAATCGCTCTTATTCCTTTTGACCTTCCTGTTAAAGCTAAACGTCTAAACTGAGTACTAGCAGCTTTTCTCGATGATAGAAAAGTTTGAGCATCATCAATTACTAAAGTTGCTGAAAAATCGGGGTTAGATTCTTTGATAGCGAATAACAAATCTATTACATAATCTACTTCCTCGTCTATCCAATTTATCGAAGGATAAACAACAGCACTTTGATTCTTGGTAAGATGTTTTTCTAAATCATCTACTGTAATCGGCTTTTCTCCACATAGCGACATTTCCCACTTTGGACAAACGTAAACTAATCTCCAATCAGGATTATGATTAGTTTTTACAAATTCCTCTAAAGTATTTTTGAGGAAATAGCTCTTTCCGCTGCCGGGCCGCCCTACAATCATCGTAGTAAGTCTTTTACCATCAGGCTGATACAATTTCTTCAACATTTACAGCCTCACGCTCCGCCGCCTCACGCCTTGCTCTTATTCTTCTTCCTATAAATGGTAGCCTTTCAAGAATTCCTCTACCAACTTTTGAAAATGGTCGTCTTTTAGCTTGAGCATTGATTACATACAATGGTTTTCCAAACCAATATAAATTACAAACAGCAGCCAAAGAGTTTGGAGTAAACATATTAGAAACATGGACATTAGAATGAATCAAGGCATCATTTGTAATACTACTAATCCAATCTATATCTTCATCACTATGGACAATTGCTTCCGCTTCTTTATCATCTAAAACAGCTCTTTTGTATCTAGTTAGTAAGTGGTCGCTGGCTCTATATCCCATTCCAAGAATCGCAACAGAAGTTTGATATTCAGCTTCCATTTGTTTCTTTGATTTTTTAGTTTGAGCCGAGGAACCCGGATTTATTCTTTTCAAAACTGTTGGAACAAATTCCGTAGGATATTCTCCTTCATCTTGGAAAGAATATGTATGCCATTCTACTCCCGGTTCTGAATCTGATTCAGATTCTACCTTTTCCTTTTTCTCTTGCTCTTTAGGCTTTTCTTCCTTTTCAGGTTTTGGAATTTTAGATTCTTCTAATTTCTTACTCCATTTCCAAGCTCCACTTCTAGTAGAATATATTTTACCATCACTGGCAGCCCATTTCGTTTTTCCTTCGTCATCTATCTTTGTTGCATAATTACCGATTTTATCAACTCCTTTCTCCTTAGTACATGTGAGAATTGTTCGCTTGTAAAATTATCATAATATCCTGTTTTCATCAAATCATCACTAGCCTTAACTAAATCTGTTAATCTTTGAAGTAGAATATAACCTTCTTTTTCATTTGGAATAGCTATCAAATTATCTCTAGCAAATCTTTCTTCATTAGCAATACACCAATGATAATAATTCTTCCAACTAGGAATTATTACTAAAACTTCTAAAGAATCATCCCAACTTATAACGTGTCTAATTATATCAGTTTTATTTCCTCTTATAATTGCGACTTTACCTCGCTCAATTGCTTCTTGAGCGAAAGGACAATTTGAATCATTGACTAGTTTCATTTTGTAGTCACCCAACCACAACCCAAACAGCTTACACGGTAGATAGGAGAACTAAGACCACGCCTACTGAAAGCCATGCCAACATTGTCCACACTGCCACAAGAAGGACAATCTTCATCCCAGTACTTAGCACGAAGTCTATCGGAATCAATCCATGCTTGAACATTTTTCGGTCTATTGCTCATTTACACCAGCTCCACGATTTACAGCACCGGCTATTTGTTCTGAAATCAATCGTTGCATTACCGGATGTTTCAAAGTTAGTGCTTGTGCTAGTTCAAAACTTTCTAATGGTTCTCCCCCGTCCATCCTTAAAGTTTCATAAGCGTTACAAAAATGAGCTATCGAGAATAAAAGTGTGGGCATTTGTCCAACTGGTCGGAACCCCTTTTCAAAAAGCATAGTAAGTAAGGTAGATAGGTGAGTAGCTGATGCTAATATAGCATCATCCATGCATTTTTGAATATCTCCATCTTCTAAATAGCCCACATGGTTCGGAAGATACACAAGTTCTTCAAGGTTTCTTAGAAAGTTTCCAATAAAATGTATCTATAACGAAACCTTTAAGTGTAAATAGTAGGTTCGACCCTATGGCGGAGCCATAGGAGATAAATCAAAAATAGATACAGACCTACCAGTGACTACTTTTTGTCCGGTATAGCGTTTCCATAGCGTTTTGATATCTTTTCAGTTACTTGCATTACTCCGGGTTCTAGATTTCTTCTAAGAGATGTGTAGAGTTTAGTAGTAGTTGTTGATATCTGAGGTTTTGTTAAATCTCCGGCATTAGGTAAAAAGTTTCCAAATCTATCTTTGACATCACAACCCTTATGTTTTACTTTTACCAAAATATCGCTTTCTCCAAAAAGTGAATAACATTTAGGTTCCCAAAATTTAGCTCTAGGTATAACATAATCAGTTTCTATTTTCCATTTTCCTAATCCATCTCCTAAAGGAATTTGTTTCTCAAATTGTTTTTGAGCTTCAACATTCATAAAAACCGAATCGGTATCACAATACAAAGCATAGTCACCAGCAGCAGCAATAGCCTTCTGTAACTCGGTTCTAGCTGCTGATGTGATAAAAGAAGCATATCCAAACCATTGAGAATCAGGAGTTACATGATGAGATTCTTTATCAATAAAATATGGCATTTCCAAATTTCTATTATCATAAAATCTTAATTCAAATCTTTCTGTATAATCTTCGCCATATTTGTCCATAATTTTATTCATTTGGTCGGGGTTCTCAATTCTTTTATCTGTTGCTCTTTGAGCAAATTTTCCATAGCCACTATTGAGAATAAGTTTGTAAAATATTTCTCTAGGGTCATTATTTGCTTTGGCTTCTAATCTTTTATCATAGAATTTTTCAACGTGTCCAAATGTGTTATGGGCTTTGGCGATATGTAATTCTCTAATATCATTTAATTCCCAACCAGCTTCATGAAGTGCATATTTCAATTCAGGCTCGGCCAACCATCCTGAATAATTTGGTTGATTCCAATCTAAGCGATTCAAATCATTTCTATTAGGGAGAAAGTTTTCTCCTTCCATACTTTCTAAATCTACATTCGCCCAACAAACATATTTTTTATTATTCAAGAAATCTTCTAACACTTCGGCTGTAGCTCCTATTCTTCTACAAGTTTTGATATTTGGAAAATTATAATTCACTTGAACACTTGGAAACATGGAATTAGCATCATAAGAAATAACATCATATTGATTTGATGCTGGCTCGCACAAAACTTGAACTCGTCCACCTGCGTAAGATTCTCTAGCACTATGGTTGAATTGTTTAGGAACAGCAACCCCTTTGACCCATTTTTTACTGCCATCTTTCATTTTAGTCCACCATCCCCAATCTTCCGGCCAACAAGTTTCTGACCATATCCGATAAGCTAAGGAAGCAGTAGTCAAAGGTAAGGCAACTTGATTGACTGGCTTTCCAACCCATTCAGCGACATTTGTTTCCAAATCTTTGAGAGCTTTTACAAGTATTCTACAATCTTGAATACAGTATTCTATGTCCTCTTTTGTTATCTTTCTTCTGTTTCCTGTAATGTAATCTTCGGGTGTCTCACCTTTTGGAAAACCGAGTGCTGCTCCGAGTTGCCCCAGTCTTAGAGGGAACAAATGTTTGGTATCCCGATAACGTACTCTATTAATTGTGATTTCATATAGATTAGTTCCGGCAGCAATCTTTTTGGCTTCCAATGCTTCCTGTTTTGAAACTATACTCCAAAGGTCAAAACCAAATTGATTGTGAGCATAAACTACACATGGAGCTTCCGATTCAAAATAGGCTCTAGCATCTTCGGGTTTGAAAAATATCTTTTCTTCTCCCGTTTCTACATTTATAGAAGCTCCAAAAGCGAAGTTTCTAGCATCAAGACCCCAAGTTTCAATATCCCAAACAATACGTTTGTAGCGTCTTTTATTGAGATTTCTAGCCCACATTCTATGTGGCTTTTCCGTTGTCATCGAATTCCACCCCATCAGCTAGGACTAACAGCTTTTCAATATAAACACATGCATCCATTAGCTCCTGTTGGAGATGTATTAACCAATCAACTAAATCTAAATCATTTCTAGTCATAGATTTCCCATATTTTTCAAGACCTGTTTCAGCTCTTTCTCTAATTTTCTTAATTACGTTTTCTTCAATCTTACTCATCTTCTCCACCTTTCATCTTTTCTAACTGAGATTTTTGAGCTTTCGTCATAGGACAATTTCCCCTAGCATGATAAGCATAAAATTCAATCAGTGTCACCTTTTCTTTACATTTTGGACATACCCAATTTCGCATAAAACAGCGTAAAATTGACGGCTAATAAATATGTCTATTTCTAGAGGTTTTTAGATAGCTATGGTGTATTTTATCATTTGAAATGTTTCTTTCTTATGGCTCCGCCATAAGTATCGAACTAAGTATATGTTATTAAAAGTTTCTAAAATAGATACACAATCAAAAGGTTAATAAGCAAATCACGTTCTGAGGTTATTTGTAGGCAGGTGAAAAAGCAGCCAAGTGAACTTGAGTACTGAGGGAGTAGCTCTACAACAAAAAGGAAGGTGAAAAATAAATGAATAAAAATAAAGAACAAATAAAAAATGAAGCAATAACAGAAGATGAAATGATTGAGTTAGAGACAATAACTTTGGATGCTGCATATGAATTATACACAATTGTTAAGGATGCAATAATGGAATTTGAAGATAGCGACTTGTGGCCACTTTACAAAAACTTGAGAAAGGAGTTGTTTTAAATGAGTAAAATGACACCAAGTAGGAAAGTATCTGAGATACTAGATTTGATTTCAGAAGTTGAAAGTGGTAACTATTACGGAGAAACAGATGTTGAAACAATGATGTTTCTTTTCTATGGAGATGTAAAAATTATTCTTGGATATAGGGGTGATGAATAATGAATAGATATATACCCAATTTACTTTCTTACAATTTAGACCAATTATACTACTTGTATAACGAGATTGATTCTTGTTTAGAACATCCCGACCAAAATTCACAACCTTACACAGTAGGTCAATATCATCTAGTTAAGAAGTTGATAAAACAAAAAGGGGGAATTCTGAATGATTGATTCTAGGAAAATGGATATCACGCCAAGCCCTCAAGCCATGTTTGAATATTTGTGGTTAATCGCTACTGAAAGTACAAATGATGAAGATAGAAAATGGGCAAGACAGTACTTGAAAAATGCGTATGTATTAGTAAGGGAGATGATTAAAGAATGAGAGAACGCAATTGGAGTAAATACGAAAAGTATAGAGAAATAATGTGGCGTTCGATGTTTAAACACATTAACAACAATAATCCTAGTGAACTGAGAGAGATGATGGAACAAGCCAAAGAGAAAGCCGGATTAAACGAAGGGGTGGTGGAAATACATGAGTGAAGATAAATTATACCGAATTACTAAAACAATATCTGTGGATATAGTACTTCCGGCAACATCAGAAGAACACGCCGAAGAATTGGCATGGGATTGGGATGAATTTCGTGGTATATTATATGAGAGAGATGATTGGGGTGGTAAAATAAGAGAAAGATTTTGCACTTACATTAATTACGATGTTTACGATATACAAGTTGAGGAAATGGAATGAGATTAATAATGAAAATCGAGTCAGAAGAATGGATTTGGGAGATTTGGGATAATGGTTGAGGAACAAAGAGTAAAACTTGAAAGAATTTGGTCAGCTAGTTCAAGAGAAGAAAGATTAGCTTTGGGTCGAAGTTTTGGTTTTGAAGGAAAAGAAGCCAGTGTTCTTAGAAGTACAAGAAGATTAGCCAAAGGTGATAGAAAAATTTCTCAAGAAAGAGCTAGAGTTATTGATGAATTATATTCAGGTTCAGAAGTAGATAACGAAATAACTAGAGCTGAATCAAAAGAACAATATGATGTTACAAATTATTTTAGAGATTTTCTTTTGAAAAAGGGTTCTATTTGGGATGGAACACCCCCACCAATAGCTTTTACACAAACTTACAGAATCACAGCAACAGTAGTAACAGTTTATCGTGAAACTGATATTTGGTTAACTCAAGATTTCGATATGAATATTGATGGAACATCTAAAACATTTGCCGGTTTAGTAAGATTGTTACAATCAAGAATAAATGATTTGTTTAAGAAAAACACTAGCCCACCATATGAAACATTTGGAGTAGCTTTAACACCTGCTGGTGTAGATTCTTTGATATCCGCAGCAAATAGCTCTAGGAAAGTGGGAAACGTAGTTACTGCTGCTGGTTTGGGAGAACCAAAGGTTACTATATTCTCTACTTTGACACAATTCGGTGGTAGAGGAAATTATAATGAGGTTGAATATGATGAAGATTGATAAAACAATATTGAGATGTAATGGATGTATGGAAACTTTAGGATATGTTACTAAAATAATTAAGATTGAATGTTATTGCCCAAACTGTATGTTTGATATGTATCCAAGTGGGGAAATAGCGAGTATCCGAAAAGGGTGGTTAAAACGCCGTATCCGTGAGGAAACAGTTTCCGAGGGGTTTACTACCTAAAACCGAAAACATGGCCGCATAGAGCGTTAAAACACATAAAATTGGGGCGGGGGTTCAGGCGGGGTGGATTCTCGCTCCAATCCAATTTGAATCTCAGATTTTTGGTGCAATTTTTTCAACGAATATTTTATTCTCTTTTT
>TARA_R100000773_G_scaffold10203_1_pt1 | contig 15058 bp, 17 predicted proteins | sample TARA_R100000773 | Tara Oceans TARA_R100000773 (sample SAMEA2623365) | marine metagenome | biome: marine biome (ENVO:00000447); feature: surface water layer (ENVO:00002042); material: "saline water (ENVO:00002010), including plankton (ENVO:xxxxxxxx)" | depth 5 m | reverse complement strand
TGCATCTAATAGTGATCCTAGTAAGATAGTATTTCCCACTAAACCAGAATAAATCATGCCTAGCGACCTTCAAGTAGACAATATTAAAGATGCTTCAGCGACTAAGACCCTAGCAACACTTAGTTCCAGTGCGGTTACTTTGCATTCGGATGTTACTTTTCCTGCAGGTCATGTTATCCAATATGTTTCTGTTATAAACACCTCTGGATCTGGAGTTATTGCTACCGATGATGGGTCCACATTTGGAACAACTCTTACTCTTTCAAGTCCGCAAAATGGGTCAAAGATTGTAGCTTGGGCGCTTGGTGGAAAAGCAGTACTCGTATCAAATGGTACAAGTCGCAAAACAAAATGCGGTCTTAATTTTGCCCAATCAGGGGCATCTGGTACGCCAAATTTCTATTTTTCTGGTGGGACAGAAGCTCATAACAATTCAGCAGGTTCCTTTTCAAGCGCACCTGGAGTCGCATTTGCAGAATACACAAGTGATGGGACTAACGATATCGTGATTAGTTGCAGATGCGGAAGATATGACACCTCTAGCGGGCAATGGGATGTAACTACTACTACACCGATACGTATAACAGCAATGGAGATTAAACAATGAATCAGGCGGAAAAAATTAGTTACATATTAGAGACAATATTGAATTGTGATGAGTATATCGTTCCACCAAATTCTGAATCATTTTTCGACATTATTTGGGTCAAAGATACTAAAAAATGTTCGGAATCTGATTTTAATTCTGCATTAGCAGAATACGAAGCAAATCAATACCAACGAGACCGTGCCGAATCTTACGACCCAATTCCTGAACAGCTTGACCAAATTTATCACGATATGGATGGCTGGAAAGCTAAAATTAAAGCAGTAAAAGACAAATATCCAAAGCCTTAGATGAAGACGTTAAAAGAGATAGACCAAGAGTTAATACAAATCCAGGAAAAGTTAAACCATTTCTCAGTAGAACAACAACGGTTGTTAGGTTACAGACAAGCCCTATTGGATTTAGATAACTCTAAGAATGCCACTCCAAAAAGCACTCGTCCCAATTGACCTCTCTGGGTCTTTAGACACCAAGACAGATGAGAAGTTAGTTCTCTCTTCCAAACTGGTAGAACTGGAGAATGCAGTCTTCACCAAGGGCAAATCTGTGGAGAAGAGGTTTGGCTATTCTGCTCTGGGTACAGAGTTGGTAGATGGGTCCACACTCCCCACTGGAGAAGCACTGACATCCTTGGAGGATGAACTCCTGGTCTTTGGTTCCAACAAACTCTATTCGTATGCTTCAGGTCTGACCAAGTGGGTGGACCGTGGAGGGTTCAGATCAGTAGATGCAACCTCTACAGACCTCATCAGAAATGAGAATCAGCAAAGTGCAGTCGATTGTGCTCTCAGTGAGAACATCATCGTCTATGCTTGGGAGGACACCTCTGGAGGAGTACGTTGCAGTGTCTTGGACTCAGACAATGGTGTAGTGGTATTAGAGGATGCACTGGTAGATAACAATGGCAGAAGTCCCAGAGTGGTTTCTCAAGGAAAGAACATCACGATATTCTATGCAGACACAGACACAGGTGTAGAGAAACTTGCTGCCAGACAGATCAATGTGGAGCAACCTACAAGTTTGGGGTCTATCGTCACTATTGCATCTGACATCAATACTACCTCATTTCTGTTTGATGTGGTGAAGTATGACACCACAATTGACTCCTGTGTCATGGCTTATGCAGACACCTCAAACACAGTTAAGGTCTGTTACATAGATTCTTCTGCAGCCAGGGGTTCACTGTCTACAGGTTTTCCTGATCAGATTACAATCTCTGCACAGGCAGAGGACTCTCTCACCATCACTGCAGACAAAACTATAGACACAGACATCTATGTGGCATTTGGTAAAAGCACTTCTGGAACAGGTCTGAAGGTCTTTCATCTCAATGAGGATCTGACCACAGATGGGTCCACCACCTCTGCAGATTCTACCAAGATCAATCGGATCTCCATGATCCTGTCTGATGCTTCTACTTTGGAGGTGTATTACGAGCATGATGACTCTAATACCTATGATCATCTACTGAACAAGAGGACTTACACCACCACCTCAAACTCGATCACTTCTGCCACAGTGGTCATGAGGTCAGTAGGATTGGTTTCCAGACCTTTCCAGTTCTCTAGTACCACCTATCTGTGGGTGATTCATGAGAGTGTTCTGCAACCTACATACTTCCTCATCGACTCTTCAGGTCTGGTACTCGCAAAGTACAAACAGGGTTTAGCAGGAGCACACCTGACCCGTGGTGTAACCACAAGTATTTTGAACACTGCATCAGGGATCTTTGAATGTCCTGCACAAGTACAGACCAGACTGACCAGTACAGGAAACAACGTCTACAGTCTGAAAGGTATATCTCGATTATCTGTGGACTTTGAGGGTAACAGAACCTTCTTGACGAAGCAGTTGGGTAAGTCTCTGCTCACTGGTGGAGGATTCACATCTCTGTATGACACCCAAGAAATTGCAGAGTTAGGATTCCACATCTTTCCTGAGAACGTGTCCTGTGCAACTGCAACGTCCAGTGGGTCACTGGCTGCAGGAACATACAGTTACAAAGTGATCTATGTCTTCACAGATGCAAATGGCAGGATACACAGATCTGCACCATCCTCTGGAGTCCAACAAACCACCACAGGAAGCACCTCCAAGAACACACTGACAATACCCACACTCAGGATTACAGATCACAGTGCAGTGGATGTGGAGATTTACAGGACCACTAACAACGGGACTCTGTATTTCAAGGTGGGGTCTGTCTCCAATGATGAGTCTGCAGACACAGTGACCTTTGTGGATTCATCAATCACTGATGCAAATCTGATTGGTCTAGAGTCTCTCTATACCAACGGAGGGGTTCTGGACAACATTGCACCTCCTGCTCAGTCTGTTCTGGGTACGTTTAAAAACAGGATGTTTGTGGTCTCCTCAGAAGATCCACAGGTTCTGTATTTCTCTAAACAGAGATTGGGTGACAGTGCTATTGAGTTCAATGACTCGTTCAAGATTACAGTCAACGAAGCAAAGTCCATTACTGGTATTCAGCAAATGGACGAGAAACTGATTCTCTTTGAGGATAACAGGATCTTTCTCATCACAGGTAATGGACCTACACCCACCGGGGATAACAATGATTTTAGTGATGCACAACTGATCACCTCAGATGCAGGGTGTGTGGACCCCAGATCTATAGTCTTGATCCCTCAAGGCATCCTGTTTAAGTCCAACAAAGGGATCTATCTGCTCAATCGTTCTCTGGAGACTGTCTACATTGGAGCACCTGTGGAGAGGTTCAACTCCAACATCATCACCTCTGCAGATCTCCTGCAGGATGTGAATCAGGTCAGGTTCCTCTGCAGTAATGGTGACACCATCTGCTATGACTACTATTACAACAAATACTCCATATTCACCTCACACCAAGGCAATGGAGCAACGGTCTGGCAGAAGACAGGAAACTACACTTATCTCAGAACAGACGGGTCTGTGTGGGAGCAATCGTCTGCCTACACAGATGACGGTGCTTTCTATCCTCTCAAACTTACAACCTCATGGTTGAAGACTGATGCAGTACAGGGTCTGCAGAGGGTCCGTAAGGCATTTGTCTTAGGAGAGTATCAGTCAGACCATATCCTCAAGGTCCAAGTGGGGTATGACTTTGAACCGTTCTTTCGAGAGACACACACGTTTAACTACTCCCGTGACCTCTTCCTGACTAAGTTTGCAGAGGAGAACCCCTTTGCATCACAGACCTTTGCATCAGGTAGTAGTGGAGATCTAGCAAACGGGGTATACCAGTTCAGAATGCACTTGGGCAAACAGAAATGTGAGTGCTTGAGATTTACCATAGAGGACACAGAAGACTCTGCGACTGCAAAGCCTGAAGTGGGTCAGTCCTACAGTGTCTCCAATATGATGTTGGAGGTGGGTCTCAGAGACACAGGCATGAAACTACCACAACAAAAATTAGTATGATGAATCCAATGAACCCCGGTGGTCTCACAGACGATGAACTTCTGAGACTTGCAAGACTCCTACAACAAACCAGAGGTGAGGGTCTGGCCTTTATCAATCCTGGTGAAGCACAGATGCTCCGTGATGCAGGAGGGTCTGGAGAACCCATCCCTGGAACTCAGGGGTTTGGAGTAGGTGGGGGGCCGATTCGGAGTTATGATGTTGATGATGAAAGTGAAGAACAGGAAAAATCACAAGCTCCAGATTCTCAATCAGTAAAAGATGCAAAAGCAAAACAAAGAGCAGATGATGCTTTTGAAACAGTATCTAAGCGTGGAATTGATCCAGTAACTGGCAGACCTTTAAATACTGGAGGTGACAGTTCTGAAAGTCGCAGACCCCCTCCACCTCCACCTCCCAAATACTACGACAAGTTAGGCAGAGAATACTCATCTCAAGCAGATGCAGATCTTGCTAATCAACGGATTGATACTCAAAGAGCACAACTTGAAACTGCATTTGATACCCTCACTACAGACCAAGAGTTCGATACCTTAAAGCTCCAAGAACCAGATAAATTTTCCTTTGCAGATTTACCTGAAGATGAAGTCAGGAAGAAGTTTGACGAAAAGAAAATCCTTGCCTTTGAAGAATCTAAACTGCAGACCAAAAATCTGTCTGATGACATTGGCAGGGCATTTCAGAACTTAGACCAGACTGCACTTCAGAACCTGACTTATGACCAGATCTCACAAGGTTTAGGAAACTACAATAGGCTCAGTGAAGACACTCAGAGAAACATCTTTGGTTCTATGTTGCAGACTGCAGTCAGAGAAGCACGGTTCACTCTGACTCCAGAAGAAGTGGATGCCTTTGCTAGAACTGCAATCCAGGCTGCCCCTGTAGATGATGCAACTGCACCAACAGTAGGTAAGGTTGCTCCTGCAGATCAGGTTGCAGTAGGTGAGGTGGGTGCTCCTGATAGAGTAGTTTTAGAGCAGGTTGGAGAACTAAACAGGGACTTAATTGATAAGGTAGTAGAAGGTGAGGAAGTATATGCAGATTATATATTAAGAAGAATTAGAGGAGAAGCATCTTCAGTAGCAGAACAACAACTTAAACGTGCCACAGAAGAGAACCTGAGAAGTCTTCTGGGGGCAACTGCAGGAACTGCAGACCCTGCCAAGCTAAGACAGATCAGAAACATCTTTGCAGAGACCTCACAAGTCCTCTCAGGACAGGCTGCAGAACTCAGATCCAGAGAACAGATTGATGCAGAGAACCGTCTGGTTCAACTTTACAAGCAACAAGGAGATCGGGAATTGCAGATTGCCATGGTCAACTTGGAGACCAAGAAGCAAGAAGCATTTAAGCAAGCAGATCTGGATCAGGTCCGTAACCTCTCCATCCAACAAGCCAACCTACAGAGGGTGATCACTCAGGCTAGTCTGGACAGAGATGTGGAGTTGGCAAACCTTGACACCCGGAGACAGAGAGCACTTGCACAGGGCAGGATAGACGTTGCAGTGGCATTAGCAAACCTAGAGAAAGACATCACCCTTTCTAAAGCAAATGCAGAATTAGCACTCAGGTCCAGAGCACTCGATGATGCTTTAGGTTTGGCTGCGTACCAAGGCCAAATGGCTTTGGAAGGTTTGGAAGTAAAGATCGATCTCGCAGAGATGGATGCAGATGTTAGAACTGCACTTGCAAAGTTGGGGATTGAGTCAGCAGAAAAAATTGCACAGTTAAATGCTGATGTTCAATTAGAGATTGCAAAAATGAGTGCAGGAGCATCCAGATATGCTGCAGATTCTGCAGAAAGGGCTGCATATATTTCAGGAATGTCAACATTTATCGCAGGTCTATTGTAAGGGAAAAACATGGCACAGGAAATTGTTGATGTAAGTGGGCAGACAGGCAATCAAATCCTGCAGACTTTGAATAAACGAGGAATCCAGACATCTCTTTTAAATCTGGTACAGAGCACAGGTGCAGAGTCTGCTCGTAACATTCCCAGATTTATTATTGTAGAGGATGGAAAGGTAGTAGATGCGACTGATACTCAGCCACAGACTGAACCCCAGACTGCAATGGACCTGAAACCTGCAGATATTGTGCAGGAGACAAAGATTGACAGACAACCCATCCCAAGACAAAGACCCATAGTCAGAAACACTGTCCAACAAGACTTGGACACCCTAGAACTTACAGATGAATCGATTAAGTCTGCATTGCAACAAAACTTACAACCTGAACCAGTTGCTGAGACAGTAAACCAAACAGATCTTACTCCTTCTACGGTGCTTGAAGGTCAGGGTGAAATTGTTGCTACAGATACCGCAGAGAGTAAAAAGACACAGTTTCCAGGTGCAGGTTTAAGACCTTTACTTGGTTCAGACCAGACCTTTATTGGATTGACTGATCCTGTAACAACCTACGTTTTTGAAAATACACTCTACACTTTAGGATTACCCTATGCCCTTAGTAAAGATGGTGATCTTATGTATAGGTCATCTGAAGAAATGTCAGGTTTACAGACAGAAGCAAAAGCATCATTTAATAATGCAGTAGAAACACTGGGGTTTACTCCACCTTTTACTGAAAATGAAAATATTAAGAAGGCAGTCAATGAGGTTATAAAAAATCTGCCAGAAGAACAAAAAAAAGATGTTGATCAAACACTGATTGATAAAACTATAGATGGTGTCAAAAACTTTATATTACCTGGAGGTCCTGATCCCACTCAAGGTGGTGCAGTACCAGAACAAATAGCAGATATAGCTATAAGAGAAGCCACTGATCTTCAAAAACCTGCAGTCTCGCCAACTACAACACCAACTGACACAACTGAAGACACTACTGTAACCAAAGTCACAAATGAGTCAGGTGTTAAGCAGATCATTGAGGATGAGGATGCTGCGAATGCAGTGATTGAAATCGCAGAAACTGAGTTCATGTTTGAGGATGGTCTTGATGTGACTGCACTCCAAGACATTAATGAAGAAATCAAAGCAAACAACGAAAAATTACTGCAGATCTCAGAGGGTAAGATCCAACCTTTTTTTGGCAAAGAAGACACTGGACGTAAGTTTCTTGCAGCCATTGCTGCAGGTTTGGGAGCTTATGCTAGTGCAATGACAGGCACACCCAACTTTGCACTAAATATTATTAACAAAGCAATCGATGATGACCTTGCTATCCAGAAAGAGCAGTTAGAAAGACAGAGGACTTCTTTGCTTACACAGAATGAAATTTTGGCACAAAGAAAAGCAGAACTGTATGCAGAAGCAGACAGATTGTTTGAACGTCAAACCACCATTGCAGGTTTGGAATTAGATGATAAGAGACTCAAACAACAAAAAGAAGAAGCAAGACTTGCTTACGATGCTGCCCTAGCTAAAAACAGATTATCTCAAGATGAACTTAGACGTTTGAGAACTGTAAAACTTGTAGGTAATCAAGTGGGTGAGTTTGGTGAATCAATGTCTAAAGAAAAAATATTAAAAGTGTTTGAAAATTTTAATACTTTTATAGGTGGTTATATGAAGATCATGGGTAATCCAGATTCAAATCCTGCCTATTACGATCTTATGGATGATGATTACAAAAGGTTGGTCTCTTACAAAGAATCAAATAAAGGTTTGATAGAACAACTTATTGATATAGCAGAAGCACAACCCGTCCAAGCAAAAATTAGTGTTACTGAAGCAGGTAAAAAAGTAAGACAGTTACACGCATTGTTAAAGAGTTATTACCAAAGAGAGATTGCACAAGCAGGGGCAAACCTGACAGGTACTGAGGTTGTCATTATTGACCGTATTGTGGGAGATCCTGATGTCAAAGATTTGGCATTTGGAACTTATGTCTCTGGTCTAAAAAACCTGCAAAATGAAATGAGAAGAACTTACAGAGATTCTTTAGTCAGAAATGACGTTGTAAACATCAGAACTAGAGGTCAACAAAACCAACAAGGGACACAGAAAAAACGAAGATTTGATGCTTCTAAGGCACAAAAAGTAGGCAACATAAGTCAATAATGGCAAGACTTTACGATTACGAGACAGAGGAAGTCAGAACTGTTCCTGATAATGAAGTTGCTCAATTAGTTTTGAGTGGCAGTCATTCTTTTCTCCAAGGTGACAAAGTACACATCAAAGATGACACTGGTGATGTCTTTGAGATACCTGCCACTGATGGACATTTAGCACTAAGAGATGGGTATCAGTATGCAGGGGCAAAAGATGTTGAGTTGGCAAAACTTAGGTCATTTGCTTCTAAAAGACCTGGAACTTCTCTAGCACTTGGTTTTCTGAGATCCCTCTCATTCGGATACTCAGACAAACTTCTGACAGATGCAGGTATTCCTGCAGATGCTATCAAAGCCTATCGTGATGCAAATCCTGGTTTTAACTTAACAGGTGAAGCTCTTGCGGTTCTGCCACGCTTCACACCTGTGGGTGGAGCAATGGCTATTGGTAGTTCCTTAGTCAAGAGCAGACTCAAAGGTAAGATTACTGGAGGTATTGCTTCTGGAGCAGTCGAGGGTGCCATTGCAACCACACCAATGGCAGTCTCTGAGTCTATCTTAAATGAAAAACCAAACCTGTCTGCAGAGCAAATTATAGCAGGATCTGGGTTTGGAAGTGCAATAGGTGGTATTTCTGGTCTGTTATCTCGATCTCTTTCTTTTGTTGGGGGTAAGGGCAAGTCTCTGGCAGATTACCTTTACTTCAGATCTACAGGTGCAAGAACTCCTGAATACAACAAACTGACCCGTTATGGAATGAATCGGGAGAGAGTTGGTCAGATTGGTAGAAGGATGAGAGAACTCCAACAACAAGGTGCAATCAAATCTCTTTCAGATCATGAAAACATTCTGAACACACTTCAGGACAGTCTAATACCCCAGACAGGTCAGAAGCTCAACGATGTTTTGAAAGAGGTCAGAAAGGTTCAAGGTGACAACTTCCTAGTCAATACCAGTGATCTAGCAGACCGAATGAAGTTAGAGATCAGAGCACAGTTTAAAGATCCTTCTGGTGAACTCATACCAGAAAATCAATTACCAAAAGCAGTAAAGAATCTGATCAATAAAGCAGACAAAGAGATTGATGAGATCAGAAAACTTCCTGACCAAGATTTCTTTGGATTAGAGACACAGAAACGTCTGTATTCCAAGCTCAAGAACTGGACTAAACCCATGCCTGGAACATCAGTTTCTGATGGGATGGACCGAATCTATGGATCTATGTCTAAGGTGCTCAGAGAGGAGTCTGAGAATGTTTTGGAACGTGTGGAGCAAAGTCTGATAAATAACCCAGACAAAGCACTCTTTGAAACATTCAAACAACTCAAAAATGACTATGGTGATCTTAGAGACTTAGAGATGCTCATGTCTGCATCTGTGCGTAGAGATGCAGTCAACAATACGTTTGGTCTGACATCAATGAACTTAGGTGCAGGTCTGGGAGCAGGAGGTATTGCTGCAGGAGAGTCCATTCTGGGAAGCATAGGTGGTGGTACTGCAGGTTTGATGACAGGTATGTTGCTCCGAAAAATGGCAAGGGACAAAGGAGAACTAATTGCTGCTAGGACTCTGGACAACATTTTAGACATGACAGGTGCTTTGGGAAATATATCCAGAACTCAAAGCATCATGACAAAAGCAGTAAAAGGTTTGATGAAAGGGACTTTGAAAGGAGTCCCGGTTGTAGCAGGTAGAACTTATCCAGATCGAGTAAGCATGAAGTCTCAAATGAAAAACTTTGAGAAAATGAGAAAAGATCTGAATGAGGTGATGACGAATCAAGACTCTTTGTTTGCAAGCATTGAGCAGTCAATGCCAACAATGAAAGGTAACACTGCAGTGCAGGGTGCAGTGATGCAGTCCTTAGCAAGAGGTGTAAATTTTCTACATTCAAAACTACCTAAAGACCCATCTGCAAATTTACAGTTAGTTTTACCAGAAAAACCTTATACGCCAAACCCTGCAGAATTAGCAAAATTTATGAGGTATTCAGAAATTGTAAATGAGCCTCTAAAAATCTTTGGTCATTTAATAAATGGGACACTGACTTCTGAGCACCGTGAAGCAATAGTTTCTGTTTATCCAGAATTTTTCCAAAACATACAGGGTGAAATATTTAAGGGTCTGGCAAATGGAGAACCTGACATGACCTTACCTCAAAAGATCCAACTCAGTATTCTTTTGGGCAAGCCTGTGGACCCCACTATGACCTATCTCCGTGACTTTCAGATGAGTTTTATGGATCAGGGTGGAGATCAGATGGGTACGAGAGACAGAAAGATCAAAGGTCTGAAAGAGCAAGCACAGACAGACATCGAGAGAGTCGTATGAGAAAACTAATACTGACAGGCATTTTCCTCATAGGTACTGCATACGGGATGGGTCATCACATGACGAAGGCACAGCAAACTATGCAACAAATGCAAGTACCACCTGAACCTCAGTACCACCAGTTTAGTGTGGTGCAACCACAAAGCTCTGGTATCAACGAACTGCCTAATCAACTGGTGGACATGATTATGGGTCAGGGTATTGTGGGAGCAATGTTGATCATTCTGGGTATGTGGTTCTATAGAACTGAGAATCAGGCTCGACAAGACCGTATCAAACTCACAGACAAGTTTGAGGATCTAGTCAGAGAATCACTGGATAAAACAGATTGGATTGAGGTGAAGACTGCCATTGGTCAGTTGGATACTAGGATGCAGAATGTGGAGAGGGAGGTTGAGAGTTTAAAAGAATATGTGATTGCAGGAAGGATTGGAGGTAGAAATGGCTAAAACCATAGAAAAAATTACAGAGACAGACCCACCCAAAGCAAATGGTAAACGTGAGTTTACTGTTACAGAGAAAATTGTTCTCAGAAGAGCATCTTTTAGGTTTCTCTTAGCAATCCTGATCTTGGGTCTGTATGGGTTCACCATCTATAGTTTGATGTATCAACCTATTCAGATGGATGACAAAACATCTACACTTTTGGTATCCGTGATCGGAGCACTCACGGTTCTGATTTCACAAATTGGATCTTTCATGTATGGAGATCCCAAGTCAGACACCTCTGATAGTAACGATGAGAAGAAGGAGGAGGTAAACAATGAACTTAACAAAAATAATTGAGACTTTTTATGACTTCATTAACCCCAAACAAAGAAAGGAAGAAGTTATGCTCAATCTGGTCCTGCCATTCGTGGCTAACATGCTGAAAGATATTGTCGCTGATAAAGCACAATCGTTAGCAGCAGAACACCTAGAACCACATCTTGATAAACTTCCCAAAGAAGTACGAGAAGCACTTGACAGTGCTGTGGACGGTGACAACTCTCATGGTCACAAATCCGTCTTGGATCTTATCAAGGGATAGTAATATGAACCTGTCCAAGAATTTTTCTCTGAAAGAATTGGTTGCTTCAACCATCGCAGTCAGGCACGGAATAGAAGAACAGTTTAATCCACCACCTCAAGCACTGGTGAACATGACTGCTCTGACACAGAACGTGCTTCAGCCTGTGAGAGATCACTTTGGACGGGTTCGTGTTTCGAGTTGTTTCAGAAATCCCGAAGTGAATGAAATTGCAGGGGGGTCAGACACCTCAGATCATTGTTGCAGTTTTACCAAGGCTGCAGCAGATTTTGAGGTGATCTCTGAAGAAATATCCAACCTTGAACTTGCGGTCTGGATCAGAGACAATCTCCGTTTTTCACAATTAATTTTGGAGTTCTATGACCCTAAGAAGGGGCCAAATTCAGGTTGGGTCCATGTCAGTTATGACTCATTGGACCAAGACAACAAGATGGAGGTTCTTACTGCATCCAGGGTCAAGGGTAAGGTTCGATATACACCGGGGTTGCCAGAGTAATTCTGGGACTGCATTTGGGACTGAGATAGTCCCAAAACTGGTCCATTTGACTTTGGGACCAGTATGGGACCAGTTTAGTTTCACACCCTGTGATCAGGGTATCTGACTGAAATCCCACGGTATTTCTCTTTTGCGAGAGTGGTGGAATTGGTAGACACGCAAGATTTAGGAGGGAGTGTGCGACACTTCCATGTATCTGTAATTACACACTTATTGCGAAACACTTCCATTTTTGAGACCAGTTTTGGAACTGATCTCCCCCATCAGAAGGTTGACCACATAGATTAAAGATTGGATTTTCTCATCCTGCTCTTCAATCTTATTTGATGTCTTCTGAATCTTCTTTTTTAAGCTAACTACTCCTTTCGTCATTAGAAGATCCTCTAAGTTGTGTTGCCAAAATCGTTATTGTTTTCTCCAGAGCAGCAATGGTTGCTTTTTGCTCTGTAATAGTTTTTACCTGGTTCTCATACTTTTCTTTTAGTGTGTCATACTCCTCCTTTTCTCTTGATGAAGTATCTCCTGTCAGTAACCACACAAAGTCAATACCATGAACTTCTGTGATCTTTCTTAATAATTTTTCTGTGGGAGATTGTGCTCCCACCTCTGCCCTTGAGATTGTGTCACGGGCAACTCCTATCTTTTCTGCGAATTCTGCCTGATTCAGTCCAGTTCTGTTTCTGGCTTCCTTTAGACGTAATCCTAGTGCTATGGACTCTTCTGTTTTTGCTTTCATTTATCTGGTGGTGGGTGGTACTGCGTAGTAGATTTTTTCCTACGCCTAAGTGTATAGGCGTAATTAATACTTGAACCCTTTGGGGCCGAATCTGTAATTAAATATTTGGGTGGTGGATGGTAATGAACAAAACCTCCACGGCAATTAATCCATTTCATTTTTCCCCCCAAAATGTTTGTCCAAAATAGACTAACTGATTACTTCTTGACCACTTACCTATAACACCTCTTTGTGTTTTCATAATTTACCTGTTCTCCTTTCGATCTTCTCGACAAGGTTCAGGGAGTTGTCCTCCCTCAAGTGGGCATAGCGTTTCACCAGATCTGTCCCGGAGTGACCTAACTGGATAGCAATCTCCAGATCGGTTGCCTTACTCTGGGCAAGATAGGATGCACAACAATGCCTGAGATCGTGCCAGTGAAAGTCTTCCAGACCTGCACGTTGACACGCTCGTTCAAAAGACTCCCTCAATGGAGTCTGCCCTGCCACGGGTACACCGTTTATGTGGAATACATATCCGTGGATGCAGGGTGTCTTGGAGAGGTCTCTGAGCATATCGAGAGCATCTCCTGTGACTGCAACCTTGCGGTTCAGTCCTGTCTTGGTGTGGGTGAGCAGGAGCAGACCTTTATCTAGGTCCACGTTCTCCCACTTCAACCCTCCCACATAACTGTCAAAGACCTTCTGTGGGTCTCTGAGGGGTCTGCCCTCTTTGTCCTTCTTATAGGACTTCTTAGGAAACAGTTCCCCCCGTCTGCACCCTGTCTGGATGGATATCCTGACTGCCAGATAAAGATGTGGGTTGTTGGAGTTCTTACACTCCTCATACAGTCTGTCCAACTCTTCTGTGGACAACCATCGGTCTCGTTCATTTTTCACCTTGAGGGACTTGACCCGTCTGCAAGGGTTGTCTTCTAACCAATCTCTCTCGACTGCAAACTCAAAGACAGAACTGAGACTGTAGACATACTTGTTCTTAGTGGAGGGAGCACGGTCCTTCAGTGTGTCTCTGGCTACTGCAATGTCTCCCTTCTTAATCTCCTGGATCAGTCTCTTTCCTAACTGCTTCCTCCAGAAATTATGGTAAAGCTCATACTGAGCACCGTGTTTCTCATTACTGAGATGCAGGGTCCAGTAGTCATTCAAGAGAGCATTCAGGGTCATCCCCTCTGCAGGGTTGACATACTGATCTAGGATCTCTTTATACCTCTCGTTCAGGATCTTCTCAATCTCCCAATCCTCTGCCCCGTTCTCAATCAGAGACAGTTCCTCTTTCCGTGTCATCAACTTGGGTCTCTTCCTGACCCCGTTGATATAGATCAGAGCACGGTACTGCTCTCTGGATGGGTCATACCACAACCACTCATATTTACCCCTTCCTCCTGCCATTCTGCTCCTTGTTGAAAAAAAAGATTGACACGCAGTTTACTAATGCGTAAAGTGCTCACACTGATACGTTATTTACGATGTTTACGACTGTTACCAATACTATTGAAACGTAAATCAGAATGCAAGAAGAAAATACACTGAATAAGCTAATTGAGTCTATAGCCCGTCTTACAGATGAAATTCATGCAATGCGTATGGAGTTCTCTCCTGCTCTAAGGAAGACAGAGACGTTACAAAGGCAGCAAGTGTCTGAGGATCAACTCATGTCCTCCATCCGCAAAGTGAGGGATAAGGTTGCCAAGTCTGTTTAATCCTTCTGAGGGACAGATCCAGGCATCCATCCTCTCATGGGGTCAGTGGCAGGAGGGGGTCCAGATGTTCAGAATCAATGTGATCGGAGTCCCAATGAAAGATGGAAGATTCAGACCCTCCACCAATGTGGGCATGGCAGACATCCACATGAGCGTGATGACAGAGGGCATCAGTATCGGTGTGTGGTTGGAAGTGAAACGGAAAGGTAAGGGGCAAAGCAAAACTCAAAAAGAGTTTGAGAGGAAAGTCAAAGACCAGAACGGGTGGTACTTCATTGTGAGATCCATCGAGGACGTTCAGGAGGTGGTCAGAATTATCCGTGATGACACTTGGAAGAAGATTAAAAAATTACGCAACGAGTTAAATCAATACGAGGCAGGTTAAGAGAGATTCCTACACCACCTGTTCTATCCTTACAGGTCTCCTCTCGCAAAGCGTGTAGGTAGGTTCATTTTGCACCTTCATTTTGACTCTCAAAGGACAGACACACACTGGAGTCCTGCCTGTCTCCCAATCAAAGGAGTGATATGGGTTTAGTAATCAGTAGAAAAGTAAAGCAGGGTATTTTCATTAAACGGGGTGACCGTGTGATAGCAGAGGTTGAAATAAAAAAAGTCAGTGGAAAGACCGTCTGGCTACATATCGATGCAGACGAGAATCTGCGAATTACCAGAGATAAGGAGTGGGGTGAAAAACGACTGGATCAGGAAGTACCAATATAAGGGTTA
>TARA_R100000773_G_scaffold371_1_pt1 | contig 15238 bp, 19 predicted proteins | sample TARA_R100000773 | Tara Oceans TARA_R100000773 (sample SAMEA2623365) | marine metagenome | biome: marine biome (ENVO:00000447); feature: surface water layer (ENVO:00002042); material: "saline water (ENVO:00002010), including plankton (ENVO:xxxxxxxx)" | depth 5 m | reverse complement strand
GTCGGATTCAAAAGGACTGGCGACTATGTGAACGCTGAATGGGAGGTGAAAGAATGACTTTCCAAGAAGCACAATCCAAGTATGTTTCGTTTTTGCGAGACATGGAGGCCGTAACTGGTGAAATTGACTATCCCGACAAGGAACAATCTCACGGCATGAAAACAAAGGGCGGAGTCATTGTCTGGTCACTTTACAACATGCAAGGACATTTCTTGGCTAAGGTTTACAGTTCTGGCTACATTCAATCTTACAACGGCCCAAATAATGTATTTCGATGGGTGGAGAAAATATGAGTAACTTAAAAAAGAGAGATGAGATGACAACTAAAGATGAACTTCAGTTGATGTGCGATGCTTACGCAGAAGATATCGATAACGGAAAATTCATCAAGGATCTAAACTCGGATGATTATGATTCTGTTTTAGATCACAGGTATGTGATTGACTATGACGGTGCTTACAGATCCGTGCATTTACTCGTGGCGTTTGGCGGTCCAAATATTTGGATCTGTACTGACACCATGCAAGTGGACGGATATTGGGGATCTGATCGAGTAACCTCCTGGTTTGGTAGGAGTGCGTCAGATGAAATAGATTATTTTTATGAAGATCTATATAACGGACACCTTTTGACCGTCCGCACATACTAAAAATCTAAAAACGCCCTCAGAGGTTCATAAACGGCTTCTGAGGGTTTTTTTATGTAAGTTGATATAAACCTTAGACTAACCCTTTCTTTTTCCTTGTACGCCGTTTCTGGAGGTCGTTTTTCTCCTTGTACCCTCCAAATAAGGAATCTTTCTCTTTTTCTCCCTTTTTAGATCTTCGTCTAGTAATTTTCCTAAACCTACTAGAAGAATGTGCTTCCGTTGTCCTGGTTTAGCTTTTTCAACTAACTTATTTTTTTCTTCCAACGCTAACCAGATGACATTTTGTCGAATTAATTCCTTGACGCTATTGCCGACTGACTTCCTGGACAACCCGACCATCTTTCCGTAGTAGATCCAGGAGTCATGGCTTGAGAAAGTTTCCCAACGGTAACGCTCCACGATGGCCCATAAAATCAATTTACTCCCTGGGGAAAGATCTTCACGCCCTGCCTGGATCCTGTACCACAACCAACAAACTTTCCTCAACAAAGAATAATTACTGTATTCATCCACGAACTCAAAGCGGACAAGTCCGCTTTTGCTTTCATCCTCGGGAACGCCCTGGACAATCCACCAGGTTACTTTGAGATCTTGTTTCAATGAATCGTTGGCAGTCCGTCTTGATCCACAAATCCAATGTTATCTTCCTCGTTCATTAGATCCCCGAATTGTTCATAACAGCCAATAAATTCTCCAATAATATTTAATCTAAGATCTGCGCACATAGTTTCCGCACGGGAACGATTACGGGCAAGAATAAACGGTCCTGCATACACTACGCCCTCGTGTTCGTACTCTGTCAAAAATATTAATAATTCTTCATTCATTATTAGCACCTATAAATTATTAGAGGGATCAAAGATACCCTCTAATAATATGTATATATTATGGATATATGGGAAGTATCTTCGCATCTAATGGGAAATATCTTCGCATCCATTGGGAAGTATCTTCCCATTAAAACTCCAAATCTTCAGGAGTAACATTATCAGAGGGCATAGATCCTGCGCCTTCTTTCTTAATAAAATTGATAACTTTATTAAAATATATCTTTTCAAATTCTACCCAATCTGCATCCGTCACCCAATAGGCTAGATCTGGTATTTCATCGCATATCTCCCTATAAGATTTAATTGATTGTTTTAGATCTTCCAGGAAAAAAATATATTGGTTCTTCCCTGGCGGCCTACCGTTTGCATTTGCCTCATCCGTATGAACTTCAAAACTTTCTAAGTCCTGCATTAATTTATCTAGTATTTTTTCAAGTACCATCATGTTTTACCTCTCAATAGTTATGTTGCCGTTTTCTAGCGGTTCTAGTACGGCTTTTCTTCTGAATAGTGTCAAAGTCTTTGTATCTACCTCAGAAGAATTTGTCTTGACTACGGCAGATCTAACCACTCTCGTGCGGTCAAACTCAACACCGTAATCAAAACAAATGTTCTCAGCTTCTTGCTCTGGACACAGCCACAGGGCGATAGCCATTCGCATACCATCGACCAATGAACTGGCTCCTCTGATACTGGCTCTCACGCTCATTGCGTCATCCTGGCTCGTCAATGCTGTCTTGCTCATGTGATGCAAAGAAACAACAACACAGTTGAACTTACTAGCTATGGATGCACAGAACTGACAATACAACTGACCAGCTTCCTGGCTTGTTGTAATTGGAGCAGTTACGAAACTTTGAACTGGATCAATAATCACCAGTTCTAAATTCTTTATGGATTCTAATTCACTTATCAACTCATTTGCGGCAGCCGTAATATTTAAACCCTGGTTATCTTCTTTCAATAATATTAGCGGGTTACTGGTATCAGGTATGCTTAAAGCAAATACATCATACGGGGCGGTTGCTCTTTGATTAAGAGGATCCAAAGTGGCTACCCTTCTGTGGACCTCAGACCTATCATCCTCGGCAGATAATATGACTACATTTCCGCCCTTTGTTATTTTTTTATTCAGCCACATCCCATTACCAAAACTTACTTTCAAAGCTAGATCCAGGAACAGTAATGATTTTCCAAGACCACCAATACTGGCACATAAAACAGTCTTTGATTTTTCTAATAGATTTTCTACTAGCCATTCTCTCTCTGGCGGCTCATCCACAAAGTTACGGACACTAAAACTTTTTATCCCAAGACCTTTATCTTCTAACTCTAATTTAACTTGCTCCTTGCCTTGCTCTTTTGCGAGGTCGTTAAAATCACCTATGATTGATGGAACACGGACCACGCAGTTATAGATTGCATTGCTGATCTCTTGTGCTTTCTTATACCCCAGTCCGCTTTTGTCGTTATCAAAAGCTAAGATCATCTTTGCGTTAGTTTTGTTTCTCAGGTTTGTAACTGCATCAAAACCAAAGTTTGCAGAAAAGACACAAGCAACTGGTTTGTTTGTTGTTTCGTAAACGGTTGCTCCAGTTGCGTAACCTTCAACGACAATTAGCTCTCTCAGGTTTGGCAAAGATCCAAAGTCACAACCAATTAAAAATATATTGCCTTTGACCTCTGAAGCTGACACAAAAAATTTGTCTCCACGGGGGGTGATTCTCTGCAATGACCGCAACTCATTATCAACAGAATATATAGGTATAAGCAGATTATTATTTAACTCTCTCAAGCCATAATTTATAATCTCCTTTTCCTTTAAATACCTATGTTCTTGAACCTCTTTAGCAAGTTTAAATCTATCTTTGACTTCATCAGCAACCTCTTGATATCTCTTTTCCCTCTCCTTTTTACTGTTTTCTATAGCTTCGTTTATTTGGGCCTGTAAAGCCTGTCTGGAAGCCGTGGGCAAAGAACTGATATCAACAGTCGAAAACTTATAATCTTCGCCTGTACGCCAGTTTCCCCACGCTGCATAGTAGTTGTTTTGATGTTCGTTGATTACATACCAACCGCTTTTCTCTAAACCTTTATCGCCACGGACATTGCTTTTTGCCGTCACGGGGCATCTAATCAGTTCGCCGCTTGTAATTAAATAATCAACACGCAATCCCGTTGATTGCATTTCTTTGAGCATATCGTCAGTAGTCTTACCCGCACCTCTGATTAAAAAATTACTATCAAGGACCAATCCATCTGGCCCGTAGAATTTTGTAAGATCCATTTATTTTTTTCTCTCTCTAATTATTTTTTTTGTAATCTCATTGCATACCTCGCTATTGTTATTCTTGTCAGGATGCACCTTCGATAAAATTACTTTCAATTCTTTTTCAGTAAATATATTTGTTTTGACTGCACTATTTAATTGTTGCCTGAGTAAACTGTTTTGTCTTTTTTCTTCACCCAAACTGATTTGTAAATTATCAATCTTATTTGTACTTATTCTTAAATCTGTTTTAAGTTTTTTTATTTCTTGTAATGCAGCTTGTAAATCTTCTTTAAGATCTTCAGGACCGTGATACTTTTTTTGCTCTTGCTCCTGGATGCCTGGTTGCGTTGTAGCAGTATGACTACCTAAACGAACATTTGACCCATTTGCAAAAGTAACAGTAAAACGACCTGAAGAACTCATATCGAGATTGCCCCATCTCATAAATGGGGCAACACTTTAGAACGGAATCTCATCATCGACTAACCCCTCATCCTCCTTCTCCTTTGGTTTGTCGGTCTGAGTTTCCGCAGCTTCATCATCAGCTTCTAACTTCTGCCAAGACTTAGCCTTGACTTCTGTATAGCCGTTTTTGTTCACATGAACTTCAGCACTTATCTTTTTACCCTTGAGTTGCTCGGTGTCTTTCAAAGTTGGAAAGACTCCAGCAGCGTAAGATAGCAGGCCTAAGTTTTCTTGTGACAAGCTGACAGATGTTTCGTCACCAGCTAAAGCAAACAAATGCGATACTAATTCGCCAGAATCATTTATTCTAAAAGTGATTCTCAACCCCTTGTATGCTTCGTTGTTTTTACTGGTAACTATTTCTTCATTGAAGTATTCCATTTCGTATCTTCCAGGCTTTATGCCAGGTTCACTAATTTGAATTTCTCCAATACCTTCTTGCGTAAGATCCATAATTACTCCTTACTTTTAATCATTTCTGCCCTTATTGATTGCCAATCAAAAGGCATTTCATCTGGCAACGCATAACGATTTTTAGCCAAGAACGCAGGTTTCTCTGAGGTGTAAATCACCCTGTCACCTGCGACAGCTTTTGTCGTCATATTGCCCCCTTTACCTTGCACCTTCACAGTACCAAGTTTGTAGTTTGTAAAGAAACAGCAGTCAGCGTGTTCTAAAATAACATCACTAGCTGCTCTCTGAAGTTTGATCTCATGTCTATCATAAGGCTCAATTTCAGGACTCTCGAACTTTTTGATTTGATTGTGAGCAAGTTGCATGATTGTCATACCTCTTTGATCTCGCAATTTATTCATCAAGTCAATATAAGAACGCCAATAAGATAAAGCTACCTTGTAGCCTTTACCGAATCCTGGCTGTTCAATATTTTTCCAGTTGTTGTCTTTACAACATTTTTCCCATACCAAAGGTTCTAACCAATCAAGGCTATCAACTACAACAGTTTTATAGTCGTGGTCGTCATCTACAAGTGTTTGCAATCTTTCAATAATAGTGTCAAAACTTTTTATCAAAGGAAAATGCGGCACTTTGATTTGACCAAGACCATCTTCAGTAATTAAGAAAATTGGCTTTGTCATACTCGCAGCAAAGGTTGTCTTACCAATCCCTGCTCCCCCATATAACAAAATCCTAGGTGGCTTCTGTTTCGCCTTCGTCTGTATGTCCTTCAGGCTCACGCTGCACCTCCTCTGCCTTTACTACTTCTAACTTGCCTTTGGCTTGTAAAGAAGTAACAAGATTTTCAAATACAAGATCTCTTGCTTGTTCAAGGCCGTAGATTAAATCAATAAACATTTGATACTGTTCTTTTTTATCTTCATATTTATTTCTTCTACCTACTATATCTAGTAATTTTTCAATGTCGCTTTGATCTCTCGGCTCATAATCATCAGCACGATATATCTCAACAACATCACCATCATTCAATCCAATATGACTATATGCGTCACCTTGAATTTGGGATCTTATTAACGGATCCCCTCTATCAGTTGCCATCTGGCACCTCCATTTTATTTTTGTATGCAACGCAATTAATTTTACCGTTACAGAATTTACAATGATCTCCTGGTGTTTCTTCAGGAGTTTCACTCAAAGTTGCTTCACAAGCTGGTTTAAGTGTACTGTACGCCCAATCAACTAAATACTCTGCTGATGTTTCCCATATTTTAATTGGACTTCCCTTTTTTGCAGATCTTGGCTGCACTATAGTTAATTCTAATAATGTATTTTCATCCCCGTATCTGGACAAAACGCCCAGGGCATAAATCATAAGTTGTGTATTTTTGTTTGGCTCGACATTCCATTTACCAGTTTTCAAATCTATAACTGCTATTCTGTCTTTACCAAGTATTACTGCATCTGCCGTACCCCAACAAGCATCGGATATTTCATCCAAAGTAAATTGTTCTTCTATTAACAAACTTCCCCCAAGTTCTTCATGTCTTTTATTAACATAGTCAATATAAACCTCTGCACAATCAATCATTTCGTTATCTACTATGATTTGAAAATCTTCTATATTTTCTTCTTTACCTAACCAAAACTCAGTTAGATTAGTGTTTTCCATGTTGCCCTTCTGTTTCATCTCTGCCATCTGGTGTATCAAAGTACCTGTAGCGGCAGCAATTCCTACTTTATTCTCAACTCCTTGAGAATTTTTTGGATTTGCCGCACAGTTTAGCCAAATATTGCTACCTGAAGGACTACAAAATGCGTGTTTCATTCGTTGATATGTATGCCTGATCTTCTATATTTTTGATTTCATTAAGATCATATAGAATCCTATTACCTAATTTGTAGTAGCTTGGACCACGACCAGTAGCTCTCCAGGACTCAATAGTTTTATAACTTTTGTTCCATCTTTTAGCTAACTGTTTTGTATCAATGAATTCTCTCTCTGCACTTATATTTTCTTTTTCTTGCACTAATTACTCCTAAAAAACAATAAGAAGCCTTATAATATACGCATAGGTACTCAAATGGAAGAAAAAAATATGTTATTGCAAGATTTTAAAGATCCTATTTTTGAGAAGCGAAACAATCGTAAGGCTGTTTGGTTGAATAGATATTTGGTAAAAGAGTTGGATGATATTGCAAAAAAATATGACAAAACTCCAGAGCAAATTGCTGAATACATTTTGTCTATTGGCATACATACCAAAGATAAACAAAACATTTCTTTCAATCTGCAAGAGATTTAATTGATTCTCGCAAACTTTCGAGGGAGTCTATCGACTTCATTTCCTCGTCAGATATTCTGACTTCGTTTTTACCAGGAACAAAAGGCAAGAAAATTACATTGTTGTGTTGCAAAGAACACATTGCATACAAATCTAATGCACCTTTTCTGAAATGTCTTTTCTTTGTATGTGATCCTCTACGCAAATCAAAACGCCATTTACGGTGTCCTTTTTCTTTTTTTGTTTTTGTTTTGACCTGGCACTTATAAAGTTTTTTTCTGTACTCAAAAACAATATCTGCTTCTGCGCCATGAGGCACAATTAAAACTGTATCTGATACTTGTGCCAAAATACTTGCAACTAAGTATTCACCTCTCCTGCCGACCCTTTCTGTGAGGCGGCCCATAATTTATTCTCGTAATTCTTCTATCGTCTGTTGTTGCATTTTACGAAGCAAATCAGGATATTTAGTTAAAAGTATATCTCTAGCTGCTTCTTGATTCGCTGCTAAAATTTCTTCGAGAGAAACTCTTTTTGCGTATTTAGTGAGTCGTTGATAATTAGGATCTTGAATTACAGTTTCTAACTGTTCTCTAAGTCTAAGATCTTTTTGTGTACGCAATAGTTCGCTGTATTGTTCTGAATCTAATTCAACACCTCTTACATTTCTTTTTGGAACTGCTGGAGTTATATCAAGTTCTACAAACTCATCAAAGACAATATCATTTTTTATATCTGATACTGTTAAAGGAGAAAATCTACCGCCAAATCCTTTGTTATATTCTTTGGCTTCTCCAAGTATATTTCTTTTAAGTGGCAGCTCTTTTGATGTAGTTCCTAATCTATTTTTATAAGCATCAGTTATGTTTCTAACATCTCTTAAATATGGATCCTCTCCTTTTCTTTGATAATAAAATACTGTAGGTATAAAACTTCCTAAAAATCTTTGTATGGTCCTTTCTCCATATCTTTCTGAATCTAGTAAAACTTTCATAGCATCTGACAATCCAGTTAAAAAAGTTTTGTTTATTATGTTGTCAGTAACAGAAGCTATTAACATAGCTGCAATTTCATCTGCTTCTACTTGTTCTTCTTCATTTTTTATTAAACTGCCAATCTCAACCAAATCAGCCGTTATACCAAATAGAATTCCAATCGGTTCAAATCTATTGTATTGATACCATTTATCACCAACTCTTACAGAGTAAGGCTGCCATCCCGTTTCCCTTAAAACTGCGTTTTCTCTTGGATCTGCTGGGCCACCACCACTAATCATTCCTGCTGCTGCGTAAGCACCAACACCAGTCATAATGCTTGTACCAAACAACATTTTTGCTCTTGCTAGATCTGCTTCTTTACCGCCTTTTTTTATGGCTTCTCTATAGCTTGTTGTAAATGATGCCAATAAAGGATTTCTTTCAAAAGAATATCTAAGAATGTTTACAGGAGTTCTTACAAAAGGCATTGCATATCTTAGTGCTGGAACTGCCGCAATCATTTGTTGTATTCTTTTACCTATTGCTCCTGTTTTACCTTCTCCTAATGGGTTAGTAAAAGTTTGATATCTGCCTGTATCTATTGCTTTTAAATGTATATCTGGAAACATATCTTTAGGACTTCTCATTATTTCAAATGCTCTTTGTATGCCTTTGCCTTCCTTTCTCGCTTGTGCAAAGGCAGATCCCCAAAGTTCTTGCCTGTAACCTATAGTTTTAAATAAAACATCTTCTGCTACTAAAAATCTTCCTGGCGTTCTAAATAATGTTCCTAGACCGCCTGGAATAACTTTTTGTCTTTGTAGTTCTAATTTTGTAAGTGAATCAGTAACAGAGTCAGGATCCCATAAAGCTCTACCCCCAGCAACTAGACCATCAACTGCACCTACAATAGATCCAAGCGTTCTAAGACCTACTTCTGTAAATGTAATTCTATCTTCTGCATTTCTGAAAGATCCTATTCCAGCAGCTATGGCGTATTCAAATGGTCTTGTGGCAGCAACCAAAAGGTTTGATGTCATGTTTACAAAATGCGTTGATGGTGATGATAGCAAAGCATTGATCCAAAATTCTTGAATGTAGTCGTTAAAACCAGGTTTGTAAGCATCTTTAACAAAAGCGTTTACTTGTTCTTTAGAATCTAAATCACCAATCTTTTGTGCTATTTTTTGTATTGTTTCAACACCACCTCTAGCATCTAAATATTCTCTAATTAATCTTTCTTGTATGACTCCATCTGAATCAGCTATTTCTCTGAATGATCTTAAAGCACGACCAGCTTCAGCAGTTATACCAGCAACTTGTTCTTGTATAGCTGCGTGTCTTGCTAACACGCCCTCAAAGTTTGCAATATCTTCTGTAGTTGCTGTTGTGCTTCTGACTTTTTTTGCCAGTCGTAAAACATTTTTTACCGACTGCATAAGAATCATTCTTGCTGCAAATGCAGTTTCCGCATTAAAAGCATCTCCTGTTTTTCTTTTTAATAATTGTTCAATGCTTAAACCAGATTCTTTTGCTAATGCTTTTAGTTCTTCTCCGTCAGTTCCAAACTTTACTACGCCCCTGGTTTCGTCAACAAAGTCGTTGTTTTGTTTTGCAGTATCTTTTAAAAGTTTTTCAAAGCCACCAGGACCATCCATCTTTTCTAAATTAATGTTACCTGCTTTATCTGGCTCTCCCCTTCTACCAGATCCACCACCTGTGCCTCCAGGTCTGCTAGGGGGAGGTACATCTATTGGAATATCCACATCGCTTGTAGGTAGCCACGGGGGAGGACCATCATCTTGTAACCTTGTGTTTTGTGACAAATCTATGACATCTGGACCTGTTGGATCAGGGGGTGCTGAACTATCTCTAGCAATTTGTTGTGCTGCTACCATTTCCATGTTTGCAACATCATCTGCATCTATCTTTTTAATTGCCACATCTACTTGTTCGTTTGTCATTTTTCGTGGATTAAAACCGTTTTGTTCTAATGTTTCTATGGTTTTTGTAACTCTATCCACTTCCATGTTGTATTGTTTCAATAACACTTCATCTTCAGGTCTTGCTGCATTTTCTGAAATTATGTCTAAGACTTCTTCTTGTCTGCTTACTTTAGGTGCGTTTAGCGGTTGTGGCGGCAAAAAACCTTCTGCTTCAAATATTTCTTGCAGTTCGTCAAGACTTCTTGCCCCGCCCCTTTTAAGTAAATTTACAGGTATTCTTCCTCTTGAATCGCCTTTTATACGAGTTAGTTCTCCTCTTTCTGCAAATGAAGGATCTATGCGTCTTTCTCTTAATATGTCATTTGAACGAACGACATCAGGTTCTTTAGGCATCCTTAAAGAAGTAGGCAGTCTGCCTGGATTTATCAAATCATCTAAGGCTTTTTTTGCACCGTTTTTTGTTTCAAATGTTTTGTTATTTGCAAAAACAGATCTGTTTATTTTTTCACTAAGTAATTTTTTATAAGCTGGACTTTCATTTATAAGTTTTCCTGGTTCTATATCGTCAAAAAAACTAGGGTTGCTTTCTACTATCCTATCAATTTCATCTGGAGTTCTAGTATCTTCTTTTGTGACCGTAAATTTTCCATCTTCTGTTGGCTGTACTTTGTAGGTGTTGCCTTTTATTTTTGCTGTTTCTATTCCAGAAACATCAAAACTCCATTTTGGACCTTTAGTTCTTTTTTTAGGTTCGAGTGCTTGTTCTTCTACTGATTGAAAATTAGTTTGCACATCATCTGTAAAAGGTCTTGGTTGCCCTTGTGCTTCTGCATTATCTGCTGCTTGTTGTGCTTTTACATCTTTATCTATTATTTCTCCAGACTCGTCTTGTTTTGTTGCAGCATCATCTGCATTTTTGTTTCGAGATCCCCTGACTCTGCTTACTAAGCGTATAATTCCTTCTATTGCAGAATCGGCTACCAAGCCTGTAATACCACCTTCTATTGCCATCTTAAATCTTGCTTCTGCCACAGAATCATCTGGATCTGCTTGTAAATATTCTGTTACTGGGTTTTGTAAACCTGGAAATGATTGTATTAGATTTGATAATCTATTTTCAAAAGGACTAAAAGCTATTTGTTCTGCTGCCACTCCTCTTGCTACAGTTTCGGATATTCTTCCTGTCCAAGTTTGTGGACTTATAAATTTAAGTTTTGAGAAAGGCAGCATAAATTGCGTAACATCTCTAGCAAAAGATCCGCCAAAATATGTTGGTTCAGCTACTTCAGGCAAATTAAGCGGAGCAACATCCCTTTTAAATCTTATTCCTGTTTCTACTTCTTCTGTGCTGGGATCATCTCCAAACTCTATGCCTGGCCCACCTGCTCCCATATCCAAAAGGTTTTGCGTAAGATCTCTGGCTGCTCCACCAAAAGTTCTTAATACATTTGTACCAAAACCAACTCCCTCTTGTTCTTCTGTTGGACCAAGTTGTTGTAATTGTTGTAATTCGTCTGGTGTAAGATCTCTAAATTCAGACTGTGTATTTGTAGTAGTTTGTGAAGAATCAGGCTGTGTAAGTTGATTGAGTTGTTCTAATTCTTCAGGGGTAAGATCTCTGTATGTAGCCATGTTTCATTCTACTAATTTTGTATTTTAAAAGTGCCGTCTGGCATTACAAATACTTTTTGCCCGCCTGGTAGTGTGCTATATAGTTGCGGACCTTTATTTCGATTTGAGTCGCTAGGTGATGAACCGCTTACTTGAACAGGTTTTTCAAATGTACTGCCTGTACCAAGACTTTGTCCTACAAATGATTGTGCTGGATTTTGTGTTCTTACCAACGCAAAGACTTCTTGATTGTATTCTTCTCGTGTGATCTCACCTCTTGCAAGTCTTGCATCCAATTCGTTTTTTAAAGTTTGTATTGGAGTTACAACTTTATTTTGTGCAGCTAAGTTTGCAAGAATTAATTTATCTAAATTTTCTGCACCAAGACCTTCAGCCATTCTTATTAATGATTCTGGTTGTCCAGAATCTTTTAAATCTTTGATATACCCTTCGTACGCTTCTTTCTGTTCTTTCTTTCTTTCAGCATCATCTTGTATTTTGTTTCTTGCTAAAACTCCTTTGACAACATCTTTGCCCTGAAAAATATCTCCCACGGCTCCTAATAGAGTAGCAAACATCTTTGCTCTTTCTGGTGATAATTTTTCTGCCATTATTTTATCCCCGCATAATTAACCATTAAATAACCGTCTGTATCTAAATGCACAAGATCAGGGTTTGTCATAAGTATTTCATCTGCCATTACCCCAAAAGTTTGTCCAGTTATGCCTAGTAATTTAGCTATGTTATTCCAAGTCCAAGTATATAAATTGTGACCGTCTATGCTTTTGCCGATATATTTAATATTTTCTTTAAGTCTAGGATCTGATTTGCTCATCAAATATGCAGATCCAAGTTGTGCTCCTGCTCCTAAAATATCACCAACACCAACCTTTTTATCTTGTCTTTGTCCAACTAAGGATGGCATAGCAGTTACACCAGATCCTAGTATGTTAAGTCTATCTATACCAAATTGTTGTTCTCTATCAAACTCATTTCGCAAAGCATCAAGTCTTGCTTGTTCAAGTAATTGTTCGCTTCCTCCCAGCCTAGATAATAAATCTACTGCACCAGTTTGACGACTAGCTAGATCTCCAAAAATGCCAGATTGTAATGCTCTATTTCTTAAATCAAAATCAGGTCTAGCTAAAGAAAATTGTCCTTCTAGTCTTGCTCTTTCTAAATTAGCCTGTTGCTGCCTATCTACATTTCCTGTTGCTTCTGCCAATGCTCTATCTAAAGCACTTTGATAAGCGTTTTCTCTTAGTCTTGATAGTTCTCTTGCTTCGGCATCGTCAATACCTCTTGTAGCTTCACTTTCAAATATAGCCGATCTTGAACCGCCAAAAGCACCAGATCTAATTGCTTTATCTTGTGCTCTTGCTTCTTCTAACAGTCTTTGTCTGTCAAAGTCTTGGCTTACCCTATCAATCAATAAATCAGTTTCAGGAGATAAATATTTTTCTATATCTAGTTCTCCTAATTGTGCAGCATCAAACTGAACATCTTGTAATTGTGGTGTTGCTCCTGTAGCGATTTGTTGTAACCCAGCAAATGCGTCTGTACCAAATGCTTGTCCAGCCATTGTGTTTGCAAAATCAGAAGCAGCTACTTGTCCTGGCGTAAGATCTGCCACCATCTGTCCCGTGTAGGGCGTAAACTCTTTTTCTGACTCAGCTTTAGATCTTTCAAAAAGTTCGTTATACATATCCTGCTGAAACTGAGGTAATGTAGCTGTTGTTGTTTGTGCTCCTTTTGCCATTTTATAAATCCTTTCTAATTAAATGTTCTTTTACAAAACCTAAATGTTTTATCTTTCTGTACCATCCTGGGCGACCACCGCCATACAATCTTTTACATCCAGCAGCTTTTGCAAAACTTTCTATGGAAGGCAACATTGATTCTAGTTCTTCGTAGTTGCCACCACAAAATATTAAATTCAAAGCTCTCATTCTCGGCATTATAATAAATTCGGTTATAAAAGCAGATTCTTCACCTGGCCAAAGATGAAAATATCCAGATCTAATTTTATCTTCTACATCATCTATTGTATAGGAGTCTTGATGTTTTAATGCAGGTTCTATTAATGGCTTACAAAACTGCCATTTTATTTCCCAATCAGGTAACTTGTTCTGTGCTGATTGTTCCATTATCTGCCACTCTTAATTTATATTTTGTTCCGTTTGGACTAATCAATACTATTTCTGTCTTTTCTACTGTTCTTGCCGTAGAACTTGCATTAGTCAATGCCGCACCATCTACTTCTAATCTTTCACCTTTTTTTATGTTTAGACCATCTCTGTATTCTACTTCTGACACAAAGTAATCCATAAAACCAGAATCGTATTCTTTTTGTACGGGTTTTGTAAATGCTCTCCTAGTCACTATCTTTTACCTCTAGGTCTTGTTTCTACTCTGATTTTTCCTACTTGGAAGTCTTGTGTTGTTGATCCTTCTACTTTCATCTGTACTTGTCTGGCAGAAAATCTAGCATCTACATAACCATCGTTTTCAAATGTAAAACTACCAAAATCTGTTTCAGATCCTAAAGGAGTAAATTTTCCTGTAAAAGAAAGAGTTGTTCCAGGTAAAGAAGATGTTTCTTCGTCAGGCAGTATTTGATTTACCTGTGCTAATTTATCACCGTTGCCTATTTCTAATGGTCCTGTTCTACAAAAAGGTTTTGTTGTGCCTAAACCTTGTGATCCATCTAAAAAACCTTTGTCGTGTTCAAAAATATTTCCTGTGCTATCTCCTGCTATCGGAAAGTTAAAGACACCTTGATCTATCCAGCAAGATCTATCTAAATCGCCTACGCTCCAAACACTATCTTTATAATTCCAGATAACATATTTGTTAGGAGTCTGTGATGTGCCAGCAGGGAAAAACCACCATACCTCGTTAAACTTGCTGTTGTGTCCACCGCAAGACGCTTTTCTGTATGTGTAATTAAGATTGTCATATATAAAATCATGCACATCTGATTTAATTTCTCTTACAGATCCATCAAACAAGAAAAATGAGTTTTCGCCAAACCAGGCAATAAAGTTACCTACTCCAACTACTGTTCTAGGACTTATTGTTTGGCAATTTATACCTGCATTTTGTATGCCGTAAATAAAAGGTGATCCAGAATAATAAACTCTATCTATTCCTATATCAGTAAAAACAATAATATCTGTTTGCCATTTTGTAGCATAAAAAGCGTTACCACCTGTTACAACTTGCAAGTCACCAGCAGAGTTTGTTGCTGCTGCTGTCCAACTATTATTATTTTCTCTATCAGACCAGGCAATTTTTCTTGGATCTCCACCTGCTCCTATAGCAAAAACATGACGCTCGTTAGTGACTATGACTGCTTCATTATTTATAGGTGCATTAGACAAAACAGAAGCTACGGCAGTCGGTGAACTTGGCTGCCATCTATGTATTTTTCCATCACTTGCAGAACAGAAAAGAAGATCTTCTCCCCAGTTTGCAAAACTAAAAGATTTAGTATCAAAACTTAATGTTGATTCACCATCTCCTATACCTGATCTAGCCGTTCCGTATGCTTCCCTTCCATAATTACCAGCACCCCAACCTAAAACATCTGCTGCTTCGTCTGTAGAAAAACCAGAATACGCCAAACTAATTCCTGAACCACCGTTGTTAGAATCGCCATTGGTAGCTGTGACTGTATTACCAGATGTATCTTTTGCTGTAATGGTAAAACTATTTGCATTAGGTACTGATACTATTTTATAGACTTGATTTAAAACTGTTGCAGTTATGTTGCCGCCTAAATCTGAT
>TARA_R100000773_G_scaffold16557_1_pt1 | contig 15796 bp, 25 predicted proteins | sample TARA_R100000773 | Tara Oceans TARA_R100000773 (sample SAMEA2623365) | marine metagenome | biome: marine biome (ENVO:00000447); feature: surface water layer (ENVO:00002042); material: "saline water (ENVO:00002010), including plankton (ENVO:xxxxxxxx)" | depth 5 m | reverse complement strand
TGGTATACTTGGTGCTTCAGGTAACTCTACAAAGTTTCTGATAAATGCTTGTTCATCCCTTGAGAGTTGACCTCTCAAGTGGACTTGAATCAATAGATCAAATATCGCTGCTAAGTTGTTCCTATTTATAAGTACGTTTGCACTCTTTCCTTCCTCACTCATCTCTTCTTACTTGATGGATTCCACTTATCTCTACTCTTTAACTTCTTTGCTTTTCTCTTCTTTCTCTGGAATCTTAAATTAGCAAAGTATTCCGCTTCTAAGTTATCCTTATATGGTATGTACTTCATATTTCAATCTGCCTCTATACCAAACTTATCTATATCACTTTTCATAAGTTTGATTAGAGTGCTTTGTTTTTTTTTTACGTTCATAAACTACATAACCGTTACTCTTTAGAAGAGTAACTGCTTTGTCTAATTCTTTCTTATGCTTTCTATAATGCTCGAAAATTGTGTTACTGATTCCCATAGTTTTTTGTTTATAATAAATTCTTTAATCTTTTAGCCTCTGCCTCTACTTCATCAAGTCTTATTTGCAGTTTGGTATTGTGTCTTTTAAGCACTTTCATTTCGTGTTGGAATTGCTGGTACTTTCTCTCGTAGCTTTCTTCAACACGTTTCAGATGCATCCTATTTTTTTTCTTCATAATACTTACTATCTCTTCAGAAGTAGTACCACTATATTGAAGTATATCCATCATCGCTTGACTTTCATTCTTATCATATTTGCAAACTAACTCCTCTACCATTTTACAAAACTCTATAAATAGTTGTGGATATCCTAGAGTATAATTCATATTATCTAAGTGTTGCTTTTTTGCATATACGATTGTTGCGTGGTCACGCTTCATTATTTTACCAATAGATTTAAGAGTTAATTTTGTATGCTCAAGACAAGCCATCATATAGGCTTGTCTATATATTACATTGTTCAATACCCTTGAATCTCCTATACGATTCTTTTTGCGTATTTCATTCCATTGCTTTTCTAGCAGATTGTATAAAGTCATTTGTTCATTATTTTGTTATGTAATTCTTTTAGCCAGTTCTTCTTATCAGGTACATCTCCATACTTAATATGACAAGGTCTACATAAAGCCATAAGGTTCTCTATCTTGTCCGAATACTTAGAACCACCCATTCCTCTAGATTCTATGTGGTGAATGTCTACCGCTTTAGAGCCGCAGACCTCACAAGGTATAAAGTCTTCGAGTCCATAATTAAAGTAGTCAAGGTATATCTTAGTATGCTTTCTCATATTTGAGTCTGAGTGTATTGTTTGTTTCTAAGTCTTTGAACAAGGTCAATACCTCCTATCTCAAATCCTACGTTACCTATCTTACTCCTTAAAAGAATAGGGTTATCCATTCCAGTAGGTCTCCCTCCTGTCTCCATCTCTTTAACTTTGCGTATATGCAAGTGCGAGTACATCCAATCTTCAGATGATGTATACCTATGACATACTAGCATATCCGTTGCACGATTCACCCATTTACCTCCTCCTTCAGCATCTGCCGCCATCGGAGGACAAGGGAATCCTTCATAGTCGTGACCTTTCTTATGCACTCTTCTAAGTGCATCAGTTACTGCGTGAGTGTTTAGCCATATAGATACATCCATCTCCGAGCAGAACAACCTCATCATACTAGCAGCGAGGTAGTCGTAATCGTGACCAGTCAAACCAGCTAGAGCATTTTTATCTTTTGTCAGAGAGTTGTACGGATCAATAAGAAATCCATCGTACTCCCATTCTGAGTGAATGTCTCTTGCTACCTTGAGTAATGTTTTAAAAGTCATTAGTTCTGATGTATCTATAATATTGAAGAACTGACCTAAGAACATTAAGCTCGTCTCGAACTCGTGCATAGATAACTGCTCTAAGGTTTTGCCGTTGTAGTATTCTATGAGTTTCTTCATAAGAGAATAAGGCTCATTCTCGCTGGAGTATATAAGCCACTTGATGTCGTGCTTTAGAGAAAGCACCAACATCAGATACATAGTCAAGCTAGTCTTTCCTACGTTAGCGTGTCCTAGTATTATATTAAATGCTTTTGGCTTGAACCTGAAGTATTCGTCTATACCATCGTGTCCAAATTTATAACCTTCTTTTATCCTCCCTTCTTTGACTGCTAGTAGTTGTTCGTGCAGTTGGCTATAGTCAATCGTTTTCTCCATTGTTTAGGTCTTCCCATTCTTTTAGTCGTTCAAAAAGTATCTCGAACTGAGCCTCTAAGATTTCATATTCTAGTTGCAATCTATAATAGTCCAAAGCCAATTCTTTATAGGATTGGTCTTTTCGCCATAACAATTCGTTGATAAATTTATCACTTTGTTCCATTCAGTTATAGTACAAAAAAAGAGGGTAGCTTTTAGGCTACCCTCTTTTTTTTTTTAGAAGGGTAAGTCTTCGGCTTGTTCCAATACCTTTTCCCTTGCTGCTGATGGAGATGGTGCTTTTACTTCAGGAGTCTTGGTGTCCTTTTGGTTTACCCAATTGTTAAAGATTTCAGCAACCTCTAGAACTTGTTCGCACTTAAACTTACGACCTTGACTAAATTCTACTGCTGATTTCAAAGCCACTTGGCGCACGATCAAATCTTGCTTAGAACCTCCTCCATCGTATCCTCTTTGTGATATGCTACTTTTTGCTATTCCATTAGAATACTCAGGATTCACTCTACGGAATCTTGACTTCTCCACATCGTATGTGTAAGTCAAGTCTTCTCCTACTTTTGGCTCATAACTCTTAGCGAGTATTGAGCCACTTTGACCGTTAGCTAACTTTAACTTATAAATGTTAAAGTCGTTCCATTTTGTTTCGAACATTACGTCCGTAATCTTAGATGATTTCATATATATATTAAATTAAGATTCTTGATAATATGCGCCATCAGATTTATGGCGTTTGATGTACTCGTTGATAAGTGATTGAGTCATCTCTGAAGTGATACCCTTTGAGAGTTTGTACTCTCTATAGATATACTTTCTTGTGAGTTCTAGTTCTTCTCTTAGTGCTTGTACTTGACAATCTAAGTAATAAATCATTTGGTCTTCCATAAGATATTTAAGTTGGTTATTGATGACAAGATAAAAACTATTAACTAAATAACTAACAAATAAATTTTATAAGTTATTAACAAAAAAAAAAGCACCTCGAAAGGTGCTTTGTATAATGACCGTGCATTAGATTTAATTATTATTTTACTGGGACATTATAGCTATTAAAATTTCGTTTCTTTCTTGGATTGTAAGAACGTCATTTATATTAGGACCGTTATAACCATATCCAAAACCAGAGATTACAATTCCTGTTGCGTTTGCTTCGTATAAAACCTCTGTTCTTTTTCCTCTGAATTCTAAAATAATTACTCCTTTCATTTTTTCCCTTTTTAGTTAGTATCGTTTCCGATGGTGTAAATATAAACAAAATTGTTAACATACAACACTAGCAACAAAAAAAATTAAAAAATTATATAATACAAAAAGAAACCCCTCGCCATAGCGAAGGGTTTCACACCAACTAAAATATCAACGAAAGGGAACTAACGAAGATATGCTTTAACTATTGCAGTATTCTTTGTAAGTGTCTCATCAACCACGAGCTTAACCTCTCTAATAACCTTCTTGGAATCATCAGGAATGAATCCCATATCCACGAGAGAATCGCAAAAGAACTTAGACACCATAATACAATTATCAATATCATACCTATAATTACAACGGATATGTATTTTAGCACAAGTATAGTGCTTGATATCATAGCTATCCAGTTCTGCTTTAATCTCTTGTTTACATCTATCCTTTTGTTGCTTTCTGAAAGTCCAATGTCTTGAAGAGTAGAACGCATTAAGGCTAGGTACTTTACCGATTTCAATTTCAATCTCATCAGTATAAGTCATATAGACTATTAGTAAATTAAAGTTTATTTTCGTAATAATCTCGTTAGAGAGATTATTACTATTAGTATGATTAGTATAAGTAATAAGAACTTAACTTGGTCAAAGGTACTGACTTTTTCTTTATAAATCAACTTATCTACCTCAACTTCTTTAAATATCTTAATAGTATCAGGAGGACATATTGTCTCTAAGATGATAGTATCGTGTCTTACTTCTATCTCAGTCCTTACTCCTCCTTGCTCTACGATCAAAACCGTGTCAGTCTTGAACTCTACTTTAGCCTCTAAAGTTTTTGTTTCAGTAACTACTATAGTATCTACCTTTACTTTCTCCACTTGAGAGATGGTTGGGTCTTTAGCTATCGCTCTTTTCAGATGATAGTTAGCACCACAACTTGATAGTATCAAGGCTACTATAATTATATTACATCTTAACTTCCACACTCTTCGCAGTCTTCAGGGTTATCTATGTTGCATTGTGGTTGTTCGCAGTTCGTAAGCTCGTCTACGAAGTCTTCAAAATTATCCTCCATTCTTTGGGTCTTTCGTAAAGAATAAAACAAATGCAACTCCAAAAAAAGCACCAGCCTCCGTGAGACTTGCTTTATCCATTGCTACCATACCCAATCCTGATACTAACAATATCCCACCTATTAAAGTGGTCTTCCAGTTTTTAAATATTCTATCTATCATAACTTATCTATTTATCTTCCTTGACCTTTATATCTCTTCTTGTAGTTCTTACTCGCTTTATTGTCGCTTTGTTTTTTGCTATGCTTTCTACGTTTCCTTGAATTGGAAACGTACATACTTTGTATTCTCTTAGCCATTTACCTGAATTGATAATTTATACCAGCCCTCATATTAAAGAGCCTCCTATCCCAATACTTACGATATTCGCCTTCTGCAAATACTCCCCATCGTTTACCTATCTTCCATCCTAAGACTACACCTCCAGTATAGTCTAGCCATTGGTTACCATCTATATAATTATTATATGAGAACTGTTCATCTCCAACCATATGCTGATGCGAGAACAATAGACTTGCCCAAGTATGTAACCAAAACTTGTCAGTATAATGGTAGTAGTCTATACCGGCAACTGCGCTTAGAGAACCGAGATATCCTATACTATCTAAGACCTCTCTATTATATCTTCTCATAAGGTCGGGAAAGACGTGCCTCCTAAAGTCTTCATCACTATCTGCAATCTCATTACCTTCTAAGTCTTCCCATCGCCAGTCATAGTCATCTATACTATCATTGAGGTTGTTATCTATTCCGTACAAGAAGTCATTGAATCCCTGACCGTATGCAAACGCAAACCAAGGAATTGAATCAAGCAACTCTTCAACTGGATTGTATCCGTAAGGTTTGTTCTGCCTTGTTGCAAGTCCAATGCTAAAGTCAACTTCTCCAATGTGGGTTCTAAGTCTAAGGTCGGTTTGTCCATACTTTAAATTAACCAACCCTTGAGAGAAGTATTCGCCTTTGACAAGCCAATACTTCGCAAGGTATCTAAGAAAGTATCTTTGGTTCTCATACGCTCTACCTTGTTGCCTACCCATATCGTACTGCGCTAGGTATTCAAAACCTCTTACACTTCCAACCGTTGCATTAAGAGATATGGTAGATTCTGTTTGTCCATCATAGAATCTATTACGTCTATTCTCGTAATCGTATCTTGCTACCCTTCGTATGCCGAAGGTAGCTTGATAGTCATATGGATTCTCAATAGTGATATCTTTTATCTCCCCCATCTGATTGATGTAATACTCAGTTCTTACCTTCATAGGTGTACTAGCAAAAGCACTTGTATAGAAGGTAGCATACTTGAATATACCATCTATCTTTTGAGCGATCAAAAGAGATGGAAGTAATAGTAGTATCAATAGATATCTCTTCATTAGAACTTATTTATACCAGTTAGTTTGTCTATCTCCTTTTGTATATCCTCACTCTTTACCTTGAGAGTCATAGATAAGTCTGCCTCCCATCTTGCTACCTCTTCTCTATCATTATAAAGCACTATCGTAGGTACACTTTTTACATTACCAAAAACCATATACTCTGCATCCTCATCTATCCACGCATCAATAATCTTAGCATCAGATATATCACTTAAATTGACGTTGTTAGATTTGTTGAACTCTGCATTATATTGAACAAGCACAACTCCCTTTTTGAAGAAGAGAGTTGACTCAGGTACTATGTACAAGGATATAAGAATAAATAAGAAGGCTTTCATCGTATCTCAAACAATCTCTCTTCTATCTTGTCTAATTGAGTTTTGATTTCCTCTACATCAGACTTAGTATTCATTATGGTCTCTCTTACCAGTTGGTCTTTCAAATCGTATTCAGTACGACCTACCTCTGGAGGAGGTAGTTCTTTAGCTAGTTCTATATCTGCTTTAAGGTCAAAGTATCCTAAAGTTATAACTGCTACTCCTCCTACTATTGCGCCTATGGTCTTTAGTGATAGACCAACTATCGTATCTTCTGAGACCTCTTTCATTACTTTATGTATCTATATATCGTTGAGTATCCTTCTTTCTTAGATGCAGTAAGTTTCTTCATCCTATTGTTTACCTCACTATAACTAACGTGAACCCAGTTAGGATTTCCATTTGGATACTCAGTACCAAATTCCCATATCAACTGGTCGTATTCTAAGTTCTCTGCTATGTAGTCAAAGATTTGTTTGTTAGTTATTTTACCATATGTATCTGCATCTAAATCAAGAGCTTCTCCTTTGCAATGCTGACTTGTAGGTATATATACACCATTAACCATCTTATGTGCGCCACCTATAGCTTTGTTAAGTTCTTTACTGCGATATCCTGAACTTACACATATAGGTACTCCGAAATGTTCTCTTAATGGTTGGAATATCTTCTCTGCTATTAGTTTCAGATTCTCAATATGCTCATCAGTAGGTGTATTGTCTATACCCTTACGAATTGCAGTTTGGCTATACATAGCCTCTTTTAGTGTAAAGTTCTTGCTTAATTTCATACTTAACTTAGATATACGCTTCCTATTCCTTGAGCGTGAATTGAACCATCACAACACTCTATCTTATATGTCTCAGTCTCCCAACATAGACACGCCCTTCTACTCCCCTTTGGAGAGGAGTAGGAAGGGATATAGTTTTTATCTTCATTCTGATTGTGCATACTCTATAACTTCTAGTTCTTGTAGTTGACTTTGTATCTCACTAAAATCAGTATCCTTCAATACCGAAGTACCTACTACCCAATTATCATTAGCATCTTTACAAAACTCTAAGCGAGAGTCTTTGTATTGATATTTGTTAAGAGCATCGTACTGCTCTTGTGTTGCTATTAGTACCTCCATTATAATTTAGTATAGTAGTTAGTATACCACGCAGTTTCTATTGCTGACATCTTTGCATCAGTAAGGCTACCTCCAAATCCGAACATACCCATAGTATTACCAGCAAACATCTGGTCAGAACTTCTTGCACCTAGTAGGATCAAATCTTCTGCTGGTAGTGCATTGGAATCTACTCCGCTTGAGTCTACCGCAGACTTAGTATTCGATGCTGCAAGGTCGGTGCTTCTAAAGTTTATGGTATCAGATGCAGTTCTATTTTGAAAGAAGATGGTATCGTTATCTTTATGAATATCCATCTCTTGGTATTGGTTATCGTTTATCCAGTTTCGGTTACCACTATTTGAACCATCTACTTGCAAACGAGGACTTAGGTAGTTGCTACTACCATCATTACCATATATTCTATTGTTTGTTTGATTGCTACTATCCATTATTGGGAAGGCTGCAAAGGCACCAGCATCATCTCGAGTATAGTTAGTAGCATCTGATGAGTTCAAAGTAAATCCAGTAGCAAGTCTTGAAGTACCTCCGTTTGACCAACCTTTGTTAGATGTAAAGCTCGGACTATTAACCTTTGTAAGTTTGAATTGTGTCGGACTCTTGAAGTTCAAAAGAGTAAAGTCACTACCGCCATCAAGCGTAGTGACTGCAAAGATATATAGCAAGTCTAACTCATCCCACACCGCAGCATCTTTCAAGGCTTTTACAAAAGTGTTTTGTAGCACTTGATGTGCAGCAGTTGGAGGTGCAAATCCATTAGTAGTACCAGCATTCAATACTGCCGCATAGTCATCATCATATCCTAGACCTTCGTATACATCCCCCCAATCGTTGAGGTTGACTCTACCATCACCCCAATCAGTTGTCTCGTATATCTTTCCGTATCCCATTGTTCTTTGTCTTCTTTAAGAAGGTGATTAGCTTCTTTACATTCACCTCTTTTGGTTTGTAAGTTTTTATAGTACCCATCCTTGAAATACGCTATCTTTTAGTGGATGTATATCATCATTGGTATTCGATGTATATTCAGGATAAGAACTCTGATTAAAAGACATAAAGTCTATGAACCTTCTAGTATAGTATTCTGCTAGATTACGCTCCTTGTCAATCAGCATAGCCAACTCACTTCTCTCTAATGTCTCTCCATTTTCTACGGTCTTTTTGAATACTCCACCATTGGATGCAGTAAATGCTGCAAACGGAAGATACTCTACCATAGCAAAGTGGATAAGCATTTGTTGTATATAATCGTTTACAAGAGTTTGATATGTACCACTCAAAGTACCAGCAATGATGTCTGCGGATATCTTGTCATATAGTTTAGTACCTAAGTATTGCTCTATATGAACCTCTTGTGCAATCTTGATGAATTGTATAAACTTGTCCGTATCTACATTCCCTGATAGGAATGTATTACGGACTAAGTCATCTCTTGTTATAAATAATGCAGTAGCCATTAGATTCCAGTTTGTATATCTTTTTCACTTGGAGGATTAACAAATCCTTTATTCTTCATATCCTTCGGTGCAACACTTACCTTATTAGGATTTGTCGGAGGTCTAAATCCTCTCGCTCTTGCTTGTGTTGTACTTATCGTTTCAGCGTTTGGGTTATTGACATCAGGAGTGACGCCATCTTTAAATCTATAAGTTTTTCTAAACCATTTATGCTGACATCTAGCACCACCTTTATATAACCATATAGAGTATGTATCTGCACCCTCTTTACCGAATCCAGCATTTACTGGCTTCTTACCCATTGCTATAATATCTTCCTTACGATATATCTTGTTCGCCTTGACCATCTTTTTACAAAACTCTCTGCTATTTGGAGAGGTCTTTTTTGGAGAGTATTGGTATCTTACTCTGAATCTTTCAAGGTCTATGTTAGCACCATCTTGCTCACTAGATGCGTTAGGTCTTGCAGTACCAGTTGAGGCTAGTCCAATCATAGTATCAAATGCTTCCTCTTGGTCATAGTCTACCTCTCTCTCATCTACTAACTCCCACTCTTCTAAGTTCTCATCTTCGCCCATAGCGATCAAATCATCTACCAACTCATCATACTCTTGAGGTAATTCTTGTGAGCATTCTACGGAGTGGTTGCAAGTTTCTTTGGAGAAGAAACTTTCACCAGTTCTCTTCTCAGTTTCTTCTTTACTTACTGAGGCACTTCTATCTATAAACTCAAGAGGTTGAAGAGTCTTAAAGTATAAATCTAGTGCGATACCATTTACTGCTAGTATCTTATTCAAGGCATCTATCAAAAGGTTTTGAAAAGGTCTTACCACCGTGTTATCGAATAGCAAGGATGCAGTCTCTATCTCGTCTGCATTGTTTCCTAATCCAGTTTGGTCTTTGATACCTAAGAGCATAGGAGAAGTTACCCTATGCGCTACCATTAGCTTCTGCATAGACTCTCCTGATAAGAACTCATACTGCTGGGCAGCATCACTTATAGGTACTGCTTCAATGTTTGCTGCTAAGTCTGCATTTTCATTGAAGGCAAGTATGAAGTTACCAGCATTAGATGTACCACCAAACTTGTCTTTTATCTTGTGTTCAATAAGCATTCTCTCTTCCTCATCAGGCACTCCGTTATTGAAGTTGATAAGCATAGAAGGACTCAATCCATTCTTGATATTATTGATATGAAAGTTTGCTACCTCCTCTTCAAGCTCGGCATAGGGTATGCCTCCTTGATAATCTACTGGAGAATAGTAATAGTACCCAGCACGATAAGGTCTTACTACAAGAATCTCTATCGCATCATTTGACATACCGAAAGCAGATATCCTTTCAGGTATGTCTCCCATCTTCATCTTATCCCATTGTGCAGAATAGTAGTAAGCCTCTACATCTCCATCCGCATTCATCTTGCCTGAACGCAAAGTTTGTATAGGCATATGCTCTATCTGCGCTACCTCTCTACTTGCTTTTGAGTATATGATTTGGAAAGCACATTGCCCCATAAGTTTGAGGTCGCTCACTACCTTTCTCATACAATCAGGATTTATAAGAGACTTCATCATAGCATACTCTTGTGGCTTTCTGCTACTATCCGTTGCATCTATACCCTTGCCGTAGATCAAATCACTTATACCATTTATGATAGCATTATTTGTTGGAGAGCCATTGTATCGGTCAATAAGATATTGGTAGTAGTTATTATCTTCTCCGTACTGAACCCAATCCTTATTCTTTTTCTCAATTACTTCAGGCTTTGTGTAACTCGCCAAGTTTATTGTGTGTAGTTTCATATCACGATGTACTCGTTAGCATTTGTTTTGTCGTACTCGGTGTAGACATTATTGTTCGTTGTGAACTTCTCAAAGTCGGTCTGATTCGTGCAAAAGACTTTGCCTCTATATATCTCAGCATTGTCTGCTGAATTACCTATCGTTATGTAATAATATCTACCCTCTACAAAGGTAAAGTCCGCAGTAATAGATACAAAGTTTCCTACCTCCGTAGTGCTTAGAGTTTGCTTTGCTGCGGTAACATTTGTTTGCTCATCAGTAATCCTTAGTACGTTGGTACTTTCTACTACTCTAGGAATGTACTTGATAGTCTTATTAGATGTTGTAACTATGTGCATATTCAAGTAACGAGATAGCCAACTTTTGTCCAAAAAAAAGAGAGGCTCTCTGCCTCTCTTTATCGTTTGAACTAATCATCTTTTAGAAGTCTACACCACTAACGATTGTCTCAGTAGCACTACTCAATCCAGCAAATGGATTAGCAGCAACTGGGTTTTGTATGAAGTTAGATAGCATTAACTCTTCAGCAGTAAACTCAATAGTATATCCAATCAAGTCTCCCATCGCTGCACCTGATACTAAAGTACCTCCAGTAACATCGCATCCGTGTTCACGACCTAAGAGTAAAGCATTTCCGTTATAGTCTACCACTACGATATGTGGTCTACCATAAGCAAGAAGTTTCAATTCTTTACTATCATCTGCACTTAGTTTAGGCAATGTTAAACTAAGAGCTTGAGAGAAAAAGACCGTACCATTCTCACGTGATGCGGTTATAGTTTGTGTCATTGAAGAGTTGCCTTTTAGTTGGTAACGATACGCACTAAATGTTCCAGCAGCATCGGTAATAACATCACTAGCATCCAAAGTCAAAGCACCCAAAGCACCAAAGTCTACAAAGTAAACTTCGTGAATACCACCTACGACATCTCTACAAGGTGTTATTCTTCCTTTTGTTAAATTACAAGCCATTGTATTTTATTTAAAAAAAAGGGTAGGTAGTTTGTCTACCTACCCTTCCATATTGTTAATGGTCTAAGATTATGCGTAAAGCACTACCTCTGAACCTACTCCGTGAATTACCCCAGCAGTCATTCTCATAACTACACGAACATTTTGGCTACCATCAATGTCAGCCATATCTATCAACTTAACCTCGTTGTGGTCTGATAACAAACCAGTACCGAAGAACAAGTTCGACTTCTGAGCAGCTACCATTGTGTTAGCAGCAAGACCTGGAGATACGAAAATCTTCACGCCATCAAAAGCTAAGTCTCCACCATTGAACCAAGTAGTACCAGCGTTATTCACACCATTTGCACCTAGTCCGTTAGCACCGAATCCACCTAAAGCACGAACATAAGAACGAGCGATAGCAGAGTTCATATAGATGTATAAGTCTTCCTTTCCGTAAAGAGCAGAAGGAATAGCATCTACAACCTTACCTAACTCATCAATAACATTAGATGCAGTTACGGTTGTACCAGTTACATCTACTACGTCAGAGTCAGCAGCAAGTTGTAATTTCAATCCGTTGAATTGTCCGTCATTTGATCCGTTACCGTCCCAAATATTTTGCTCAGTTTTCTCTGCTACTTTCGCTGCAACGTGAGCGATAATAAAGTCAGCAAAGCTAGAAGGTAAAGTGTCAAATGCACTAAAGCCTTGTTCTGCACTTAGCCAGTCTGAGTGAAAGTCTTTCTTACAAAGTTGTAAGTTTACTTGGAACTCATCAGGAGCAAGTACACGCTCAGTCAATGTAACCGTAGAGGTAGCACTAAAGTCACAAGATGCATCCTTGAGGATTGCATCGGTGCTTAGTTTCTTAATTACCTCTTTGAATTTTACATTAGGTTTAATTGTAATACCACCACCCTCGATAGTATTAGCTGAAAGAAGTGCTGCTGCGATTATCTCACCAGCGTACTCTCCAGCATAAGTTGTTGTGATTGATGTAGTTGTAGCCATCTCTTTTTTTATTTATTAATTTTTACGTTCAGCCATTTTAGACAATACTCTATCTAGAGTAGATGTCTTTCTTCCTTGTGAGAATTTGTAAGACTTATCCTTAGTAACTTGTGCTTCAGGATTTGCCTTGATAGGTTTGGCGGCTGGTTCTTGTACCGATAGTTCTTGTTGTACTTCTTCAACAACTTCTTCAGATACTGACTCCTCCGCGCTCATATCTTCTTTCTTCTTCTTAGGGTCTACCATAGACTTCACTTCCTCAATCATTTGCTTGAGTTCATCCATAGCTTTACCTAACTCTTCTTTCGTAGCGTAAGCCATCTTCTCTTCTTCTTCTTCAGCCATTTCGACCTCTTCAGAAACTTCCTCAGATACTTCTTCAGCAGATGCTTCTACTTCTTCCTCTTCCTCTTTTGGCTCTTCTTTCATCATATCTCCTATGACACCTTCTTCAGCCACTACGAGAATCATACCATTTTCAAGCTCGTACTTACCAACTGGTAATGCAACCTTCTCTTCGTCTTCAGTCATAATAAAAACTGGCTCTCCTTTCTCAAACTTCTCAGCCTCGATAGTTGTGCCGTTCTCTAACTTCATTGTCTCTAGAGCAATTACTTGAGTCTCTTCAGCGAGGTCTACGTTGAGTAGACTCGCTATCTTATTTAAAGTATTTTTCGCACTCATTATTTATTAATTTATTTTTTTCTTATAATAGTCTTGAGAGTTGTTTTATTAAAGAATCTACTTCTTGAATCTGACCTTTAACCATAGCCATCTCTTGCTCTACCTCACGAGGTAAGTCTACACCTAAATCTTTAGCTTGTTGTTCGATTTGGTTTTTCATCGGATTCAATCTTACCAATGCTTTACCCGCTACATTCAAGTCATTTATTCCTTCTTTAGCAAGTTGTTCAACTTTACTCAACGCTCTTCTATAAGCACCAAAAGATTCTCTAGCTTGTTTTTTAAAGTCATCCATTAAACCTAACTCTACCTTCTCAGTAGAGAGTTTTGTCATTACGCTTTTTAGTGTGTCTTGTTTCATATCTAATTAACTTTTAATGATTTATTTGTTGCATTTTTACTTAGGTTTTTTTGGATGACCAGTAGGCAGTAGGTCATTGTCTCCAGTATACTTAGGATTTTGTGGTCTACCATTCTTCACGAGGTACAAAAACGCATTGACTCTTGCAAATGCCCATTGTGAGGGATTATTTACTCTTGGAGACCTTGATACATTAAATGCTCCAAGTCCTCTCTGGAAGACGGACTTGAGCATCCCTACATTGACTCCGTATCCTAACTTCTTCTTGTATCTCTCGTTGAAGTCATCACTCTTCTTCTTGAGAGATGCTTCGTCCTTCTTACTTACCTTTGCACCTCTTGAGGTACTAGCATCTCCTTTAGCAGTTCCTTTGCCTTTAGGATTAGGATTTGGTGTGTCTGACTTAGGTGCTTTAGGAGATTTGCGTATACCACCTCTTTCTCCTACCTCAGCCATCTTCACACATCTGCCCTCTTTGTTTTTCTTATATCCTTTAGGACACTTCTTAGTCTTGTACATATCGTCTTTGATATGGAACTCGCAAGGCATATACCAAGTCTTACCCTCAAACTCGTGAGTATGGAATCCTTTGCACCCTATGTTTCTCGCCATCTCTTCAGCCTTCTCTTGAGTGCTATATGCAAGTCTATCGTCTATAATAGCGAACTGGTCATCTACTACCATAGATGCTAGGTTCAACTGACCTAACTCTTTTAGCTTAGACTCCGACCATCTCTTAGCAGCCTTGCCTCCCCATAGCAAGTAGGAGATAGTACCACAAGCCTTAGTATCTGACTCATCATAATACTCCTCTGCTCTTGATAAGAACGAGTACATACGTTTGATCGTTTGTAAAGATATTGGTTGCCCTTGTGCAAGTTGTTGCGCTCTGACCTTACCTACTTGAGTAGCACATTTATTATTTACTTTTTCATTTAGGTCTATCCCTCTCTGAGCATTATTGCGTACTGCATTGGGATAATCAGAGTAGCTTTCTAATTCAGTACGCTTACCTTTTTTTGTTCTTAGGTCTTTCTTGATTATAGCACGAATCGCATTGAGTTGCTCTTGTGCCTTCTCTTCCTCTGCTTGTATCTTAGACATATTGACTTTGTCAGCAAAGTATCCTTCAATAGAGAATCCTTTTACCTTACCATTCTTGACATACTCATTCCAGACCTTGTCATTGTACACCTTCATAGATACCATCCAAGTACCAATAGGAACATCTAAGCCATACTCTCTACTCTTGTCTTTCTCTCCATCAACTATCCAAGACTCTACCACACTCAAACCCTCAAGCTCGAAGTTATGCTCTAGCGTACTCTTGTTTTGTTTGCCTTGAGTTAAGTACAACTCGCTGACCTTTCTGACCGTGTCCTTAGAGAAGTATATATAGTATTCCTCGTCTCCGTTCTTACGGAAGATTGTCTTGTTTGGTATCAAAGCAGCACCCATCAGGATACGCTTCTCTCCATCTACCTCTGCAAGTTTATACTCTTGCTCTTTCTTTAATGTGATGAAGTCCGACTCTATAGCTGGTTGCTCTACGATACTGATGGCTTGAACGCCACTCAGTATCTGCTCTTCATCTAGGATCAATTCTACTATCTTCATATCTATCCGAATGTTGCGTTATCTATTCTATTCCTATCTAGACTTTGTTGGGTTGTTACATCGCTTCCTACTACAAAGGCTCTTACTGGTTGGTTGTTTCTTTGTAGACTTTCTACTATTGCATTTGTACCAGTATCTCCTACGATATTAAACTGAGGAGAACCTCCTCCAGCAACACCTCCAAGAGTAGGAGTTGAAGAGCCACCAAACTTAGTTCGTGCTATCGTTGCTACTTGAGCCAAACCATTTGCTAAGGCTATTGCAGCGTTTCCAAATCTAAAGGACTGCGTAAGTGTAGGGTCAGTAGTCTCTGCATATATCTTGGTAATAGCTTGTGCAGTATTTATGATTGCGTTTGCTATACCAGCCGTTTTGTTTACTAAGAATGCTTTCTTTTGAGCCTTCTCATTTTCTCCAGCAAAGGCTTGTACAAGACCATTGATAGCACTTAGAGCATCCATAGACATCTTCACCTTTGCATCTTGTACTTGTCGTTCAATCTTTTCCTCTTGTAATTTAAGGTCTTTTAAAGAGTTTTGATACTCTTGCTCAACAAGTCTTCGTGCATCTAATATCTCAAAATAACGAGCAGAGTTTGCTTCCGTATTCTCTAACTCCTCACGAAGTGCATCTTTTTTTAGAAAGGCT
>TARA_R100000773_G_scaffold44525_1_pt1 | contig 15913 bp, 16 predicted proteins | sample TARA_R100000773 | Tara Oceans TARA_R100000773 (sample SAMEA2623365) | marine metagenome | biome: marine biome (ENVO:00000447); feature: surface water layer (ENVO:00002042); material: "saline water (ENVO:00002010), including plankton (ENVO:xxxxxxxx)" | depth 5 m | reverse complement strand
CAAGGCGGGTGTCATGGACGCAACCACGTCCGTCTTGACACGCGCCGCGCCCTGCCATGCTCGCCCAAGATCAGCACGGGAAAGGTCGCTCGGCTGCGGGAGACGAAAACCGAAAGGTCAGAAATGCGCCTGATGCTGCGAAGCTTGCGCCCGCATTATCGGGCATCGGGTTCAAAGGTGGGTCGCGTTCGCGACATTGGCGTTTCAAGCTCACCAGCAAAACAGGCCAATGCCCGCTTCACCTCCACCACCATCACATTGCCCCGGTTTTTGTGAGGGCAACGTGATGGCGGCTCCGGCGAAACAGGCAACGGATAGGCCAGCTCTCCCCACAATGGGGGATACAGGCGGACAAGCCGCCTGTTGGTCAGTTGACCTGAACGTACTGAATCCGCTTGACGGTGCCGGATAACTCGCCCGTCACACCACCTTCGCCGACCGCAAGCGTCTCGATGCTTCCAAAGGCCGTGGCCTTTCGCTCAACGCCACATGAAGCGCACTGGAAGTCATAGCGGTTCTCACCCACCACGGTGTAGCTGGATGCGCAGTTGAGGGTGCTGCAATTGCCGCAGCGCACGTAGAACACCGTTTCCGGTTCCGACTGGCACCAAGGGCAGATAAATTCGTCATCGCGCAGAAGCGAGACATTCAAGGCCGCAACATCGGCGCAGGTGTCAACGGGGTTATCGAATACGCCCATCCGCTCAAGGCGCATCTGAACGTAGATTCCGGCATCGTTCTTCCTGTAGATGCCACGAAACGGAAGCCCCAGCTCACCGCACGTAAACGGCACCTGAATGATATCGCTGTCCGGCGTCTTGATGACTTCCGCACTTTCTGATTTCAAAGACATATCGTGTCCTCCTGTTTGGGTTGGGTTTTGCGGGTGTTGACGCAGCTCTGGTAAAAGAGCTGGAAAACCTCGGTGCGCTCATCGACCGACAAACGGTCATCGCCGACATCGGCATGGATGAGCTTTAGAATTCTGGTCGAAAGGGCTTCGAACTCGGGTTCGCCGTCGAAGCATGGTTGCAGAACAAGTCGCGCCCTTTCCGACAGGCCTTCATCCACCCAATGGCCATTGCAGGTGAAGCCGCCACCTTCGGGAAAACAGTCTAGAAAGAGGGCATGAAGAACCGTGACGCGCTTATCCTGAAACTTGCGCGGCTTGATCGGGTGCGGGTTCTCCCTGATCTTCTCGCGCCGTTCATTCTCGCGTTGCCGCTCTTCTTCCAGCCGTGCCCGCTTTAAAGCCTCCCGGCGCTGTCGCTCGCGTTCTTCTGCTAGCTCCAAGGCTTTCAGGCGGTCGCGCTCACACGCTTCACGAATGACGGATTGGATATGCTGAAACCGCTTGCGCATGGTTTGCCCCGGCGGCTCCGGTGGTCTTGCGTTCGTCCGTTTCTGAATCTCGGCCAAGTCGCGCTGCAACCTGTCGAAGCGGGTCTTGTTCATGCCCCGCCCTCCAAGACCTTGCGGGCGGCCTCGATCAGCTCCGGCGGGAAGGTTTCAGCAAGACATGCAGCTCGGGCAGCAATATCCGCCCGCGAATAGCCGCCGGACAGGCCGAACAGTGCTTCAGCGTCCTGTCGGCTGAACACAGGTTCCGGCTCACTCTCCGACTCGCTGTGAGGCTCGGCAACGGGCTGAATGTGTTCTTCCCAGATTGCCCGAAACCACGCACGTGCATGCGCTTCACCATGATCGGGATGCGGGTCGATCATCCAGACGGGCAGGGTCTTGTAGCTCTTGGCGATCTTAACGAACATCGAGCGCTTGCCGTTGCGCATCACAACCGCATTGCCACGTCCGGCCTCAAGAAAACGCCGCACCTGATCGGGGGTGATCACGTCGTCTTCATAGGAATAGATCGTCCAAAGAAACGGTATACGCCACTTCTTCTTCCGAATGGTCATCCGACCAAAGGCGTTTTTGGCGATGAACTCATAGGTTTCATGGTCGTTGGTGGCCATGAACACGACATGCTGGGCATTGCCGATCACAGACTTGTAGTCTTTGGGAAACCCTTTGCGAAAACCGGGAAAATCCTGCGCGACAACCGTCAGAGAAACCCCCATCCCCGCCATCAACGCAGCCCTATCACCAAGCCCAGGCAGAGCTGCCTCGCCCAAAGCCTGAGCTTCTTCAATGACAAAGCGGGTCTTGGTCTTCAGATCGCCCTGAATCCACTCCATCGCCGTGAATGAAAGAGACAGGATGCTGCCGATCCACGGACGCAGAGTCGTGCGCATGTCACCAACCGGAGCAGGGATTGAGATAATCAGATTTTTAGTCGGGTCTTTAAGATCGCAAAGATTAACATCGTTGCCACGGGATACGGATTTAACCTGCTCGTGGTCCCAGAAGGCTGTCTTGCTACGAATGGTCGCCAACACATTCTCGCGGGTGCGGTCATCCATGGCGAGCATCTGTGCGCCGAATGATGAAACGTAGCCGTCATAGGCATCACAGGCGAGCATAGCCTCCCACAGCATCTTCATGGCCAAGTCTGGATCGTCAGGGGCTTGCTCGGTCAACCCGACGCTCACCAGCTTGCGCACGTCAATCATGGTGGCATTCGGAATATTGAGCTTTGCCCAGCACATTATCCGCGCCCAACCCTCACGGCCTTGGTCACGGAAAAAGGGCTTCTCGTTCTCTCCCGGCGGAAAGTGGACGCTCGCCACCCGGTCACACATGACCGTGGTACGATCTTGCCCCAGACGTTCGTTGATCAGCTCGACCTGCGCCAAGATGTTGATTGACTGAGAGGGGCGATCCGATAGCGCCATTGGGTCAAGCAGGCATAAAGGATGGCCGCGCCGCTCAAGCGGGATCAAAACCGATTGCGTGGCGCTGCCCTTGGGATCGACCATGACAATTCGGCCATCGTCCGGGGTCAATGCCAGTTCGGTTTCGAGCGCGACCGATTTGCCAGACCTGGCCGACGCGATGAACACCTTGTGGCGCTCTGACGGTTCGCCGATCAGGCTGTAATGGGGAATGCCACCAGGCAGGCGGGGACGGCCTACCAAGCTGTGCCCCTCTTCCCATCGTAGGGCTAGCTGAGTGATTGCACCCGCTTTGCCCGCCGACGCCTGCCCGGATCGAAAGTTTTCCTCACGCCATTCCTGAAACCAAATCCAGAAGAACCAGATCGGTCGCCAAGGCAGACGCGGCCAGTACCGATCCCAACGTGGGTCGAATGCCCCAAAGAAGGTCAGGGTCGTGAAAATGATCGTCCGCAACAGGAAGTTGGCAACGATCAGGCCAACGACAAGCGGAAGAATTACAAACCAGTCTTGCAGCATATTCACCTCCGTGCGCTGATGGCGCGAAATGCGCCGTATAGCGTTTACGAGGTGAATCCTTCACATTTTCAGTGGTTTATGGGAGACATCGAAACAGAGCATTCTGGCAGCGAAATGCCCTAAAGTGGTAGTGGTTTGAAGTGGAGACCCTTGGCATGGCAGACATGAATAACAAAACATCCGAGGGGCGGATATTTGCGGGTTATGTCGAGATTCGCATGAGAGAGAAGCGCATGTCCCAAGGGGACTTGCATAGAAGGTCTGCCGTGGCGACCACAACCATCGCAAGGGTTCTGAATCCAGCCGACGATTACAACCCACAACCAAGAACCGTTAGAGCAATACTTGAAGCCCTCGACGGTTCAGTGGACGAATTCAATGCGCACGTGGACAAAATCAAGGCTGAGGTTCCCGCACAGGATCAGGCGCGATACGCGCCCGAAACGAAGACTGAACCCGAAGAGGATGCGGGGCTATCCTTCGACCCAACCACGCCCTTTGATCTTCCTGAAACCCATGACGAACTCATAACTTCAGTCGTCACAGAATCCCCGGCTTCGGAGATCATCAAGAAACTTCCCCGACATGGCATTCCGCCAGAGTTGGTAGGTTGGGTCAGAGCAGATGAAGCCCGGTTTTGTCGAACCGGGAACAACAAGGTCTATCTTGCAACTCTTTTCGTCAACTTCGAGGAAAAGCTTCTGATGAATGATTTCAACCGCAAGCTTGGAGAAGACATTTCCGACACTGCGAAATGTGTTCCTGGGATCGAAGTTCGTCTTGAACAAGTGTGGTCATCTCAAAAAGCCAGCATCGAAAACGTCTATGACGGGTTCAAAATGCTGACTTCCCGCGATGCCTTGGCATGGAAACTGAGTAAATCGCTAGATGCCCTTGAGTATGAAGGACGCTGCCCTCATTGCCGAGCCGGTGGAATTTTCCGTTGTGAGTGTGGTGGGGTGACATGCATGGACGAGGCCGATTCCTCGGTCACATGTGGTCGATGCAAGAAGCACTATCCTAGCGTTAGCAAGTTGTTATTCGGTACCGACTAGGAAGAATCTCCTGCGGGTTTAGATTACCTGACCTGTTCGGGAAAATGACTGCCAAGACTATCCGCAGGATCACAGTCCCATATGGCATTATGGGGGCGCTGTCGGCCAATGAGCGGCCAGACATGCTGCACCAATCTTGCGGAGATATAGTTCTCGTCAACCGCGTCCTGATACCCCAGCAAGACGTTTGATGCGACCTCGGAAGAGTCATCTTGGAACGGGTCAAACGGTCGGGAAAACTCGATCGTGTTGGACTTTGCTTGGTCGCCCTCGTGCCAGAACTCCGCTGCTTCAACTTTGAAATGGCCAGACGCGTCTATTTCCGTGCCAAGCAAGAAGTTGGAACCCTCGTGGTCGGCTCTCAGCTCGAAGCTTGCTCGCCCGGAAGAGGCATCCCTGTCGGCATGCCTAATCTCGAATCCCTGACCTTCAGGAGATTTGAGAAAATCCTGCGCCACCTCCAAAAGATGCTGTTTGACTTGCTCCGCAAATAGTAACCTATGCCTTAGACACTCTAGGGTATTATTGTTTTTATTCATAGGCTTGCATGATATCATCTGAGTACGGATCAATGCAAATTTCCCGCCGGATCGGCGTCAAAGACTTACGATCCATGATGACGAATCTTGTCAGGACACCATCCCTACCCCGTATCTACCTTACACCCCTGCAAGGGGTCGAAGCGCCGTCCAGGCGACTGCGCGGTGCGCGATCGCTTGGAACCTGGCGGGGAAGGGGGGAAGGTGCGACTCACGCCGCACCCTCTTCGAGAGCGAGCAACCAGCTCGCGGCCTGGGATGCTTTGGCGGCGGCCGTGAAGATCGCCTTCTTGTCGTTCTTCAGCACGGCCAGCCAATTCTTGATGTAGCAGGCATGATCTTCGCGCGGTTCGGGCGTGATCCCGAGATCAGCGCAAAGGAACGCCGCGCCCAGTTCGGCTACAAGCTCTTCGATCGCGTAGGATTCATCGCCAAAGCGGCCAGAGAGATCGCGGGCGAGCCGCTTATCTGCACCCGACCAGTGCACCAGCTCGTGCGCAAGGGTCGAATAGAAGCCTTCGGCGGCGGTGGTCGTCTCCGTGCCGGTGAAGCGACGACGCTCGGGCATGCGGATCATATCCTGGGAAGGGATGAAGCAAGCCTTGTCACCGCCCTCTTCGATCTGTGCGCCGGTGGCGGCGGCGAAGGCCTCGGCGCGCTCGATCGGGTCAAAGGCGGGCTCTTCGGGAAGTTCCTCGGCTACGATCTCGAAACCTTCCACCTGTGCGGCGTTGAAGACGCGACTTGCTCGGGCAATCATACGCTCACCGGCCTCGACCTCACCGGTCTGCTCATTCACGTCTTCGACCTCGAAGGTCTTGTAGAAGACAACGAGCGAGGATTTTTCGCCCTTGCGCACCTGGCAGCCATTTTCCTGCCACTGGCGATACGTGCCCCAGACGTTGGAGGAATAGTCGGCGGCCAGGGCGGACACCCAAAGGCTCACGACATTGACGCCGTTGTAGGGGTTCTTCGAAGCGACATTGACAGGACGCGCGAAGCTGCCGCCCGTGTTCTTGATCCAGGGGAGCCGGAAATCTCCGGCGGTCTCGATCGCATCGACGATGCGGCTGGTGATCTCCTGATGGACATCGAATTTCTGTGTGTTGCGGGCCATGAGCTTTCTCCTTTCGCCGTTTGAAACCGCGTCCGTCGCGGCCTGATGGCGACCGAAGAGGCAGGGCCAAACAGCCCTTGCACCCCGAAGGGGCGGGCGAAGCGAAAAGACGGCGCATGCCGTTGCCAGGGATGGGGGGCTCTGTCAGGGATGCCAGTAAAGAAGGCCGTGACGGGCGCGCTCAAAGTCCAGGCGCAAAAAGGAAAAGCGTGCCCTTGCGTGACACGCTCGATCTATTGTCAGATTTCAGGGGATCAGCTTTGCAGCGTCACTTGATGCGGGAAACCGTGGAACGGGATACACCGAGAAGGCGGGCAATCTCGGCATTGTCCTGTCCCTCACGGCGCATCTTGAGAACCGCTTCGCGCTGATGCTGTGTGAGTTTCGGGGGTCTGCCTAGCCGCCGTCCCGCCCGTCTGGCACGATCGCGGCCCTCTGCTGTGCGCTCGGCAATCAAGGATCGCTCGAATTCTGCAAGACCGCCCAGGACGGTAAGAATGAGCTTGCCAGTGGGCGTGGTGGTGTCTGCCCATGAATCCGCAAGCGCCTTCAATTTCGCGCCCTGGGTTTCGATGGTGTGGACGATATCCAGAAGATCGCGCGTTGACCGTGCCAGGCGATCGAGCCGCGTCACGACCAGCACATCCCCTTCGGAGAGGTCGGCCAGGGCTTTCTTCAGCTCCGGCCGATCGCTGCGTGCCCCGCTCATCGTCTCCTTGAATACCGGATCACACCCCGCCGCGCTGAGCTGTTCGAGCTGAGCATCGAGGGTCTGGCCGGAAGTGGAAACACGCGCGTAGCCGATCATTTTCATGCGGCCATTATGCACGCGATTAATGCACGCTCCAAGCGATTGATTTCATTGAGAGGAAAAAGGCGTGCATAAGTCTTGATTATTTGCAGTTACGCGAAGACCATGCAGAGCGCAGTCCGGCTGTCAGCATGCCTTCGGCTACAAACGGCGTTCAACGGTGCTGTTGTTGTTGTAAAGTAAAATGAACACAGCTATTTCTTGTTTGTCGTTAAAGGAAGATTATGCAGCTGCCAGTCGAAATCCAGAAGGCCGAAATACTGGATTGGTGGGAAACAGAGCAAAATCACATCTCGCAGACACTACCTGACCGCCTGCCAGCACTCTACTACAAGGTCGATAACGTTATCGACGCGATGCCGGTCAAAGCATTCATTAGGAAAGGTAAGTTCCATTCAGAACAGATCGAGCCAATCGTTGTTGAGTGGCTTGAGAAGCTCTATCGCGAACTGACGCACGATCTGGACAAATCGTTCCGATCATCATTGGAAACAGTCGAAGGTGACGGAGCACTTGATAGCTGGAGCTATGGCGAAGTAGCGACAGCAGGGGCCGCACTTGCGGTCTCTGCGGCACCGATTGCCGGAATACCATTTTTTGCAGGTGGTGTAATGACAGCAGGGGTAACGGTTTTGGGGTATACCTTTGGAGGTGGTGCTCTGCTTGCTCTACCTGTAGTTGCGTTAGCAGGAAGCGCTGTACTTGTCGCAGCAGGACCCACAGCCCGAGGAAAAGCTGTGTCCCACCTGAAGTCCCGTTTCAAGAATGCTGTTCACAAGGCCGTTGAAACGCGGGTGTTAGGTGACCCCGAAAAGCCCTTAATCCCGTCCTTGAAGGGCACTCTACTGGGCGAGCTTCGTGGGGTCACGCTCAAGCGGATTGAGATGGTCGAATGAGCATTCCCTTTGAAATACCCGCAAAGTTCCTCTCAGGCTTTCATTCTGGGGAATTTGTTAGATACGGCTCCATCCTAAAAGATGTGAGTACAGGGCAAATCGTTGGTCACGTTCAGGAAACCGGACTTCTACAAAAAGCGCTGCAAACTGGTTTTTCATTGGATCCAACTGGCGCGACAAGCTTAGTTGGGATAGCCCAGAACGCTGCCATATCAAACAAGCTCAATGCGATGCAGACGATGATGGGGACGATCCAGACGCTTCAACTGGCGACTCTAGCGTCATCAGTGGTGGGGATCGGAGTAACCGCTGCGACAGCCGCTATGATATTGGGGCGGCTAAATGAGATCGACAAGACATTGGATGGGATTGAAGCTTCGATTGCCAGCTTGCCATCTAAGTGGCGTGAAATGGACCTACGAAAGAAGCTCGTCAACATAAGGACCGCCATTGATCGTATGCAGGAAGCGGAATTGCGCCCTGACCCTGAATTGGTGCTCAAGTCCGGCGAGGAGAAGCTGAACTATGCTTTCGACGATTTGCACGATGGAATTCGCTGCATCGTTATCGAAGCAAAGGTCGATCCAGGACTGCTCCGGAGCCTTCTTGCCGGTCTTGCTCTTTGCGGCAGCGCACAGATCAAGTCTCTGATTTGGCTCAATATGAAGGAGGCAGCAGAGCATCGGGCGAAACAGCAATGCGCGAAACTCCAGGAGCTTGCGTTCCACATGCCACGAGACGTAATGGCAGAACGTTTAACGGGAGGAGAACATCAGGCGCTAAGTATTTCCCAGGATTGCTCCGAAATCCGACTAAGAACCGCCGCCCAACCTGACCTTACTAGAACTCTCATTGCCAAAAATATCCACGGCCGCGAGTTCATCGAACGAATTCAAGAAGAAGAATCCACACCACTTCTTATTCTCCCGCGATCCTGAGATTTGAAAAACATTCGGTTATAGCATCCGGATGCACGCGTGCAAAAATCACGAATTATGAACGCCTCGGCCGTCTCTTTCATTTCAGGCACTTACCGCGTGCATAAGTTGCGTGCAAAACGCCCCCAAAAAGCGCGCGTCTTTAACCAGCACACTCGCTACAGCCCTTCGTTGCTTCTGGGGCCATAAGGGGCTATAGAGGGTGGTATGGGGTGGGTAACCACCACCCTTACGCACATGTCCGGGAGAGACACCATGAGCCACGTTGAAGTCCGGGACCACGCGCTTTGGGCAAAACACATCTACGGAAATGAGCCGTTGAAGGAAAAAATCCTCACCCTATCACAAGGACAACTTATCGAGCTCGTCGTAGATGACTTGCGCGGTCAATGGGTGAAAATGGACGACGGCAAGGATGGGCGACCAACACCAGGCATCAAAGCTCTGGGAGCTGCTCGGCAACATTGGCATGCTCTGAACGAGCACCGAGGCACTGTTGTCCAAATCAAAGAAGCATAGTCACTTAACGAAGTGTGTACCTTGCCGGTTTAGACTGTGCGCAGCGCGTGCAGATTTCTTGATTTATGCACGGTTCGTGGAAGCTTATCCGGTACATTTCTTCAATAGTAGCACTTGTAGTCCCCATCGATCCCACCGACTTCGGCAAGTTCGTCGAGTATGCTAATGGACAGATCTAAAAGATGACGTGTGCGCTGCGGATCATCCCATCCGTCAGCACCGTGCTTGCCTCCGTGGAAAAGGTTGTTTCGAACCGTCTTGAGAAGCCTCACAACTTTCGCCAATTCGGACGGCTGATCGTCAAAGCCGACTGGGACGAACTCAAGCCCGTGTTGGCCAACAATCTGACGTTTCGGGTTCGCTTGAACGAGCCGAGAAGCCAAATCAGTTAGGACATACTCTGCTTGATGTGTCGTAATGAACTCATCCCAACCAGGCTCAGCTCGCGAGCCTGGGGCATCGTGCTTCAGGAGCCCATTTTCCTTGAGAGCGAACTCAAACCTGGAAAACCAATAGAAAAATTCGAATGCTCTATTGCGAATATCGGGCTCGATATCTTCAAGTCTCAATGCGCGCTCCATTTACAGTGACAGTCGTTTTGGGACACTTCGTCAGAACATTGCGCTCTAGCTAAGCTAGAAATTTCTGAACGATTTTCTCTGCTCTTTCCGAGATATCGTCCTCGACCGAATTCGCATGCGCCATGAGCGTCGCTGCTTCTTCCATGTCGTCGGCAATTGCATCTTCAGCGGTTGCCGAAAGTCTCGGTACCGTCATATTGTTAATGTCGAGCACTGAAAGTTCAGGTACGCTTGATCCGAACGCACCTCGCAGGACGCGGGGTCTACCCAGCCGGGGATGGCTAAGAACCGCCTGCAAATATCCAATTCGAATTTTCGGTTGGTCCTTGGGAACAATTCGTAAGATGTGGTTTGTTAGCACTTTGCCTTCATGCCACTCGCCTGCCAGAACTACGCTTCCAATTATTCCGTGCAGTTGCCCGGAACATGGCAATAATAGCGTTCCAGCTTCGACCAAGTATCCCGCCCGTCGTTCTGCGTCGAGAGATAGCACCCTTTTATCAATATCCGGAGAAACTTCGAGGATTTGGGCGCTGTCAAGATACGGCCGCCCATCAGGGCCGTACACATGCTTGAAGCGACCTGGAATGAAGACCCGGTCCACCAAGTCAGATAATCTCTCAAGTCGATGACCACTTTCAGCTATAGCCTCTTCCGCTGAGCGGGCAACTGGGTTGTGGTAGTATCCTTCAAACCGCCGACCTTTCCCGAAGATTGCGCTTGCACTTGTCGTGAAACCCTGTGCTCCATCCACAAGATCAGAGATAGCGCCAACTTCCTCTTCAAAGCGTTTTTCAGCTCCATGCACGAGATCATGGGCACGATCTCGTGAGCGCACCACATCGTTTGTGAGCTGGGTAAAGTTACTCAGAAGTTCATCTGGAATCTCGATAAATGGTAAAGCGTCGAGGTGGCTGACTTCGAGATGCTTGATCATGTGTCCGTATTGGGCTGACGTCATCATTGCCCGGATCGTTGGTGAACGCAGATAGGCATAAACCCAACCTCGCATCCGCTCCTCCCGAACATCTATGCGTAGGAGGTCGTGAGATATCAGAATATCAGCGATACTTTTATCAGCAAGAGTTGCACGCCCAACGCTTCCAGAACATGTCAGAAGGATAGTCCCTTCATGAACATATCGCTGTGCATGATCGTTTGTACGGTTGAGCGACAGCCACTTGCGGGGCACCGGACGGACGTCGAACACTTGCGTCGCAGCAAGGAAAGGTGTGCCGTAATCAGAAGCCACCTGGATACCCTTAAGGCGAGACGGCTGCCACGTTCGAGCCACGCCTGAAAACGTCGTCCAACCGCTGTCTTTCGATGTGATCGCATGACGTATTGCAAAACCAGGTGCCAAGAAATTCTCGGCCTCCATACGTCGATCACCAGCAAACAAGAACGACGCGGGAAGCGATGTCGATTCTACTTCATGCCACAGCCATTCCTCACGCGTCTCGCGTGGGGCCGTCAGTCTTGCTCTGATAGCCATGCGCGGAATCCCTGTGCAATCTGAAGGGTGTTGTCATCAACGACTTTGCGCTGGCTCCGTTGGGTTTTATAAATCGGTTTTCCGTCTTCGTAATCCTTGGTCTTTTCTTCGAATTCTTCAACGATTTCATTACCCGCCCTGTCACGGACGTAAGTAATATTCCCGCGTTTATCGTGGCCTATATGGTTAGCAACCGCCATAAAGACCTGATAATCATTGAAGCGCCCAGCGGCGGCCTCAATCGCCATCTCTTCATCGGTCTTCCGCTGTAACACCAACACACTTGTCTGAACGCTAACATGCGGCTGGAATGTGTCTGGGTGTAGGTCGATGCTGGCGAGTATACGAGTATGTTTTAGAATCCATTCGCGGACATATCCTGCGCCTGGTGAACCAAGAATCCCATCAGGGAGAACAATGGCGCACCGCCCAGTACCAGGTTTCAACAGGCGGACGCAGCGTTCAATGAACAGGATTTCCGGCGGCTGCGATTTCTGGGTTTCAGCCTTCATCGTCCATTCGTCGGAATCAGCATCGTAGCTCCAGGCGCGCCCGAGGTCGTACTTTTCGAGAATGGCGGGATCGTCGATTGGAATTTTGGAACCGAAGGGTGGGTTGGTAAACAGAAGGTCCACGCTGCCCATTACATCTCGCGCGCGCAGGGCGTCTTCCCATGTCGCCGGAGCCTTGAGGGAGTTGGCCTGAAACAAGCCGCCTGCCCCGTCATTATTCATGACCATATTCATCTTGGAGGCTTTGACCAAGCTAGGGTTCAAGTCGGTGCCTATGATGAACTTTTCTGCGAAGCGCTGAACCCTCGCGCGTATCGCTTCTTCGGCGCGAGAGACTTCGCCCCATTTCGCAATTTCAGCTTCTCGGACCTTTTCGATAACATAGTTCATTGCAGTGATGAGGAACCCGCCTGTTCCACATGCGGGGTCCATTATCAATTGACGTTCACCGGGGTCCAACATTGTTACCGCCATCTGACAGATATTGCGTGGCGTGAAAAACTCTCCCCTGTCGCCTCGCAGATTAGACCCAACAATCTCTTCGTACGCACGGCCCTTTACGTCGATGTCACTTTCGAGGAGTGAATACATCTGCAACTGGCTAACGATATAGGTCAGAACCTCAGGGTTCAGTTCGATCTCCTCGTTCTCGCGGAAGATCGTATTGTACTCGGCTTTGACATGATCGTAGAGACGGTCGATCCGTCCCTTTGCCTTTAGACGCCCATTCATGTTGTGGCGCTCTTTCGAGGTGGCGTAAAACTCTACTTCATCCGAACTGCGTTCGTCGTGAATTTTGCAAAAGATGATTTTTAGTAGTTCCCAAAACGCGTCTGGCTTCTGCAAGCCCTGGTTTCCAGCGATGTAGTTGTGGCACCGGCGGAACGCGAACAACAACGCGTCCGATGATGCAGCTTTAAGTTGGTCGAAACGTGGGCGCTCGACATCATCTTCGCTGAGCCCCTTTCCAGGTATGTCGGGGATTTCGTCAAAGGCGATTTGACCGTTCTTTTCAACGCGCCTGTAACAGTAGCGCTCCACACCATTGGTCCACATACCATAGTCAACGTTCGGACAAGCGGACATATAGCTTTGGAGCTGACCAATGCCTTCCTTACGGTCATTCGATCTGACTTTCTGAGACTTGCACTCGATGATGACCTTCGCACGGTCTTGTTTGTGCTCGTCACCTTCATCGAAGATCACTAGATCAGCGCGGGGCTTTCGCGAGCCTAAACGCAAAGTGAACTCGACTGATATCTCGGATTTTGCATAGTCGTATTCACGGACAAGCGATTTGGCGATCTCCTGCCGGACATACTCTTCAGGCGTTTCGTTGCGTTGTGTAAGACCGTCGATAAAGTCCAGAATCTTGCCTTGTTGTACAATCACTGGGATCGGTGCAGCTAACGGTAGCTCTGCGGTTCGTACACTCATTTTTGATCTTCTCTGTCTGCTATCGTTGGCCATGCTTCAGTGACAGCTTGATCTACTGTTCGGGCCAACCATTCCTGCATTGATGTATCTTCAGCGGCTACTACAATCCGCAGACGGCGATGAAGTTCTGGCTCAAGCCTGACATGAACCATCCGCTGTTCAGTCTTGTCCCGTTTCGCTTCCATCATAGCAATCCTCCCGCCTGTTCAAACGGTAACTTTGTTATAATTGGAACGCTACTCTTTATGATCATTCTCGCGGGGCAGGTAGATAGCCCTACAATAATGTTGCCAAAATGACGAAAGTATTCAGTTTTTAGCGCTCGCGACTAAGCGTGCAAGCCTTTGTCACGCGAGATCGCGAGAGATACGCCTTCGCGCTGCTTCAGACGGGCAACCATTGCCAGCAGGTTATCTGCGCGCGGGTTTCCCTTGGCGCTGAGCATGCGCATCAGACTCTTGGGGTCTTTTTGCATATCCTCGGCAAGGGTTTCGAAGCCGACAGTCGCGTTCACGTAGTCACGCAGCAGCACCTTGCCCGTTTCAAGATCGTCGCTGAGCATCGCCTCGATCGCTTCACGGAACAGGCCAACACGAAACTCAGGATCGCGCTCGGCGCGTGCCTTGATGGTTTCTTTGAAATCTTTAGTCAGTGGCATGTCAGTCTCCTTTCTGTTTTCGGTTTTTGTAGTCGTCCCAAAATGCCTTGGCTTGCTCGATGTCCTTGGACTGGCGTTTTTTCGTGCCGCCGCAAAGCAGGATCACAAGTTTGTCGCCATCTTGGCCAAAATAGACGCGATAGCCTGGGCCGAAGGTGATACGTCGTTCGGACACGCCCTGCCCTACGGGCTTCACATCGCCCAAGTTGCCGGTCTCAACCCGCGCGAGCGCGGTTCTAACCTTCAGAGCTGCGGCCGTATCGAGCTTGGTAAACCAGTCCTCGAACGGTGCTTTTCCTTCTTCAGTGACATAGACAACGAGCTCAACCATAAGAAATTATGGTGACACATACGTTACCAAATGTCAAATTTTTCTTTCTAAGCAAAGAAGTTATTCCCCTGTATTTGCCTTACACCCCATGGGGGTCGAAGCGCCGTCCTGTCGGTTTGGTGCGTTGCCCTATCCGCCAGGAACCTCGGCGAGAAGTGAAAGTTGATCTGCTTTCGGAGCCGTCCTTTGCTTGAGCCCGAAAAAAGAACAGCACGGTTCACGCTGCAAGGGCGCGAAGCGGGAGCGGAGCCACGCGCAGGATGCGAAGCATCTGAGCATGGCGAGCAACCACCCCTTGTAGCGGGGTTCGTGATGGTCTTAGGGCTTCATGAAAGCAAGGACGCCTCTCCGATTTGCGCATCTGCTTTTGGTGAGTCCTGAAGCCTTTTTTGTGGTGGGGGGCGCGGGTTCGCCCCATAGGGGCGAAGGGGCGCATATAGCTTATCGGCCGATTAGGCCGATGCCTTTACGAAGCAGCTCGAAGAGCTGTGAGAGAGTTATATAGAGTTAATTAGGAGTTACAGGATTAGGGCAGTCCCGTAAGTCTATGAAAATGAAGTGAGAATCTTGCCGGAGTCAAAATTTGGGTGTGTGAAGTGACGAAAGATGGTGTGTGAAGTGACGAATCTTGGTGTGTGAAGTGACGAAAGAAGCGCCGAGTTTTCCACAGGTCGCGTGGGTGTGTGAAATGACGAATCTTGACGGGCAGTGTGTGAAATGCCGATAGTGGAGACTGGTGTGTGAAATGACGACTCTAATCCCGAACGCAGGTGTGTGAAATGACGAATGATAACGCTGCCCCCCCTGCCCGATCTCCGCTCTTGCCGGATCGGCATCCGCAACGCGATCTCTTCGTCTGCGATATCGTAGATGCTGTACCCAAGGGCGACATGGCCTCGATGGAGAACCCTGTTTTTACGCTTTCGACCAAGCCCGATATGAACCCGCGAAAATACGTGCGGGGAGAGAACTTTATCGAAGTCTCCCCTTCCCGCCACGGCCTCGCAACCGTGCATGATCGGGACGTTCTGATCTACTGCATCAGCCAATGCATGGCCGCCCTCAACGAAGGCCGCCAGGTGCATCGCAGCTTGCGCTTCAAAGCTTATGATCTGCTGGTGGCCACAAACCGCCAAACCTCTGGCCGTGGCTATGAGCTTCTAAAAGACGCGCTGCGCCGCCTCCAAGGCACGCAGATCGAAACCAACCTGCGCCAAGGCGGCAAGGAATACTTCAAAGTCTTTAGCCTGATCGACGCAGCCGAGATCGTGAAAGAAACTCGCGACGGGCGCATGCTCGATGTTGAGATCACCCTGTCCGATTGGGTCTTCGATGCGATCCAAAACAACAATGTTCTGACGCTTAACAGGCAGTACTTCTTCCTGCGCAAGCCCCTTGAGCGCCGCCTCTACGAAATCGCGCGCAAGCATTGCGGGGCGCAAACTGTCTGGAAGATCGGCCTTGAGCTCCTGCGCGACAAGTGCGGGTCGAGCTCGACCGTGAAGGAATTTCGCCGCCTGATCGGCAAGATCATCGAAGACGATGAACAGCACGATCACATGCCCGACTACAACTTCACCATTGAAGACGACGTGGTGATCGTGCGGCCGAAGAAAGAGACACGACAAACCGCCCTACCCTTGTCGCTCACTGCACTACGGCTCGCCCCTAATACCCACGAGGATGCGCGCCGCCTTGCGCCCGGATGGGACA
>TARA_R100000773_G_scaffold13280_1_pt1 | contig 15942 bp, 10 predicted proteins | sample TARA_R100000773 | Tara Oceans TARA_R100000773 (sample SAMEA2623365) | marine metagenome | biome: marine biome (ENVO:00000447); feature: surface water layer (ENVO:00002042); material: "saline water (ENVO:00002010), including plankton (ENVO:xxxxxxxx)" | depth 5 m | reverse complement strand
GCCCCCCCAGAAAGTTCTAAATCAAAGTAATCTGCTGCTGCAAAATCAGGGGCATCAGGGTCTTTGTTTGTACCCTGCACCACTATAGCACCTGTGTTAGTTCCAGTAGAGCCAGACCATACAACATTAATTGACATGTGGTCTACGGTTGTAGTAACTGTAGCTGAACTGTTGACGCTAGTATCTAAATCTTTAGCATCAAGCATTTTATGAGTGTAGATAATATTTTTTCTGCCCACTTAAAACTCCTTATGAGTACAGGGTTATAGCCCTTAGTTTCTACCCTTGTATCCCTATTATTATTGTAGTTTAGGGTTAGTTAGCTTCTCTAACTGCGTAGCAGCAGAATCAGCCATGTTTATTTCTTTAGCAGCAGTAACAGGTATTTTACCCCCTGACTTAGAAACAGCAGCTTCAGAGTAAAATTGTTGCAAACTTTTAATACTTTCTGGTAATAAAGCTAAATCAGTAGGAGCATCTAACAAAGTACCTAACAATAATCTTTGTTTATAATCTATAGAATCGGGGTTAGCCTGAACGTCTTTCATAACTTCAGCTCTCATTCTTGCATAAATGTCTGGGTAAACAAAACTTATAGCCTCTATACTTTCTCTACTTATGTTTCCCTTACTAAACTCTTTGAATACTTTTACTGGGTTTTGAATAGCCTCTAAGTACTTTTTAAATTTGTAAAGTTCTTGAGTGGAAGGTCTGTATTTTTTCTTTAACAAAGGGTTTACACTAAACATTAATGGTAATTTAGAGTCTAGAAATACAAGTGCTCTACCTGCTACTCCTTTCATAGCTCCAAAAGTTTCAGGAGCTATTACATCTAATAAATCATTTTTAGACATATCTCCTAGTTTAGAAGGATTTGCCTTAATATCATTTAAATTTTCAGAAATGTTTTGCATTGCCTCTACTTCATCTTTAGGTTTTTGTTGGTTATAAACAGAAAGAGGACTAGCCATTAAAACTTTTTTACTTACTGGCTCAACCGATTTAGTAAAATTCTTTTTAGATAAAAAACCTTTTGCAGAATCTTTTATAGTTTTGCTTATACCTTGATTAGCTGTTTCTACACCTGTTAATACCTGTACTCTATTATATAAATCAGATTTACTAAAAGCTCTGAGACCAACACCAATACCAGCAAGCCCGACCATATCAAACATACCTGCGGCTAAACCACCTAAAGTTAAATCTCTATAGAAGTCATACTGTCCCCTGTTAGGGTTTTTTATATGTCTTGCTAAGTGTTTATTATAAGCACTAGCTGTAGCAAAATCTAACATTTGTTTTCTAAGTTTGTTACCTAAACCCAAAGGAGCTTTATCTGCTAAGTCATAAATTTGTTTTCTAACAACATCCCCTAATACTATATCAATTTCGTCTCCTATAGTATGAGTACCTTTTTGAAAAGTAATACCTTTATCGTATTGCACTTTCATTTTGTACAAACCTTTTGCGGTGTACCTCTGTTGGTCAGTTAGTTTAGACTCTAACTCCTCTCTTATTTGTTGTATTGCATTGAATTGAGCACTTTTTTTCTTAGAAGGTAATATGTTTCCAAACTCATCAACAAGATTATCTTGAAGTCTAACTAAAGCTGAATCCATTTCTAAAGCTACTTGAGATTTAGTAGGATAAATGTCTCCAAAAGATTGGTCCAATTCGTCTATAGCATTTAAAGTTTGCCCTATCTTTCTACCTGTTTTCTTTTTAAAAACATCTAGACCTTCTTTTAATTTAATAGAGTCATCAAAAAAACCAAAACCTTCTTCCTTGGCTACTTTTTGTAATATTTTTGGAGTGTTTTTAATTATATCAGGATTAGCTTTTTGTAAATTAGAAAAATCTATATCATCAACACCTGCCATGTTGTAGGCATTTCTTTCTACACTAGCGTATTTTTCTCTCCAATTTTTTATTTTCTTAGTTCCCCATCCTACCATTTTGTTATTTTTTACTTTAGGAACTACTATTTCTACTGCACCCTTAAACAGGGATGGAGCAGCACCAAAACCTGCACCTATCAAACCACCCCAAAGAGCACCTTCTCCACCATATGCTAAAAGATTTTCTGCATTAAATTCTTTATTTCCTAAGGCATTTTCAGATACTAACTGTCCTGTATTCCACAAGGCGGCTTCTACACCTGCTCCTGCTCCTTTAGAAACACCTTTTACTATAACATCTTTAGCTACTTTCTTTTTTACTCTATCCCCTATAAGACTTTGAATACCTTTAGCGGTAAGTTTTTCAGTAGCACCTGCGGCTCTCATACCTGGGGCTAACCAACCTTTTTTAGCAAGAGATTTAGCTCCTGCTACTACACCTCTACCACCTAATTGAGCACCTTTTCCAAGTAAGGACGCTCCACCAGAAAAAAACATGGGTCCTATTATACCAGCAATGTCTCCTAGTGCTGAAGCTGTAGGGTTAAGTCTTTTTCTTTGCTTTAGAGCCTCTTTCATTTCAGGTCCTAAAGCTTTGACAGCAGCTTGGTCTGATAGTCCATAACTAGCAGAGCCAGCAGTTCTTTCAAAAAAAGCTCTTATAGCATCAAGACCGTCGCCATACTTTTCTCTCAGTTCCATCTCTTCTGTAAACTTCCTGTCATACTCTTCGTCTGACATTTCTTCAGGTTCTTCCCCAAAGCGTTGAGATTCTAACTGTTCAAACTGTTCAAAAGAACTAGGAGTCTGTTGTTCCATTTCTTCAAACTGTTCAAAATTTTGTGGTGGTTTAACTTCATCTACCATTTTTATCTCTTTGTTATACTTTTATCAATGGCTTCTGCTTCTTTTCTGGTAAGCCCATCCTTCTTCATTCTTTTTTGTATTCTAATTTCTCTTTTACCACCTGGGATGTCCTTCATGCTAATTGTAGGACCAACTATTAACGAAGGTGGGTAGCCATATCTTTGAGAAATCTTAATGTATCTTTGTTTTACAAACTCTAAATCTGCCAAAGCAGGTGCAACAAGTAACTTTGTAACTTCGAGAAACTTTTTTCTATCTGACTCTAAAAACCTACCACCATTAAAAAACTTATTCCATGTCCTAGCAAATTGAACTGCTCTAGGTGTTGCATTTTCAGCAGTTTGAAATTCACCTTCTCTAACAACAGAGTTGGGGTCAAGCATTTTCATAAAAGAGAATACAATTGCAATATCACCTTGACCCCCTGGCTCAGGGTTATTATTAACTAAACTTTCTAGTTTTCTATAAGCACTTACTATAGGTTGAGCATTTGTATCTTTTATTTCTTTATCAAAATCTGACCTTAGCTTGAATTGTTCACTTTGTTGTGATTTATTGTATAAAAAGTCTCTCATCCAAGGTTTAAGGGTTGCTATTCTACCACTTGATATTCCATCTAGTAAAAACCTTTTAGTCTGTTCTTTTTGTTTAGCAGCTTCTAAAAGATTTTTATCTTGTTCTAACTTTTGCTTTAACTCCATTAGTTTAGCTTTAGTTTCTGGTCTCATAGCTAGTTTAGTGTACTTATCAATAGCGTCTTGTGCTCTTGACCTAGACTCTTTAGCTACTATCAGTTGATGTTCTCTATCTAGTTTTTGATTTTCAATATCCTGTTGGATAGCTGCATTCATAATATTGTATGCAGACTGAACTCCCTGAGCAGTTTGAGAACCAAACCCTGCTACTAACATTCCTATGGAAGCTGCTATCTTAGCAGGAGTAGACATACTGTGAAAAAATTGATTAGGTTCTACTTTTCTTATGTCTTTTTCTGCTTGGTATGCTCTAGCTAATTCTTCATTTAATCCTTTTCTAAGCTCAAAATCTTGTTGTAGTAATCGGTCTATACCTTGTTGCTCTTGTTTTTGAGACTGCATAGTTTGAGCAACAGTAGCAGCAGTTGGAGGAGCTACTGCTTTTTGAGCAGCTAATTGTTTTGATTGAATTTGAGCTTTTTGTAACTCTAGTCTATCAGGAGGTGTTTGAGCACCAAGCACCGCAGGAGAAGGAGTAGTACGAACATCTCTAAACTCTGCCAATTGTTCAACAGGGTATTGAGCCAATGCGGCTCTAGCTTCCTCTACATTTTTACCACTTCTAATGTCATCTAAATGACTTTGTATAGCCATGGTATCTCTTTGATAAACGTCTTGGTCAAGCCCAGTCTTAGCTTCTTTCTGCATTTCTTCTTGTGCTGAAGGAAGGGAGGCAAGTTTATCAACTTCTTCTGGAAACTTTTCCTTAACTTCTTCTATTTGTTCTTGAGTAACCTCTTCTCTAGGGGCTATATCAGGTTTTATATCACCACCAAATTCACCTTTTGTCAGCATTTGTGGACCTTCAACCATATCCCCTAATTGATACTCTTTAACTTCTCCACCTTTTTTTGCCACCATAGTTGGTTTTTCAAATTTAGGTTCACTAACAGGAGGAGCAGCAGCAGGGTCTACTCCCATTTGACTTACAGTTACATCTAGTATGTTTTCAGTTTGTTCAGGTGGTGGGGTTTGACGGTTTTGTTGTATCTCCTTATTCATTAATTCAACAGGTTCATCTGCACTAAGAGACTTTACTTCTGCTTTAGTCATAGGAGGTTTAGCACCAAGCTCTGCTGGTTTTACTGAACCAAGGTCTCTTTGTTGGTCTCTTCTAAAAACTTCTTCAGCATGTCTTGCATCACCAGTGTCTTCTATGAGAGGTTTTTCACCTTCTCTTATTACAGACTTTCTTTTTATTTCTTTATCTAGTATCTGTCTTTCAGTTTTTGGTTTTTGTTTAGATTCTGGTACAGACATTTGTTTAGTTTCTTTTTTAATAGGAGATTCTATTATAGGAGCTGTAAAACCTCCTTCACTCATTTGCCCAGGTTTTACTACCGGATACCTACCATGAGTTCTAAACTCTTTTGACCCTCCCCCTTCTTTTTTTACAGGAACTTCTGATTGTAAGACTCCTTTTTTTGTAGGGTGAGCATCTATATGAAAAATACCTCTAGTAAAGTCTCCTCTTCTTTGAGAAACTGCTTTTGTTTCATCTATGATTCTATAACCTAATTTTAAAAAATGATTTATAAATTTTTGTTGTTCTTCTTTACTACCAAGACGAGCAGCAGCTACATCTAATGCTCCGTATTTTCTGTGACCTTCTTTGTCAGCAGTAGGTCTAAATGCGCTAGTAACAAAACCTTTACCTTTTTCTAAAGAAGGTACTCTACTTCTTCTTGATAATTCAGGACCAAAATTAGGGTTTCTACCAAAATAATCCATAAGGTCTTTTCTTAGTTGTTTTCTTCTAGCTGCATCTAGCTTATAATCGTCTTCTCTTGAAGATTTAGCACTCTTAGGTTTTAAAAACGTATTTATCCAATAGTTTCCAAACTTAGAAGGAACGCCTAAGTCTTTTAGTTTTTGATAGAGTTTAGCCTTTTTTACACTTTCTTCTTTACTATAACGCTGGTCTTTTCTAACTAAAGACTTTAGTTCTTTTCTAACTTTGGCTATTTCTTTATTTCGTTTTGTTAAATCAGCCATTGCTGTACTCCATAATAATACAAAGATTAAAATTGCTTTGAACATTTATAACTCTCTTGTTCATGTTAATACCTCATTTTTCTTTTTTTAAGTATTTCTTTAAAACTGAGTTTTCCACCTTTCTTAAATCCTGGCTTAGAAGCTTCTTTTAGCACTTCTTTCTTTCCAGGTTTAACACTTCCACCCATTTCAAATCCAGCTCCACCTGCTATTAACTGTCTACCTGTTGCTCCAAGTTGACCTGCTGCTGCCATACGAGCTTGAGTTATCATTCGTCTGTTTTCAGCTTCTCTTCGTTCTTTCGCAGCTAAAGCTGATGCTCTTGCTTGAAGTGCAGCTTTACCTATGGCTAGTCCTATATTAACCTTATCTTTTGTAGACATGCCTTTTGTTTTTGATTCTACACTGTCTTTAACATCTTTTATTTGTTTTACATTTTGTTTAGCAGCTTTTCTTCTTCTTTCTTCTTCTTGCATAATCAAAGAATCTTGTTTAGCAGAGTCCTGAGCCGCTTTTCTCCTTCTATTCTCTTCTTTCATAATCAAAGAGTCTAGAGCTTTTGATTTTTCTTTTCTTTCTAGTTCTTTACCTTTTTTCTGAGCTTCCTTTATTTCTTTAAAATCAGGGTCGCTATCCATTGCTTTTCTTTTTTCTAGTAATTTTTGTTTAGCTACTTCTAAACTTTCAGGTGTTTCTCTTTCATCAAATCTTTTTTTAGCTTCTCTAAGTCCCCTACGTTTTTTTTGACGTTTTCTAAATCCTTCTATCATTTCTATTTGTTCTAAACTTTTACCTTTTTTTTGAGCTTCTTTTATTTCTTTGAAATCAGGGTCACTTTCCATTTCCTTTCTTTTTTTTAGTAATCTTTCTTTAGCCACTTTTAAACTTTCAGGTGTTTCTCTTTCATCAAATCTTTTTTTAGCCTCTCTCATTTCCATTGCTTTGTCATCTCTTGCTCTTGCTTTTCTAAGATTATCAGCTAATTTTTTTACCTTTTCATCTTTTTCTAATTGTTTTCCTTTTTTCTGAAGCTTTCTAATTTCTTTAAATTCAGGACTATCCATTTCTTTTTTCTGCTCTAGTATTTTTTCTTTAGCTACTCCTAACAACTCTGGCTTCTCTCTTATATTAAACTTCTTTTTAGCATCCTTAATTTCCCTTTCTCTACCAGGACCTTCTGCTAATTCTTTAAGTTTTTTAGTAGAAACTTTATCTACGTTAAGCACATCTTTATAACTTGGAAGGTACTTATCTAAATAAGCAATTAATTCAGCTCTTTCTTTTGAGTCGCCTTTTTGAAGTTTTACAGGTTCAATAGAACCTTTCTTAGCTCCTATAGCTTTGAAAGATTTCTTCTCTGCATCAACTTCAACTTTTTTTCCTTTTGGAAATTGACGAGCCATAAACTCATCCAAGTCTTTTAAATACTTATAGTGAGGATGGTCTTTTCTAACCTTCCCACCTTTCTCAAAACCACCTGACATGCTCTCATCTTTGACCAAGCCCATACCTTTTCCTGCCATTCCTGCTCCGGCTTGCTGTCCTGCTTGAGAAACCATTTGTCTGTTTTGCTCTGCTATTTGTTCTTTTTGTTGTTGTTGTTGAGCCACACCTTGAGCACCTGCTAAAGCACCAGCCTTAAGAGCACTTCCTGCTAATGCTTTTCCAGTTATGGCTTTGCCAGCCGCAGCAGCACCGATGCCACCTGTAGCAGCAGCTAATCCACCTACAACCAAAGCTTTACCTAGTGGTGACTTCATCAAACCACCTAAAAACATTTCTCTAGGAGCTATAGACTTTTCTCCTTCGTAGTTTTTGTACCCAGTATCGCCTTCTTTATAATTCTTTTCTGCTTTTTTGTCAAATACTTTGTTTCCTTTATACCCTATGGCTTCATTAAATTTTTTCTTAGCTTGTACGCCTTTTCCAAGTTTTACGCCCCCACCCTTACTTAATTTTTTTAGACGTTTAGCGTCGTGTTTGTGCATTTTTGAAGCTTTGTTTAAATTTTTAATAATTTCTGATTTTACGTCTTTTTCAAGTTTTACCTTGCCGCCCTTATTATAGTGTACTTTGCCGCCATGCTTCATGTTTTTTTCTTTAAAAGCTTTTTTCATGGACTCTTTTTTATCACCATCTTTATCTACATCTAAAAAGTCGGGTTTTACTTTACCACCTTTATTGTAATGTACCTTACCTCCATGCTTCATATTTTTTTCTTTGAAGGCTTTTTTCATAGATTCTTTCTTATCACCATCTTTGTCTACATCTAAAAAGTCTGGTTTAACCCCACCACCTTTATTGTACTCTACCTTACCTCCGTATTTTAAACTTAATTTATTTAAACGTTCAGCTTGGCTTTTGTGCATTTTTGAAGCTTTCTTTAGTTCTTTAACAATTTGTTTCTTTACTTCTTCTTTTTTATTTAGTTCTCCACCTTTTTTATATTCTACTTCTCCACCTTTAGCTTTTGATATTTTTTTAGTTTTTTCTTTCATTTTATTTATAAATTTTCTATAAACTGCTGCTTCAGGACTTTTACCCATTTCTCTTGCTCTTTGTTCCATAGCTACTGCTGCTTGAACTTTATGAGCATGAGACCTTGAAGACTTACTAATTTTTGATACAGATGATTTAGCTTTTGCAACATCTTTAAATCCAAGCCCATGAATAGTTCCTTTAGGGTCTTCATCAGTATAAAGGTCAGAGTGTTTTTTAGACTTAGCTGGTTGTCCTTTTTTTCTTGGAATACGTGGGTTAACTTCTCCACCTTTAGCTTTTCTTTTCTTAAGAACATCCTCTGGTTGAGCTTTTACTGGAGTGTGAATAACACCTCCTGCGGCTTTTTTCATGATTGATTTAGTTTCTCTTAAACCTTTAGCTTCAGGACCTCCTTCTTTCTTCATCAACTCTTTCATCTTTTCTTCTCTTATAAAATCATCGTCTTCTGCTCTTTCTTTTGCTTTAGCCTCTTTAGCTGCGGCTTTTTCTTTAGCCATTATGTCTTCAGACGCTTTGAACCCAGCACTTGCAGCCGAGCCTACACCCTTTAGGTTTTTACCAAGAGCACCTGTAGCAGCTACATCGGAAGCTAACTTACCTAATTCTGCTCCAGTAAACATAGCACCACCAGCTTCCATACCACCTAAAGCAAGGTTTCTACCCATGTCTTCTTTTTTACCATACTTAGCTTGTAGTTTGTATAAAAACGATGAACCTTTTTCTCTACTTTCTTTTTTACCTTTAGCACCCATAGCTTTTCCTAAACCTCTAACAGTAGCAGAGTTAACAACAAACTCACCATCAGAAAGTTTAGCTTTTATAGAATCAGACTCTTCAGTTCCAGGTCCTTCTATTTTTCCTTGTCTTCTAGGGTATTCTCCACCTTTAGCATACTTTTTATAGATAGCTCCACCAGCAGCTTTACCACCACCACCGCTTTGTTGAGCACCTGCTCTGGCAGCTTCAATTTGTGCTTTCATCCCTTCTCTGGCTAATCTTTGACCCATCATTTTAGTATAGAAAGATGCAGCAGCCCTTTGGTCTCCTCTTGCAAGCCCTATGTCTGCTCCTCTAATTCCTCCTGCCATTCTAGCTGCTTGAGCTGCTGAATCTGCTGCTCTAGCACCTGCACTCATAACTCCTGCTTCTGCTGCTCTACCTAAAGCTCTTTTTCCTGCTGCACTTCCAGGTCTAGCTCCTGCTCCTGCTATCTGTGCTCTAAGACCAGCTTCGGCTCCTCTTCTAGCAGCGGCTCCAGATTGAATGTCTTTTATAGCCCCAGTTTGAATATCTCTCATTTCTTGTTGAGGACCACGCCCTTCTTGTTTAGTAAGAAAGGTTTCTCTCATTTCCTTTTTTTCTTTAGCTTCCTCCCTCTCCTTTTCTCTTAGAGCATCAGCGTCTTGTTTTGACATTAACTTGCCTTTATAATTGACCAAGCCTAAAAAACCAGGTGAGATTTTCCAACACTTCAAAGGTCCTGTTCTATAAAGTTTTTTTCCTACTAATTTCATAATTGAATCCTACAATTTTAGAGCATCCTCTACGCTCATAGTAAAATAAATATTATCATTTTGTGCCAAAATTATCTGCCCACCGTATGCTATAAAATAACTTAAAACTGCATTTGCATTAAGATTATGAATGTTTACTACTGCTGTTAAACAAGGTAATTCATAAGTTTTTGCAATCTCAGCCATTTGTATCATATAGTTAAACATATTCTTAGAGCCTCTAAACTCTTCTTTAATATAGATGTTTTCTACATAGAGGCATTCTTCTTTAAGGCTATACTCATAAAAGCCCATTTCGTCTTCTATAACTGTGTTACCTTTACTCTCTTTAATGTAGTCTGCATATAAAGACATACTCACTCCTTGTCCCAGTATTATTTACTAGTTGTAAATACTCTACCTTGTTTGATTTTAAAGTCTGTACCCTTAGAACCAGCAGTAAATAACAGTTGGGATAAATTAACACCTCGTCCTAGTTGTCCTGCTTCTTGTACAGTTTCTATTTTAATTTTCATAGCTTCGCACTTTTGTCTACTAAAATTAACTCTCATTTGATACTGCATAACATCTTTACCACCGTATGGTATTGCAGTTGTGTACTGTCCAGTTGTGCTTCCTGGGTCTCCATAATATCCTCTTTTTATTGCTCCTGTAGAGTCTGTTTTAACTCCTGGGTCTCCATAGGCATAGATTTCAGTATAACTTGCTACGTCTATAATAGATGAGTCTACAAAGGTGTCATCATAATCATAACACACACTTACCTTAATTCTATGAGGAGTAAAATAATCTCCTAAAATTAACATCCTATAAACTCGAATAGCACTTTGAGCAGCTATAGGGTTCATCCATCCTGTTTCTACTAACATGTTTATAGGAGCACCACCATCATCATAATTAGTATAACTTTGTTGAAATAACTTATTACCAGCAGCATCAGTCTTAACATAGTAATAATCATCACCTATGACTACTGAACCCTCTCCTGCATGGTTACTAAATGTAGTCCAAAAACCTCTATAGTAATTATAAACTAAACATTCTTTGTTTGTTAAAAATCTTATTTCGTTTTTCTTAGCCAGTAAGTCACCTTTAGTAATAACTAAGTCATTAAAGTCTTCTACAGGAGCACCTACGTAAGACAATCCTAAGGACCTAGATAGTCTAAAAATACCTTTATTTGACTTAAAAAACAATCCTTGTGGTGATAATACTATACTATTTTTATTTTCGCAACCAACATCTGAAGAAATAAGTTGTGGTTCACTAAAAGTATCTTGTTGACCTAAATTATTAGGTCCATCGCCTGCTATAAAATAAATAGAATTTTTCTTAAATATAATTAATTTATCATCCATTCCTTTTAAGGCTACTATGTCTCCTCCGACTTGAGGTACAAGGATGAATAAAGTATCATTAAACTCTACTCCAACTTTTTCATTTAAAAGTTTTGAAAATCTTATCTCTAATTTATTTTCTAATCCTGCTAAAAATAATCTGTTTTTATATTCTCCCACAATTGCATTAGAAGGAGGGCTGGTGTTTTCTAAAATACCTCCAGTTGTATAAAGAACTTCATTAGCAGTAATATCAGAGTCTTTTGAATTATCTCTAAATACTACCATGTCTGCACTAGTAGTGTTTTCAATAGGTAAGAATGTTTGTCTTAAACCTTCTCCTGCTGCTGTAGAAGTGTTAAAGTTGTCTGCGTTCAATCTATAAAAAACAGTTCCGTTTACTGCTGTTCGGTACAACTCTAGGTACACATTAGTTTTTTGTGTTAAATCTATAGGAGGTATTTTTACATCTACATAATCTAACCCTGTCCCTGTTGCTGTAGTTTCTAAACTAAGTTCAAGTTGGTCAGAAAGACCTGACCTATGAACATTTCCTTGAGCGTCTGTCCAATTATAAATTGCTCTATACAACCAAGTATTGGTAACTGTACCAGACTTAGGAAAAGCCGGAGTACCTGCTGTAGAAGCAGTAGAGTTTACTTTTGTTAACGTATTAGGTGGAAAATTAAAGCTTTCTTCTACAAGAACATTTCCATCATAGGCTTTTAGTTGTCCTCCACCAAAATGTAAATTATCTCCTAGCTCAGCCGTTTGACTAGCTACTGCATTACTAAAATTAAGAACAGTAGCGTTTACTCCATATAAAGAAAAAAAGGAGGTTGTACCTGTTGCACCACTTAAAATCTTACCTTGAATACTATTTGCAAAAATAAATTTTTCATCATCTATTTGTGCGACTCTACCTAAAGCTGCTATTCTATAAACTGCATTAGTGTTAGTGCTACTGTGGTTGTAAAAACCTGTGCTAAGATTAGCTTCTTTTCTAGTTGTATTTAACAACGGACCTGCTGACCCTTGACTAATCTTAGCTTGAACAGAGCCATCAGATTTCATAGTATAATATGTTGCGTGTAAAAAAGATTCTCTTATAACATTTATATAATTATTAATATCCTGACTAAAACCTTTTGAAGCTAGACCTACACCTCTTGCTATGTCCGTTGCTGAACCAAAAGTAGAAGTAGCTACTGTATAAGTTTTCTTTCTAATATAAGACATGTTCCAAGTATAACGGTCTGTTGCTACTGTACTAGCTGCACTTGTTCCTGTGCTGATAGTAAATAAGTATGGATTCGTTTGATTAACTTGATAAAAAATGTCTATACTAAGACCGTCTGTTGTAGCAGAAGTAACGTTTGTACTGCCTACAGCATTGGTTGCTGTACCTGTGCTAGATACGTCTTCTACTGTGGCTACATCTCTAACAGCACTAGCTGTGTTAGAAATTAGACCATACTTAACTAAATTATTATTATCTACAGCACAAACTGATATAGTATTAAGTGGAGTAGAGTTTAGGTCTATGGCATTAGCACAAACTACGGCTGTACTAAAAGGGTCTATGGATGCTGATAAAGTTCTTGATTTAGACACATACTTAAACTTTAACTCATTTGCTGAGTCATCATGATAACCAAAAAGTAGCGTATTGTCTACAGAAATCATGTCGTATAATCCACTTCCTGAGGATATTTCTACAGTAGAAACAGTTTGAGAAGCACCGAAAGCTTTTCCTCCAGAAGGACTTGCATCTGTTCCACTGTCAATTTCTAAACCGTCTGTTATATGTCCTAGTAAATCAAACTCTTTATAGTATAGAGTAGCAGCAGTTCCACCGGAGTTAGTTTCTACAAAAGAAAGCCATATGTTTCTTTCAAATGTTGCTATGTTTACTTTATCTACGGTGTTGGTTCCCGAAGGTACATCTGGTACAGTTTGATTGTAAATTATATAATTTTCAGTATTTTCATCTAACACCGAAAATTTCATTGCTCCTGCTTCTAAGTAAGTAAAAACTTGGTAGCCTTCTAAATAAGCACACTTTACGTCTTCCTGTTCTTTACCATTTCTTACTATCCTATTAGATTCTGGAACTACAGCGTCATAACTACCCTCACTGTTCCAGACATTACTGCTTTGAGCATATGAATAAACTTGGTCTTTTGATACCCATATAGGTTGGTTTCTAAATTTTGAAATACCAATTAAAGGTTGTAAGGTTGTATTTCCAACTCCTGTAGCAGAAATATTGGTGTACCCGTTTCTTTTATTTAGTTCATCTTCTTTATCAAACACTACATTTTCAAGACGAGTAAACGAACCAAACGGTAACTGCTTGGGGTCTACCTTAGTGTTTATGCCTTGGTTTAAGGAAAAAGGCACATTTGTTTTATTTAAAGCCATGCCTACTCCTATACTACATACCAGTTAGATGAATTTCCTCTACTAATAAGTGTTACTGAACCGTGATTAGATGATATTACATAAGAAGTAGTTCCGTCTTCATCTATTGTCTCTGAAGCTGTAGTTTTAACATTAACAGTTATATTATTTGTAGCAGCATCACCTGAACTGTCTTTAATCTGAAAAAATCTACCTGGTGTACTTCCTACATCGGGTAGTGTAACAGTAGCAGCAGCAGTAGAAGTATCTACTAAATAAACGGCAAAACCATCAGATTCAGTTATAGCATGAGGACCTGCTCCTGTAAAAGGAGTGGTGTTAAGAGCAAACCTATTAGCTTGAACTCCTGAAGCATTTATAACCCCACCAGCAGTAATTGGAACTTGGTTTCCATTATTATCGTTCCAATATAATTCTCCATTTGATGTAGCTGCATACAACCTAAGAGCGTTACTAGCAGCATAAGCAGTTGTTTGTTGTGTCAGAGATAAAAAACTAGGATTTAGAACTGCATAAGCTGTAGTCCCAGGTTTAAAATCTAAGTTACCATCTATTGTTATACCAGCTACTCCAATTTGACGACCTTTTCCTGAACTGTGGTCGTGGTCATCAATTACACTTAAGGCAGTATTAATATTAGTAGCCCATGTAGGACCTAGCTGTTCCCCTGGAGTTGGTAGAACTAAGCTCATAAATGTTGTTGTAGTTGTTAAAGCCATAATTTATCCTAAAATATCCAAAAGTGAACGTTTGTCATGTTTGTTCCTACTTGATAGTTAATAAATTTTTTTCTATCATAAGAACTACCACTTGAGTCTGTTAACGACTCGTAGATGTCTACAGCCGCAAACTTTCTGACTACTATCCAACCTAGCGGCTCTCTACCTAATTTGTGCTCTACTAAATTATCTGCACCAGTTGTTAAGTCTATTCCCTCTATAAGGTTTCCATCAACTATTTGAGACTCAGCTAATGGAGCTACACTTTGCTGAATGTGGTCCTGAACTGAGTTTAAAACTCCAGCCATGGGGTCCTGAGGATTAACATAAAGTTTTCTATATGTCTTCTTTGTCAACTTGTACTCCTACTATAGAAAAATCTATTGTTAGACATATAAATATCCGTTACTGATAATGGGTTATCAGCATCTCTATTTGCTGCTGCATCTGTAATTCTTTTTCTTAAATCACCTTGTTGAGCTAACAACACTTGAACATCACTTTCTTCTTTTTGCATCATACGAATAGCTGCAAATACAACTACATATTCAGCATAGCCATTTATATCATCATACTTTGTATCTGTATCTGTGCTAGACGAAAACTGAACTGCTTGAGGTATGTACCAAACTTTAACTTCTTTAGCAGTATCAGGCATAGGAGTAAACACAATGTTACTTCCAACCATTCTATACCTAACATTAGTTAAACCAAGAAGACTCCATGAACCAAAATTTTGAAATAAGTTTCTTTCATTAAAATTAAAAGGTTGAAGAGTAAACCAATCAGTTCCGTTTATCTTAGCATCTATTCCACGTAATTTATAAAAATTTGAAATATTTATATTTTCAGTAGAAGTAGAATCATTTATAGGATAAGTATCTTTATCCGCAACAGTATTAAATTCTTTATAAGAGACATAGTAATCCTGTCCATACTCTTGAATTAGTATGTCATGTAACTCTGCAATACCTGAATTTATATAATCAACCAACTCTGAGTCTTGCACAAAGTTGTTATTTTCCATATCGGCTCTTTGCCTAGACCTAGACATAAGAGTTGCGATAGTTACATTAGCCATACAACCCCCAAAAAAAGGAGAGCCGAAGCCCCCCTAGTATTTGTCATCCTCTTTGTCTTCAGAAACACACTTTTTTATAAATCCTTTTAAAGCCTTAGAAAACTTTTCTTTATCAGACTCTCCAAGAGCTTCAAAGATAGCATCTACTTCTGGCTTATAGTGCATGTAGGCAGAATCATGTCCACCTTTTTCCATCAAATCTTTGTTAGATTCTTTGCCCTCTTCAAAATGGTCAGGTTTTTTCATCTTTTCCATTATGGAGACAAGCATAGCTCCTTTACTTTTTTTAGGACCCATCATAATCATGATTTACTCCTTATACACCTACACCTGGAAGGGAAGAGTTTTTAAGAATAAACATGAAATGAATTGTTTCACCATTTCCAACTTCAGCAGCAGCTCCATCTTTATCAAGAGCGATAAAGTTGATTGTACCATCAGTAGAAACAGTTGGAGCACCTTTTAATTGAAAAGACATACCACCTGAAGTACCACCTAAAGCTGTTGATTTTTGAATGTCAAAATATCCACCAAAAAAATGACTGTACTTATCAACAGCCCCACTTGGAGTACCAAGAACTATTGAATAGTCTCCAGCACTATTTCTGGTAACACTTTGAACACCAACACTTTTTGAAGCAGAAAGAGTCGGAGCACCAGTAGTGCCTACATCAAACTGTCCATGAATTATTTTTATTTGCTTATCTAAGGCTTGTAACCTTTGAAAACTTCTATTTGCCATTTTTTTTCTCCTTTAGTCAGAGTGGAAGCGACCACGCTGCGAAAAAAAGAGAAGCCCCGAAAGGCTTCCCCTGATTAGTTAAATTATGCTAATGCAATCCTAACATTG